>Ga0209400_1001044_pt1 | contig 23530 bp, 39 predicted proteins | sample M_130807_EF_Meta_FD_187313 | JGI IMG/M metagenome (GOLD analysis project Ga0209400, IMG submission 187313) | Freshwater microbial communities from Lake Montjoie, Canada to study carbon cycling - M_130807_EF_MetaG (SPAdes) (version 2) | ecosystem: Environmental > Aquatic > Freshwater > Lake... | reverse complement strand
CTCTGATTTCATTTTTTCGGCAATTGGTTTAACGGTGTTCCAATCATTTGACGTTGAAGTCCATGTCTTGGCCTGAATAAATAATTGTTCAACCCTTTCTTTGTTGTCATACTCACAAGGTATATCATCAATGGGATTATCCTCAGGAAACCCCAACCTACCACCCCCCGAACTTTTGGGTACCTTACTTAAGTTGAACCTACCCACAGGTGGCCTTGCAGCCAATGAACCAATAATTGACTGTTCAGAATATATCTTAGTTAATTGTTCCTCAGTGATAATGATTTTCATATCCAATAAATACTTTATTAAATAAAAAACCCTTCTTTATGGGAGGGATATTAACAATCTTCTTGGGAATTAATATAATATTGAATAATATAATCTTTTTGGGTTTGTTTTACAAAATCAATAAACTCTGCAGGTTGAACCCCTTTAAAACCCTCTGAATCTAAATAGGTTTCAAGGAAACCAAAGGTTTCCAAATTATAAATAACCCCAATATAAAAATAAGATTCATTTGAATAATCACAGGGGTACATATTATCCAATACAACATCCAATACTTTTTTAATATAATAAAACCTTCTTCTTAATGATGTATTCTGTTCCTCAGTGATAATGATTTTCATATTCCATAAATACCCCCAATAAAGAAAACGTGGGGATATTATGATTATTTACCCATATCTTGAAGATATCTTTTTAATTCCTTATCTGTGGGGTTTGTTAAATAATTCTTTTTATAGAAAATCTCGTAACTATCACTTCCGTATTTTCCAATACCATATAACTTGGTTGCGTCAACCCCATCCCATTTCAAATAATCTTCACTCATTCTCTTGATACGTTTTGCCTTCACCCTTTTCATTCCACATGGTTCAAGTATATGTTCCAACATTTCAATTGGTCCACTAACCATTATTTGGGGAGTTGGAAAGTATTTTAATATCTCGGGCAATACACGTTTTACAGATACCCTATGTGATTGGTTCAGACATATAACCCCAATCATATGTTCCCAACTATTTGATACCTGTTGTTGAACCATTAAATCATCCCTTAATATATCCATTTCACAAAGATAGTCAATTTCCCCGAAATTTTCCAAAAATTTTTTTTTCACATATGGGGTACCTTCATAAGAAGGGGGGTCATGTTCCCGAACGGTATTTTTTATAACCATACGTACCCCACCCATATAGTATATTCCCGAACGGGAAACAATTCAGGGATGGGACCTACATAGTGTGGGGGTGTTCTAACGGGACCCCAACTTCCTAATAATTTTTTCCCAAAATTTCTTTCACGGGATTGTCCCCCCTTTTTTTATCCACAACCCCTATATAAGGGGGGATACGGGAGGGGGGACCCCCACCCATAGGGGTAAATAGGGGGGTATATGGTCCATTTTGACGGGGTCCCTCCCCATTTCAGAGGTTTTTTAGGATACCCCTCCTCTAATGGGTTATAAAGGGGGGTGTCATAGTGTCATGTTAATAACTTTATTTGTTTATGAATTATTTTTAACAGTATGGTAGGGGGATTTGTTTATGTCAACCATAATGATTATCTTTGTATTGTGATAATGATTGGGTTCAGTCACGGGCGGGGAACGGATTGTTTCGTGGGGTGTTCTAAGGGAACCTGCTTATATATTATATAAGACCCCTTACTATGGTGGGGGCAAGCTACCTCTGATTCCTTCAGGTAATGTATTCCCCGCCCGTAGTCCTCATAAAGATTTCCTACAATACAAAGGTACGGATAATATGTGAGACCACAAAATTTATTTAACATTTTGTTATTCCCCTTCCCTGTTGTATCTTTGTATTATGTATAATGATTTGTTATTGATGAGGGATATCCTGAGTGATATAGCATCAGAGCTATATGGTGACCTCTATGTATGTAATGATAACTTTTGGGGTTCCCCTACCGAAAAGGAGATGTATAAGGTTGAAGAGTCACTCTCTAACTTGGGATTTAAATATATCCCCTCACCTGAGATGATGACCCTTGTTGACATGATTGCACAAGAGAAGGGGTACAAACGTAGGGACTAATATACGGTGGGAGAAAGTGGGGGATATTAATGTGGGGTTATCATACCCACAATTTATCCACCTGACACCATGTCATATGTGGATAACGGTATGGTGAGGGGGAAATATGTTGATAACTTTTCATTGAAATATTTGGAATTGACAAAATGTCAGTCACGCTTTCGCTACTACACAATCCCTTTCGGGGTTTATGGTTCCCCCACTTTTTACCACCCTTACGTAATACTGTCTTAACAATTCCCCTTCCTGATATCCTAAGGAACAATAGTGTTAAAAAATCCCCTCTCCTGATACTAATATTAAGGGTTTTTTTGGTATATGTATTTTCCAGCAAATAGTAGGTGCACAAAACACTAGGCGGGCCAGACGTAGTCTTTTGACCTTTTGTTAATCCCCTTCAACGTATAAGGTGTTATATAATACACAAATACACCACTTATTGTCCCTTATATGACCCATTATAATATGACACTTCAATGGTTAATATATACTGTGGGATTAAATGGGACACCACAATACCTGTGGTATTCTTTGACTCCCTGTTATAACACCCCTTCACAATGGTCCACAATATTATATCCCCTTACATATAGTCTTATCAAACCAAAGGTTTCTATATTCATATACATATAAGGATATCTTACATGGACCATAGTGTCCAACCATTACATGTCATCTCATATGATGGGGACCATTATTGGTGGGGGGAATTACTTTTCCGTAATGTCCGTTACCGTAACGGGTGTTACGATAGATTCTAAGAAATTACAGAGGTCATTAAGATATTTTATATACTCAGGGTTTTTGATACTACCATCTATAAGTTCTATCCTCTTAGGGTCTTCTAAGTACCATAGAGCAAGTTTGATTGACTTAATCTTAGTATCATATACATTACCGAACTCATGGTCATCATTGTACCATCCTGTTTGGGTTTTTTGTTTAGTGAACTCTATAGAGAAGTTTAGGTTTGAACCATCATTATAATGTTCAGGAGCGTAATGAATGTATACACCATTATCTTCTAATGTCTTATATGTGTTTAGTGTTACATCACCTATTAGTTCCATAATCTGTCTTGTAAGATGTCCTGCTGTTTTATAACCATCTAAATTCCATCTAATAATTAAATCCTCTATGTTTGAATACAATTCTTTATCCATAGTGTTAATAATAATATATTCCCCACACTTAATCAATATAGTTTATAGTAAGTAGTTTACTATAAACAGAATAAAGTAAGAGTATGAACGAATGTGTGGAACGGAGTGAAACACCATGAGTGAATAGTTTTACTTTATGATGTGATATATTATTTGTATCTTTGCAGTGTGAAAGAAATGATGTTTGAATTTTTGGATAACTTTTGTCCTGACGTATACTTTATTAGAACTAAGTTTGGTCTTATCCCCCGATATGAGGTTAAGTATACTGATGGTAGTAGTTATGTTAAAACGTTATGTAATTTCTTTTCTTGTGAATGGGAATATGGTTTGGAGATATATAAACAATGGTTGAATAGTAAACCTGTATATACATATGTTAAAAATTCTACTAATGGTAATACTCTTGTCCGTGAATTGAACCCTAATAACTGTGTGACGTTTTCTAATTAAATAATCTTTCTGACTTCGGCTACGGTTTATCCCCTACCCCTTTTTAATTATCATATATTTATCATTAATGAAAATCGTTATTACTGAATCACAATACTCTGATTTAAAGTTCAGAAGAACATATAGAAAAATACAGGATGAGTTTGACCACAAACTTGATATCTATATCCCCTGCAATTATAACTATGAAGGTGGTGAGTATGACTTCTTTAATGATGTTAAAGGTGTAACGATTGAGTCAGTCATTGCCCGACTTTTTGATATGTATCTTGATGATGAAAATAAAGCATATCAAGAACTATATGATAGATTATCTGATATGTTATTTGAAACTGAATTTGAATCAGTAAAAGAATATTATAATGATTGGATTAAGGAACACTGCCCTAAAAAAGATTTCTGATGCCGGTTTCGGTTTATACCCTACCCATTAAACAGTTAATCTGCCAATTGACTCTTAACTCTTGACCAAACTTATCAAAAATGTATTTCTCCATAGTATTATACATTTCTACCCACACTTCAGAACCATCATCAATATCACTAAAAAAATCCCAATACATGTGTTCAATGACATTGGCCGCAACAGCACTAACATAGATATCCACAGTGTACTTACAAATATTAAAGTCATCTTTAATTTCACGAATAGAGGATGGAATTAATTCATCAATGTTTTTAATTCGTCTTCTTAATGAGATTTTCCAATCCTCATTGAGTATTTCCATCACTTCTTTAATTCTATTTATGTTCTCGTGTAAGTTCATTTATAATAAATAGTTCATATGTTGTTGTTTAACAATTTCCTTCACCCTTGTTGTCTTGCGTTTTTTAATGTTCTTGCGTATTCATCAAGTTCATTATCATTTTCTTCCGTTTGAATACTTTTAATCTTATCTATATTATTCTTTGGTATTTGTTTAATAATTGAAAAGTTATATCCCCAATTGTTTCCCTCATCACCAATACTTGATATTCTTAATGGACGGCTATTCATTGTATTAGTAAATGTTGGCTCAGGATAATCATTTATTTTATCCAATTTATTTTTTATTTCATCCCAATCAACATCAACATAATGACCATACTTTGTTATCATTTCATCAAATGATTTAAACCCATCGGCAAATCCGCTCCATCCTGTAATATTATATGGTTTGTCATGTTTAACAAAGATATACTTTTCCCCTCTTGAATTTTCTTTCTCTTCCTCAGCGTTTTTCTTTCTTTTCTCAAAGTATTCTCTTAACTCATCAGTGTAGTTGTCTTTTAGATAATCTTTAATCTCATCCCAAACTTTAAAATACTCTTCATCATCATCTTCAAAACCTTCTGGCATAATATCATATAATGCTCTTTGAATTGTTGCAATTATGCTATTCTCTATTGGTTCGTCTTTTCTAAAAGCTTGTACCTTAATTTTTTTTAATATACTATCAATTTTACCAAAATTAAGTCTTCGTCTTAATAATGAACTAATCTCTTCTTTTAATACTTTCTTTATTAAATCCTTTGTTTCCATTATTTTTTCTTCCTCAGGGAATCCTTCTTTTACATTACCATTTATTGTAATATAAAAATTTTCATAGTTATTGTTTAAAGGAAGTCCAAGATAATTTTTAAATATTTTGTTTCTACTCAATCTATTAACAAATGAACTCCATTTAAGACTAGGTCCAACACCATTCCATGTATTATTTTCACCAAGATTACCCTCTTTGACATAAGCGGTTACATCTAAAATATAATTTTCAAAACTTGCATAATATTCCAACTTAACATCATGTACCTTAACATAATTCATAAGTAAACTGTTTTCATCAATAATAAAATTATTAATAATGTCCTCAAATATTTCAGGTGATATTGGTTCCTGTGGATTCATAACTTTAATATCTATCTTTTGAAAGTATGTATAATATTCTTTTACCCTGACCGTGTTCAAATTGAAAATAGTTTTTAACATAATCTTCTCTTATTGTTCTGTCAAATGGGACGTATCGTGTAAGACTATCAACAAATTCATCCTTATTACCTTTTTCAATCCATAGTGTGTTATATTCGGGGTTTTTATTATAAAACGAACGGTTAATTTCACCTATTAAATCACCATTGTAATCATAAAGTAGTGTTGTATACAATTCCTCATCATTATTACCATGTTTCTCAGTTCTAATTTCACCATAATTAAGACGTATCATATCTTCAATAACACCATACATCACATCATCAACATCTTGACTAATAACAGATGGTCTTGAACGATTGGTTTCTTCCTTTATATGATTGGGAATATTACTTTCAGTAAAAACTTCTTTTTCTTTAAAGAACTTATCATTGTTAATGATAAAATTATAAAAGTATTTCACCATTTTTCTATTCACATTATCATCACTCATCAAAATAGAATACTCTTTTTCTAAATTACCTTTCTCATAAGCATTATATAGCTTGAAAAATAAATGAGCATACAAGGCAAAATTGGCTGTTTTATAACCAATCAATTCTTCATTAAGTCCCATCATTTCTTTAATTCTATGTATGTTCTCTTGTAAGTTCATATGTTATAAATACTTTGATATTCTCTTTGTGATGCCGGCTAAGGTTTATCCCCCACCCCTTTTTATTTAAACATAAATGTATTATATTTATAATACATGGAAGTTACTAAAGAAGCCATTGAGGATTTGTTGAATAATTTGGTTAAGCCAATGTTTGACGGTATTGTAGAAATTGAAGTTGACAGTTTATCATTATTTGATGACCCAAATCTTACACAATTATATCCAACCATCAGTATAATATATGATAAAGAAAAATATATGGAGGAACTTTCGGGGGATATGACAAGCCATAATTATGAATTAGAAGATAAAGTCACAAAAGAAGTTCAATCAACACTTAAGTATTTTAATATTCATAATTCAATTGTAGATTTTTATACAATAACTGATGTCTAAATAATTTTTTATTCCAAATATTATTATTACCTTTGTGGTATGGAATTATCTAATATACCAATTAAAGAACTTGTTGAGTTAAGAAACACTATTTCTAATATGATTAGTTCTTACGATGATGGATATTTGTATATCTGTAAGGTTCGTTCTTATGGTAGGAATTGGACCGAAAATCATATCAAGAATGTATATGAGTTGGAAGAGTTGTGTGATAGATATAATGGTGATGATGGTATTGTTGATGTTTACTCCACCAACCCCAACTTAAAAGATGTCCATAACTACGGTAATTTGATGTATATTGAATCCAAAGAGGATTATGATAATTGGTATGGGTATAAACAATTAGAACGTCTTATACCTGAAATTAAAAAGGAGTTGGACACTTGGGATAATCGTGATAACGTACCGTTTATGCATAGACCAACATTTAAACCTATGTATACTCGTGGGGACTTGGCGAACTATGAACTTCAGTTGGGTGTGTACGATATGTCTTTCGTACCACCAAAATCATATCATAATTTGTAATTTATTTACAGGTATTCTTGTAATTTATATTTGTCAATAATCTGATTGAAGATTTGTTGTCGGTACCTTTTACCTAAAATATTTCTTTTATTAATAAAACTATAACCAAATCCTGAATCACCACTCGTTCCAACAACTCTATAATATATTAGGTTGTGTTTTTTTGGACCTGGTATTAAACCAGCATTAAATGCGTATTGTATACCATTCTTGGAGCCATATTTAAATTTACCTAATTTTTTTTCACCCCAACTTGTAAATTTGTTATTTTCTATCTCTAACTTTCTAACCAATAATTCATTAATATACATATTCATATTATCGTCAGCTAAAATTACTAACTTAATATGATTTTCATTGGAGTATTCTTTTATATCACCATCATACCTGATATTAATATAGTTATCAATTCCGCCAAGGTATTTGATGGCAGTATCTATTCCATACTCTCTGATTAAGTCGTCAATTAATTCCTTATCATTATCAACAGGAATTTCAATTTCCTCTTTTAATATCTTTCTTATTGATTCTTTTAAGTTCATTTTAATAAAATTAAAACTGCTATTTGGTGATACAACTAAATTACTGAAATATTTGTTGATTTCAACAACAATAAATGAACTAACATGATTTCTACTCCAATCACTACTCATATAACCTTCATAATACACCTTAAAATGTGGGTATAAATTGCCTGTATATTCATTGATATCTAATCTATCATCCAAAACAATTCCATTAATTTTGAACGAAAAATAACCATCTAATAAATTTTGTTCTGAGTATTTATCCAACAATTTATTTTCAACAACGTCTTCTAAAAACATTTTCATTATTGGAATGAATTGTTCTTTTTTGATTAAAATTTCTTTTGGGTCTTTCATAAATTAAAAAGAATAACACTTATTGTGTTTTTTTATTTTAACGGTATTATAATCAGCACTGTGTGTTGTCTTACAACCAACAAAAGATAAAACAATAAGGATAATAATTAATTTTTTCATATTACCACGTTCTACATGCCCAATATCTTGGTTTCCATCTTGGACCAGGTGTGTCACAATTCATTCTTGCTCTAAATGATTTTCTTCTTGCAGGATTATTCTTTTTAATCCTCATTATTTTACCATGTGCAGATTTTCCACCAAAACCAAAGTTTACCTTAACAACCTTACCTTTGTCATTCTTAACGTATACTTTGAATTTTTTAATGTCTCCTTGCATTATCTTACCCAACTGAACTTTTCTACCTTGATATTCGGCTTCGTTTAAAAAGTCAGCAATGTAATCAGTTTCTTCTACTGAACCATAAATGTCCTCGTATATTAATTCTTCGTTTGAATCATCATGTCCTAAACGATTTAATAAGTTATTTAATTGTTGTTCGGTAATCAATATCTTCATACCAATAAATATATTAATACTACGGATTATAACATCTCTCGTATCTTGAATCTAATTGGTTTGCTCTTTTTGGATGCCAAGGATGTTTTTTGGTATAATGTTTCCTATGACATCCAACAAAAACTAATGCAACTAAAACAATAATTAGTTTTAATAATCTCCCCATGTTGTATCATCAACTTGTTCTGACAATGTTTCAATTTTATTGTCAACATACTCACAAATTTTTTTCATACTATCCAAAAATTCTTGTCTTAGTTTATGAAATTCCTCATCTTCAATTTCCTTAAATGAACTGTAGTGCTCAAAGCAATAATCAATACCCTCATTATTCATTCTGTATTTAACAGCTTTAAAATTATCAAGGTCTTCTTCTAATTTTTTAATGTTTGGTTTCATATGTTACAAAAATAATAAAAAATAAGATACTTTCAATAAATACTATTTTTTTATTTATTGTATTTATTTTAAATGGGATACATTAACGAATCATATAATGAACAAGAAATTTTAGACCTAATAGATTTTGTAGTTCCAAGTTTAACTGCCAAAGAATCTAAATTGGTTTTCAAACGTAGAAAAAAAGATAATAATCTTTATTTTGTTGACGACAATAATGTAAGATATTTTCAATATAACATTACAACAAATGAATTAGGGTTTTATCACGAAATATTAGAAGATATTTTAAAATATATGCCAGGAACAAAAATTATATTTTTTAAATTAATCAGACAATGGTTCAGTAACAAATATGATTTACCTGTTAAAGGTATTCCTTTCCAATTACAAAAAAGTTTTATTACTTAACAATTTTCATCGGGAGTGGTGGGTTCAACAAGAACTTTTGATTCAACCAATTTCTCAATTCATTTTCAACAAAGTATTCAGGTACCTCTTCGTCATCAGGTTTTGATTCTGCAAGATTTGCAATGTAACGAGCGAATTTAATTTTATATACATCACTCATCATTGTCATTAAACCATCACTAATAAAAAATATTCTACTTAGTGGGTCCTCAGTATGTAATTCACCCTCAGCTATGTCAAATATTCTCATAACAGTTTTTCCCCACCATGTTTTATATGATGATGTCTCAGTTAATGTTGGTCCGAATATTTTATTTAAAGCTCTAACTGATGCTGTTATAAAACCGGCCAAAGCTAACTGTGGTAAAAACCAAGGTAATAATCTTAGAGTTGCTTTGTATCCACCTTCACCAATATGTTTGAATAATCTTTTTTCTGTTGCACTTTCAACAATTGCCTTTAATTGACCAAAAGTAATTTTACCTTGAGCACTACAAAACTTTTCACTATCACAAATATTCTTTTTTACTTCTTCAGATGGTTTGATAACAATTTCAGTTTCCTGATTATTGTTTTCAATTTCTTCTCTTAATATCTGTTTAATTAACTCTTTCATATGATTGTATTAATAAATACTTAAATATCTAATATTGTATAGTAATGATGTTCCTCAGATAAAAATTCTGATGTTGGATGTGGGTCAAAATAAGGAGCTAATTTATTATTAACTTTTTGATAAACACAACAATGTGGTTTTTTTCTTGTTGATAATCCTCTAACAATAACAAACTCTTCTGTGGGTATTTCGTTTAATCCTTTATACATTAATTTCTTATTATATTTCATATTTAACCATAAGTCCATAATTTTAAACCATTGGTGTTCACCTGGCTTTAAAGTTTTATTCTTATCTAAACCATAGAATACATATACATTTGGCACCTCTTCAAGAGGTAATTCCAATATGGATGCAAAACAAGCAATTAAACAATTACCATATGTCATTCTTTTTCCATTTGAATAGAATAAAGAATATTTGGTTTGATTTACTTTTTTCATGGTAATATAAATACAACAAATTTTGAAAACAAAAAACCCCTTTTAAACTGCAAAACTTTCTCCACAACCACAGGTACGAGAAGCGTTTGGATTTATAAATTGGAAACCTTTTCCATTTAACCCATCTGTAAAATCCAATTCAGTTCCAAATAAATAAAGGAAAGATTTTTTGTCTATTGCAATTTTTATAGAATTGTCTTCTACTATATTATCACCTTCTTGTGGTATAGTGTCAAATCCCAATTCATAAGACATTCCTGAACAACCACCACCTTTAACACCCACTCTTAAAAAATGAGTTTCCTTATTTAACTTTTGTTCTTCCAAAAGTTTTTGGATTTGTATTCTTGCCTTTTCAGATACTGTAATAATTTCCATCATGCTAATGGTGATACATAAACAGACTCTTTATTTTGTAATGCTTCTCTAACCCATCTTCCACGTTCTTCGGCCATACGTCTAACAGCAATTCTTTCTTTATTGCAAGGACCATTACCTTTAACTACCGCCCAAAACTCATCCCAATCAGGGTCAGAATAAGTCCACGTTCCATCTTCATTTTTCTTTAAGTCAGGGTCAGGTAATGTTAAACCAAGTTCTTCTATCTTTGGAACATACATACTGAAGAATTGATTTCTCATTTCATCGTTGGTCATCATTTTAATTTTCCATTTAATTAATTTTTCAGAGTGAACTGATTGTGAATCAGGTGGACCAAAGAAATGAATCACAGGTCTCCACCATCTGTTAAGTGCGTCTTGTACCATTTCTCTTTGTTGTGGTGTTCCTGTTGCAAGATAAACCGTGTTGTCATGTCCTTGCTTCAAATGGAAACTTTCTTCGTAACAGATACGTTCTAATGCTCTACAATAAGGTCCATAAGAACCTTTGGCATTAGCGAGTTGATTTACAATTGCTGCAGCATCAATTAACCAACCTATAACTGCAGTGTCGGCCCAAGTTTTTGCAGGATAATTAAACACATTAGAATATTTTGATTTGCCCGAAATTAAATCATTAACCATATCCTCACGTGGTTTTCCAAGAGTCTCTGCTGCTGAATATAAAAGTTGAGCATGACCAACCTCATCTTGAACTTTTGCCATCAAAGCTAATTTTCTTCTAAATCCTGGTGCCCTTGTAATCCAGGTACCTTCAGGTAATGAACCAATAATTTCTGAGTGAGCGTGTTGCTCAATCATACGGATAAGTTGTTTTCTATATTCCGATGGCATCCAATCTTTTGGTTCAATCTTATCACCCGAAGCAATTCTTGCTTCAAACTCTGCAAGTTTTATTGGGTCATCATCAACAATGAAGTCTTTGGTTAAATTTGTATTTCCGTACATTGTTTCTTTTGGTAATCTTCAATGGCTTGTTTTATCGCATCTTCCGCTAAAACTGAACAATGTATTTTAACTGGTGGAAGAGCTAATTCCTCAACAATTTCCATATTATCAATTTTTAGAGCATCAGTTAATGATTTTCCTTTTAACCACTCTGTTGCTAAAGATGATGATGCAATCGCTGAACCACATCCAAAAGTTTTAAATTTAGCATCCGTAATAATATCATTTTCAACCATTATCTGCAAACGCATAACATCACCACATTCTGGTGCACCAACTAAACCTGTACCAACTCTTGAGTCGTTTTTATCCAACGTTCCAATATTTCTTGGATTGGTGTAGTGGTCAATAACTTTATCTGAATATGCCATATACAATAAATATAAAAATTCCTAATATAATACAAACATAGTTAATTTATTTGAATTACCCTAATGTATTTAATATTTTTAACTAAGAATTTGTATTTATAAAATATAATGAATTTAAATGAACAAATATATAGGTCAAGAAAACTGATGGTTGAAAACCATGAAGATAGATTATCTTTAGTTAATGATATATTAAATGACTTTTTAAGTTTTGATGGTCACATCCAATATACTATTGTTCCTGAACCTTTTAGTGATGAGGTGTTTAATTTTAGTGTTGAAGCAACAATTGATTCGGCAATGTATCATATGGTTTCACCTGATTACAATCCTAAATATGAAAAATATGTTACTTATTTAGATAATGAAATACAAAGATTAGTTGATAGGTATTTTGGTGATGATGTTATGTTTGAAGTAATGGTTTATTTTCATAAAAACGTTGAGAAAGTTACTTCTTTATCAAAACCAATGTTGGATAAAGCAATGAGAGTTTATTCTCAACAAAATAACAAACCTGTTTTAAAATTTAAATTTTTATCAACACAAAGAAGACCTGAGCTTGTAATACTCGTTGAACACAATAAAGAAATTGGTGAATCATTTAGTCATCGTGAATTTATGGAAGTTTTAAATAGTTTATATTATGATAAACAAGGGTTTGGTTTATTTGACGATTTCTATATTACAGGAATTTTAGGTTTCTCTGAAAGTGGTACATACTTAAACAAAATGTATGAATCGGTTGAAAACAATAAAGTAACCTGTGATAAGTGTGGTTGGTCTTGGGATATTGAACCTGATGATAAACATCCTTATCTTTGTCATCAATGTAATTATGAAAACTAACAAGTTTAGTGAGGATTTTCTTTTTTATATCTTTTCCATTCTATCCAAAATCCTGTTGCTACTATCAAGTTCATACCTAAAGACATTAGTATTTCATATATGTCTTCATACACATTCATTGTTAGATGTATGTGACCAACAACCCAAAACGGTATTGATAAGTTACTTGCCACCCAAACAATCAAATATGTGATGAATTTACGCATAGTGTTTAACCAAGATGTGTGCACTCTTATAATTTGTTGCCAGTGGGATATCGTGTACATCACACAACCTCAATAACATCTGAACATCAGGTTCATGTGGATGTATGTCTAACGGGTCTCTGAAGAATATTACACCTTCAAGTTCACCTTTAGCTACCATTGAACCAATTTCAGCATCACCACCCATTGGTCCCGAATTAACTGTTTGAACCTTTTCAACACCTGCGTGTTTAATTCTTTTACCAGTTGTACCTGTGGCAACAATATCCACATCAGCTCTGTTAAAAAATTCCAATCGTTTCATAACAAAGGCAACCATGTCAGCCTTTTTTCCATCGTGTGCTATTAATGCAAATTTCATATCTAAAATATAGTAGTTAAATTAAAATAAAAAACCCCCAACCTAAGCTGAGGGTTTTATTATTAAAGTTTTATTAAGTTTATTTAGTTACTACTACTTGGTAAACAATATTGTTATTACCACCTTGTATGTGGAAGAAATACAATCCACTATTCAAATCTGATAAGTTTACATTTACAAAGTTATTGCCTGAAATAACACTCATTGTTGTCATTTTTCTAACCATTCTGCCGTTTAAATCCGTCACGAATACATCAGCATTGAATGATTGTGTTGATGTGAATTCAACTGTATACTCACCGTTTGTTGGGTTAGGATAAGCACTTACTGATTTAACTTTACCTACCACTTTAACTTGAGTTACACCATAAAATCCTAATACACCATATTCAAAGTTTGGTTGTTTATTTAAATCCATTGGTCTAAAATCAGGTGATGTAAAGTTATTTGTATTAACCAAGAAACCTGGTTTGAAAGTATTGGTATCAATTGTATTATTGTTTATTGAACTACGAACCCAACTATCCAATAAATTTACATTACCACCTGAACTGATTTCTGTTAAACCTGTATTAGTTGCTCCAATAGGTGCGGATGCTTTAACACCATAAATGTAGTTATTTCTAAACAAATCATTTTTGTCTGAAATTGTTTTTGATTTAACACCTGAGTTAGTTAATACTGAATCACCATCAAACATCACAAAGTTTCTATAACCCATAAAGATTGAGTTAACAATACTCAAACGAGAGTTTCTACGAATTCTAACTCCACGTCTAAATGCTCCTTTTTGTGTTGTTGATAATTGAGACCAAGTCATACCTGCAGGTATTGGACCAACACAAGTCATGTTTGAAAACACTGCTGATGTTAAAGGTAATTTTCCTGAACCTGATGCGTCATTGTCTGACTCAAATGTTTCTGAAGTTGATGCTCCTGATGGTGCATTCCAAGACAAATCAAAGTAAGATGAATCTTTAAATGAAATACCAAATTGAACTGCTCCACGATATCCAAAGTCAGTATCAAAATCATCATCAGTTCCTTTGAATGCAATGATGTGTTTACAGTTTACAGTTCCACCAAACCACTCATATGAATCATCACCTGAGAATGATACCTGTACGTTATTGATAGTTGTGTTTCTTCCAACAGAACAAAATGTCAATCCGTTGATTTCTTTGTTTGGTTCAAATGCCATTCCACCAAATTCAATTCTTAAATTATTAATTGAACCGCTGTTGTCATCATCATTGATTCCACCATGTTTTGCTATCATGTTATCAAATGATACGTTATTGAAACCTTCCATTTGAATGTCAGGTCCCTGATTGTTAATTGATTTACCACACAATACCAATCCACCCCAATCTCCTCTGTCACGAGAACCAATTGGTTTTGCTGAAGTCATAACAACTGGATTGGTTACAGTTCCATCAATTTGAATATAACCACCTCTTTCAACAACAATTGTTGCGTATTGTTTTGGTGATGATTGTGAGTTAGCCTGTCCACGAATAACAGTACCTGCTGGAATAATTAACTTACCACCATTTCTAACCACAACCAAACTACGTAACAAATAAACCTTTGATGGGTCCAATGTAATAGTTGCTGTAATGTTAACTTCACCTAAAGGACTACTCAAAGTGTTTGTATCACTTACAGTTCCATAAGGAGCATTTTTAGGGTCCCATTGGGTCCAGCTCTTTGTCCAATCTTTTGATGAACTTGTTTCAAGAGCTCCGATGTAATTTGTCTTCTCAAAGAATTGAGCGTTTGCCGTTAAACACATAACAGCCGATAATAGAATGAATACTATTTTTTTCATATTTTTTTATTTAATCAATAAGTAGTAAATAAATTTTAGATTAACACTATTGTAATATTAAGGTTATGTTATGATTTATACCAATGTGGAATATCTCTCATTTTCCAATTTGCAAAACCATTTTTTGCACCACAATAGTAATTTCTGTATGACTCAACAACATCATCAACTTTATATTCATCAGGCATTGCTTTTGCTGGTTGAGTAAATCCTTTATCAGGAATGTTAGGTCTATTGATGATACACCATAATATAACATCTAAAGATTTGTGACGTTTACCATAACGGTATGTATATTCATTACATAACTCTAAACCCAACTCACATAAATAAATGTAATTACTTAAACTCTCACGAGTCCAAATTGCACAAGGGTGATTTTTGTGTGATAACTTGTACGGAACATCAGGTGTTGGTTCAGGTAGTAAATGGTGAACCCCACACAACAGTTGTGCTGTTTCCAATATCATCTTTACTACATGTTTATCAACATGGTACTGAGCACATTTTTTAACATCATTATCCAATATGAAAATATTCATACTACAAAGATAATAAAAAAAATTTAAAATAAAAAACCCCCAACCTAAGCTGAGGGTTTATGTGAATGTCCGTGTAATTAAATCTTTAAATGATTTTTAACAGTTAAGTTTTGTTCCGTTTGACAAGTTGAACTTCTGAGTCTGTTGAGTTCTAATCAGTTTCAATTATCGGTTTTCAGATATGTAAAGTAGGATACCCTACCCAACTTAATCCACTGACAACAAACACAATATCTTAATTAGCCAATAGAGTGACTACGTTATGCGTATCCAACTCAGATTGAAGTGCATCAATCGCTGACTCATAATGTTCAATCATTTGGTCTCTCTGAACCTCAGTAATAACTGTGGTCAGTTGACGATTTGATACATCACCGTAACGACTAAGAACAACAGTTCCTTCAGTACAGTTTATAGCTTTCAACCACTTAACAAATGATTTGTATTCTGCCATACGGAAAATCTTATCATAAACTTTTATGTTTGCGGTATGAATTGATGTTTTCAATGAAATCAATTGTTCCATCACATCAATTGCTTGATTTAAACTTTCTTCAGGATTATATGAGCGAACAGCTCCATTATCCACTGAGTTATACTTTTCAGTTCTTGCCATCAAATCGGTTATTTTTTTCGCCAATTTGTTTTTTTCTTTAAGTCCGTCCTTAATAGTCATTTTGAGTGCTTCTTTAATGTTCATATGTTAAATTATATTATATATTTTTTGTATTGTCAAATTACCAACTATAAATATCTGTAAAATCTTTTTCTACTTTAGCCACATGACTATAAACTCTTATCCCTGTACCAATACCATTTGGTGTGAACGTAAAGTCAAATAAACCATATTCACCATAAACCTGTTTGATAGCATCTTGCCACTCTTTGATTTCGGTTTCTTCTTTTTCATTTAATTCAAATTTTGTAATCATAATTTTTCGTTTAATAAAAATTTATTTGAAATTGCTTTAAAAGAAATGGTTCCATCAATTGAACGAACAACCACACCTTCACGTTCAGTCTTATCATTTAGTACTGATTTAGCCTCAGCATATTTTAACATATCTTCAACAGTTTCAGGTAATACAAACCCAAGTTCTTGATTTAATATTGGAACATATTGTAAACCCATATCAGATAACATAACAACTAACTCAGGGAAAGAAATTCTTTGGTATTTGTCAATATCAAACCCAGTAAAGAATCTTACAGTTTGTCCTTTAATTTTATACGGGTTTCCTTGAATTCCTTCACCAATCAATTCTCCTTGTAAAGAAATGTTTTTTCCTGTTGCTCTCATGTTTTCTTCCAAGTTTAACTCACGAGCAACTTTCCAAAAAGTATTTCCTTCAGTTTCAAGTAATTCCAAATTACGAGAACATACCCCAAACTCACCATCTTTAATATAGTAAGTTGCTGAGGAACCATCCAACTTTTCTGTTACATAAAACTGATGTTTAGATTGGTATTTCCACTCACCATATTCTTTGGTTAAGTTCTGAATTCTTTCTTCATCAGTTTTAGGAATAAAAGATGGGAACAATCCCTTAACTTTACCAGAAAGTTCGGCAGGAATTGGTGGTTCGTATTTCACAATACCCAACATTTCAGTAACATCCAAACCTTCAGGTAAATCATGTGCTGTTGCAAATTGTGTGATTGGAACAACACTAATAGGTAGGATAAGTCCTTGAGATACTTGTCCACGAAGTTTAATTGTTTTCAATCTGAACCCTTCTTGTTCCCCCATTTTCTTAAATGAAGATTTACGTAAGAACTCAAACTCATCCCTAATTGGTAAGAATGAATCAATTTCACAATAAACTACCATGTCACCCACCTTGTGACCAACATCTTTTCCAACAACAACATTCCAACCACCTACGGTTGCAAGTTCAATCATATCAGCCCCTTCAATAGGACGAATATTGGTAATCTTTTTAACGGTTGCTAATTTTCTTTCCATCATTATAAAATTATTTGTGTGTATATCTAATTCTTTTGATTGTATCCCCAACATGAAATTCAGTTCTACCTGAAATTACACCACTGTCTTTTGTTTTGGCACAATAAACAGGGTCAAATTGGAGTGTGTTAATTTCACCAGGTTTTTTAATCCATACTGAATCAACAGTTGTTGTTGTTACATGTTTTTCAAATTGTGTTTGTGGATTACTACAACCAGTTAAATTGATAACAACAAAGACCATCATGATTGCCCAAAGCATTAAGAACACTACCAATAAAGTTTCTCTTAAATTTTTAATTTTACGTACCATGAAACAAAGATACGTATTTAAAAAATAAAAATCAAATTATTTACCCATTAAAAAGTCCAAATACATTTTGATTGTTCTTCTAATCACAGAAGTGTCAATATGTTGGAACTTTTCAAGTGATTCAATTTCATTAAATAATCTGTTAGTGATTTCTTTTTTTGAACCTAAGTGTCTCATCTTATCGTTAATCTCAAGGTATTCAAAAGTAAAATGTTCGCTCTTTGTTGTTTTTTTTGGGTAATTCCTTCTCAAAAAATTAAAAACTTCATCACTAGTGTTTCCACTATATTTTTTTAATATTTCATTTTTATCTGATTCACTAATCATACCTATAAATATTAACCTTTTCTTTTCATTTCCTTATCAAAAAAGTAAAACATAAAACCTGTTAAACTTAGAATAAAAATTATATCCATCATATCTTAGACAATAATAAACAAAATTATTATATTTATCAATAATGAAAAAGAAAATGTCCGTTGAGGAGTATTCAAAATTAACAAATTCTAATAAATTAGAAATTGAAACTTTGTTATTTGAAACGGTTAAAGAAGAAATGGAAAACCTATTTTCTTTTTTAACAGTTGAGAAAATTGAGTTCAATAATTATTGGGAACAAGTTGCTGACGAAGCTACCCGTTGGAAGGAACTTTCAGGATTTGTATTATCTAATGGTAAAACATATATTCGTTTACCTGATATTGATGATTATATGAGGGGTGAAGATAGAGATGTGAATTATAGTAAAACACTATACGATATACAAGAAAATGTTTTTGAATTTTTTGGATTACCTAACACAGTTATAGGTGCTGTTTTGGCTTGGGGTGACGAAGATTATTTTGATTAAAGTTTAATCCACTTTCTTGAAGTTTCAAATCTGAAACTACCAATATGAACTTGTTTCCAACTATTTGGTTCAATCAACGATAAAAAGTCCGTACCATCTTCCCTTTGATATAAATGATAATTTTCACCAATTATTGGTTCAAAGTTAAATGCTGCTTTATAAACTTTGTGGGTCCATTCATATTCATCAAGTAATTTAAGATATTCCCTTCTAATTTCTTCATACTTAGCGTCAAACTCGTGATTGGCTTTAACAACAGTATGTGTTTTCCATCCTTGAATGTCTTCAAGTTTGATTGCTGGTGCCCCAATATTATCACCATAAGGTAATAGAGCGTGTTTGTTTTCATTCATGTGATGTTAAGAATACTAAAATTAGACGTATTCTTCAATAGTACCTATTCTAAAATTAGAATATTTGCTATTTTTTCTGTTGTCATCTAATAAACCAAAAAAATAATTACTTTGGCTCCTGATTTCCCTACTATTAAATAAAGAATCACCTTCTTCTAAAGATGATGAATATTCATATAAATCCACAGTGTATTGAAAATCATTAATAATTTCTATAGTGTCTGAGTCGTTATACGCCTCGTACTTACGTAAAACTTTGTATTCACTTTTATTTGTTATTGCCGCCATTAAATGAAGGCTATAATCAAAGTACTCATCACCTTGTATCTCGCCATCACCGCCACAATTGTTACAAAATACTTTACCTTCACCGTCACAATAATTACAACCAACAGTACCTGAACCATCACAATCATAACATTCATCAAGATTATCATTTTCATCTGTAACTTGACCACTTCCATCACAATCTGAACATGTTTGTGCGCCACTTCCATTACACATGTCACAAGTGTTTGAACCGCTACCATAACATTCATCACATGAATCTAACTTATTGTCAGTGTAACTAGTATCACACCAAATATAAAATGTTATATCTGTAAATATTTTTTTTAATTGTTCATTTGAATAATTATTTTTTGCTTTAAAAAACACACCAAAAATAATTTGAGCGTATTCCTCAATGGATATTTCAGGTAAAATTGTATTTTTAAAAAACTTTTGTTTATTCAAAATACCAATCACGCCATATAGTGAGTCAATTTTTATGTTGTTATTTTTTAAATCATCAACTATTATGTCAATAAAATCAATTACGGGAAATTTCATATATTATAAGTATTTATTAACATGGATTTATCTAACAAACAAATATTACAAATAATTGACTTTATTGTAAATGAAGATAATTGTGATACTGGTGTTTTTGCAAAATTTATTAGTGAATCAAATTATTGGTCAATTGAAGGGTTTTCAAACCTAATAAAAACAACTAAAAAAATTTTTAATTTGGATAGGTATGATATTGATTTTTTATTTCATGTTTATAATGACAATTATGATTTAATATTAAAGGATAATTTAAATGCCGAAAACATGGTAATTCCTGTTAAAAAAAATTATGATATCACCACTCAATGTATGTATAATAAATCAGGTTTTGAATATTACGAATCCGAACAAAATATATATTCACTTAAATCAATATATTGGAAATACGACAATGGTAGTTTTTATCCTAATGACGGTAAATTAGTTGATGATGATAGTAGTGATTATGAACTGCAAGCATGGGAAATTTATGATTCATCAATCAAAAACAATGTTAAAGAATCAAAAGAAGAAAGATTAAAAAAACTTCTTATGATGAAAGAAATTGTTGATAGAAAAATTAAAGAATTATTATAAGTTTTTGTTATTAAACTTAACACTGATTTAATATTAAATAAATCAGTTACATCATTACATTTTCTATTTATTGTTAATGAAATTAAAAGACTTATTAACAGTTGTTATTCCTTGTAAAAACGAAAAGGAAAACATTAAAAACATTTTAGGTTGTTTAAATAACCAAAACGATTCAAAAGGATTATTAGTTATTGTCGCAGATATAAGTGATGACTTAACAACAATCCATTACATAAATTCAGAAAGAAATAAAAACATTGATGTTTTAACTATTGGAGGTGGTTATCCGTCTTTTGGTAGACATCAAGGAGCTCTCATGTCAGAAACACCTTACACATTATTCTTAGATTCTGATATGATTATTAAAGATAATAATTTTTTAAATAATATACTAAATGAAATTACTAAAAAACAAGGTGTTCTTCTTACTTGTAAAGTCAGAACAATTGATAATAAATTTAACAATGTTTATAAAACATTTGATGTAATACAAAAGTTACATAGACTAACAGGTCCGTTTGCGTTAGGAGGAATCATGTTATTTAATACAGATAGTTATTTCAAATTAGGTGGTTTTAACTTAAACGATAAATTTGCTGAAGATTATAATTTAAGTAAAAAAGTTAAATCAAAAGATTTTATTTTATCTAAAAATATAATTTACACACTATCAAGAAGATTCAAATCTAAAGGTATTTGGTTTATGACAAAATTAATGTTTTTATCTTTTATTAATAGAAATAATCAAAAGTTTTTTGAAAAGACACATTCGTATTGGTCATGAGTTACAAAACAATTATAATTTCAGATTTACATTTAGGTTCCAAAGCATCAAGAACCGATGATATAATAAAATTTTTAGAACAAAATACTTGTTACAATTTATTCTTAAATGGTGATATAATTGACGGATGGGCACTTAAACGTGGTTCTAAATGGAAAGACAAACACACCAAAGTTGTTAGAAAACTTTTAAAAATTGCCGAAAAAGGAACAAATGTTGTTTGGATTAGAGGAAACCATGATGATTTCTTAGACACTTACTTAGGTTTGAGTATGGGAAATATACATGTTACAGATGAAATTATCTATAAGGGTGTTGATAAACGTTTATACTATATCTCACACGGTGATAAGTTAGATGTTTTTTCAACAAAATTTAAATTCATTGCTAAAATAGGTTCAATTGGTTATGATTTTGCACTGTGGTTAAACCAATGGTATAATTTTTTTAGAGAATGGATGGGATTACCATATTATTCATTATCAAAAAGAATAAAAGAAAATGTAAAATTAGCGGTTAATTTTGTAACTGATTTTGAAGAAAACGCAGTTAAGGTAGCAAAACAAAATAAATGTGATGTTGCAATATGTGGTCATATTCACAAAGCTGAAATTAAAGATGGGTATATGAATTCGGGTGATTGGTGTGAAAGTTGTACAGCCCTTGTTGAAGATTCAAATGGTGTATGGACAATTATTGATTTCCATGTATAATTAATTTATGAATAACCACATGTTACAATTAAACCCAATGATTCCAATTGTCAGAGTTTCTGACGGATTAGAAGGTTATGCTTTTTTAGTGATTGATTATTCACAAGAACATAACTTATTATTTACATGTGCAATGGATGATGGTAAAATTTGGACTTTGAATAACAAGCAAATCAGATTTTGTAAAAACATATCAATGGACCGAAAACAAGTTATTATTGATGGTACATCGGAGCATCCATAATTTCATTCTCATCATACAATCCAGGAAATTCTTCAGGGACATCTCTTAAATGCAATTGAACTTGTTTATCAAACTTATTTAAACTTTCAGACAGGTATTTTAAAAATGAATGTGTTTGAACATTTTTAATCTTGCGAGCAAACTCAGAAACCGATTCAGAACTTTCTTTCTTATATATGTCAATGTTTGTATATATCTGAGCCTTATCCCATACCAAGTATATTTCAAAACCAAAAGCACTTCCAACAAAATGAACCTGTGATGTATTTTTAATTTCAATACAATCATGAAACATTATCATGTTTGTATCCCCTTTAATAACGGTAACCTGATAAAATGTTTTTATATAATCCAAAACAATATCAATATCATTCATATACATAATAATAAAAAAAAGGTGAACAATGTCCACCTTTTTTCTGGGACTGACCAAATATTAGCCAATCACTCCACCACTTGTTTTTTAAAGTAACAAGAAACTTTAAGGAATTTGATTGATAATATCCATCAATTCCTCTTTATCTAACCAACTTACCACGTCATGTTCTGCTGATGCTACCAATTTTTTGGTGACAAAATTTTTATTTTTATCAAAAATAGCAAGTTCAAATGTATTAATAAAATCACCATGATTTGTTTTTCTACCACCAACAACAGATACCTCATACCTCCCAACTTTAAGTACTGATTGATATCCACCTAATGGGTGTTCAATCTTTGAATTCATAATGTCGTCAATTGTATAATCTCTCATACCACAAAGATATAATAAACTTTTCACATAATCAAATATTTATTGGATATGAGTTTTAATAATCTTAAAAAGAATGATGTTGTCTTTTCAGAGTCAAAGGGTTCTCGTGTGTTTAAGTTGATTTCCAAGAAAGATAATCATTGGGTTGTAGGTGATATGTTTACAAAAAAATTTGATACAATCACTGA
>Ga0209400_1001042_pt1 | contig 23535 bp, 23 predicted proteins | sample M_130807_EF_Meta_FD_187313 | JGI IMG/M metagenome (GOLD analysis project Ga0209400, IMG submission 187313) | Freshwater microbial communities from Lake Montjoie, Canada to study carbon cycling - M_130807_EF_MetaG (SPAdes) (version 2) | ecosystem: Environmental > Aquatic > Freshwater > Lake... | reverse complement strand
GGTCGAGTTCGTTCAGGCGGTCGGGGTCAAGATCGGTTTTGCGCAAATAAGCTTGCAAAGAATAGGCGGCATCTTCTGCTTGCGCCAAACTCGATTGAAGAACCTCGGCAATGCTTTGAAACTCGGGCTCAACATGGGCCTGATCTTGCAAGCTGCCAATGGCCTGCGACAACAAGGCCTGCGCACCATTCAAACTGCCCAAGCGCGCAGACTCTTCGCCGTTCAATGCGCTGAGCGCCGTTTGGCCTGCTTCGATCAGGGCTTGTGCATGAGAAAGGCGCGTGTGTTGGGAATTGAGTTCTTCCCACTCGTCCATGGCGGGGGCCAGTTTGCTGAGCTCCCCTATTTGCCAAGCCAGGCGTTCTTGCTCGCGGCCCAGTGAGTCTTGTGCTTCGCGTGCTTGGCGCACCGCCTGTTGGGCGCGCCGCCAGCTGTGCCAAGCACCTTGCAAAGCATCTGTGTTGATGCCGGCATAGGCATCGAGCAGGCCGCGCACCGAATCGGGCCGCGTGAGGCTTTGCCAAGCATGTTGGCCATGGATATCTAGGAGCATGTTGCCCAAGGCGCGAAGCTGGGTGGCGGTGGCAGGGCTGCCATTAACCCATGCACGGCTCTTGCCTTGCGGGTCTACGCTTCGCCTGAGCAGCAGCGCATCGGACACTTCAAAGCCCGCTTCTTCCAAAATTGAATGCGCTTGGGGAGGGCAATCAAACTCTGCCGTGACTTCGCAACGCGTGGCGCCTTCGCGCACCACGCTGGCGTCGGCGCGTTCGCCCAAGGCCAGTTGCAGGGCATCAATCAGAATGGATTTACCCGCACCGGTTTCGCCTGTGAGCACACTGAAGCCACCCGCCAAATGAAGGTCGAGTTCACGAACAATGACAAAGTCGCGCAGGCTAATGTGTCGGAGGGCCACGGCTTAGGATCCCCCTTCGTTCCAGTGCATTTTTTTGCGCAGGGTGTCGAAGTAGTTCCAACCCGTAGGGTGCAAGAAACGCACTTTGTGGCTGGACTGCTCCACCGTGATTTGATCGCCAATCATGAGGCTGGCCAAAGACTGCATGTCAAAGTTGGCGCTGGCATCGCGGCCCGCCACAACTTCGATGCTAATTTTGGAAGTGTCGGGCAACACAATGGGCCGGTTGGACAGCGTGTGCGGCGCAATGGGCGCAATGACCCAGCCCCCTAAGTTGGGGTGCATCAAGGGGCCGCCCACCGACAATGAATAGGCGGTAGAGCCTGTGGGTGTGGCCACAATCAGGCCGTCTGCGCGCTGCGAGGCCACAAAGCGGCCGTCTACTTCAATGCGCAATTCCACCATGCCCGAGGTGGCGCCGCGATTGACCACCACATCGTTCATGGCAAACGCGTTGAACACCCGGTGTTTGTCGCGCCAAACCTGCGCGTGCAGCATGCTGCGTTGCTCTTCCTCAAATTGGCCCAAGAGCATGGGCTCGAGGGTTTGGGTGAAGTTCTCAAGGGGGATGTCGGTGATAAAACCCAAGCGGCCTTGGTTAATGCCAATGAGCGGCAGGCCGAAGGGCGCCACTTGCCGGCCAATGCCCAGCATGGTGCCGTCGCCGCCCACCACCAAACCCAAATCGCACTGCTTGCCGATGTCGGCCATTTTGAGGGTGGGGTAAATGTTCAAGCCTAGGTGTTCTGCGGTGCCGATTTCCAAGACCACCTCCGCCCCAATGCGACTGACAAACTGCGCCACGTCGTCTAGAACTCGGCGCGAGCTTTCCAGCGCCGCGCTCGTCACGGTGGTGTGGTACTTGCCAAATAAGGCAACGTGGCGAAATTTTGATTTCATTTGCAAATTACATCATTAAAATGTGTCAATGCTCGATGAACGTGCCAAGTTATTACTCAAAGCCCTGGTGGAACGCTACATAGCGGATGGCCAACCTGTGGGATCTCGCACGCTTTCCAAAGCCTCTGGGCTTGAATTATCCCCTGCCACCATTCGGAATGTCATGTCCGACCTGGAAGAACTGGGCCTGATTGCCAGCCCGCATACATCGGCTGGCAGGATCCCCACCAATAGGGGTTATCGCTTATTTGTAGACACCATGCTCACGGTGCAAACCGGTGAATTGACCACCCACCATCTGGCGCCCGACCAGCCGCAGAAGGTGATTGCCAACGCTGCCAACATGCTCTCAAGCCTGTCTCACTACGTGGGCGTGGTCATGGCGCCCAAGCGTGCCTCGGTTTTTAGGCACATTGAATTTTTGCGTTTGTCTGAAAAACGCGTGTTGCTCATCATCGTGTCACCCGAAGGCGATGTGCAAAACCGCGTCATTTTTACCGAGACCGATTACTCTCAAAGCCAGCTCATTGAAGCTTCGAATTATTTGAACGCGCATTACGCTGGCATGGCCATTGAGCAAGTTCGCATGCGTGTGAAGCAAGAGCTGGTCAATTTGCAAGCTGAAATTGCCAGCCTTATGCAGGCGGCCGTGCAAATGAGTTCGGAAGCCTTGAGCGAAGACGAGGGCGATGTGGTTATTTCTGGCGAGCGCAATTTGTTGTCGGTCAGCGACTTCTCCAGCGACATGGGCAACCTGCGCCAAGCCTTCGATTTGTTCGAGCAAAAAACGCAGCTCATGCGTTTGCTCGATGTCTCCAGTCAGGCCGACGGCGTGCGCATTTTCATTGGCGGCGAAAGCCAGTTTGTGCCTATGCAAGAGCTGTCGGTGGTGAGCGCGTCCTACGAAGTAGATGGCCATGTGGTGGGCACCTTGGGCGTCATTGGCCCCACCCGCATGCCCTACGAGCGCATGATTCAAATTGTCGATATCACGTCCAAGTTGGTGGGCAATGCTTTGAGTCAGTCGAAGTAAATCGGTTTCTTTCTGAGCTCGCGGTGTGAGGATGGGGTGAGTGGGTTCCTCATACTGGGGTACCAGAAATCGTCACCCACTCACCCCATCCTCACACCGCTGCGAACAGCAGTGTTGTTGTCCGGAAGATTCATTGCAAGAAAATGTGTGTTGACTTGGTCTTTTAAAAGACTATATTAGGTTTACTTAAAGGCGGACCACATCATGCTCACCACTTCTCAAATCAAGCCTATCAGCTACCTCAAAGCCAATGCGGCAGAGGTATTGCAGCACCTCAACGAGTGCCGCGAGCCAATGGTCATTACGCAAAATGGTGAAGCCAAAGCCGTTATTCAAGACGTGGCCTCTTATGAAAAGACACAGGAAACCTTGGCATTACTCAAAATTCTTGCGATGGGCCAAGCAGATGTTGATGCTGGGCGAGTTCACACCATGGATGAAGTGATGGACATGATTCGCGCCAAAAAGAAAAACAAGTGATGGTGAGTAAATTCGCTAACTCACACCAAATTCGAATTTCAAAAGCGGCAGCCAAAGACATTCTTGAAATTTATGATTACGTTGTTGAGTTTGATTCAGAAGCCAATGCAGACCGATTAGTCGCCAAGATCAAAGCAAGCATTGATAAATTGTCTAACTTCCCCGAACGCGGAAGTGTGCCGAGCGACTTGGTAGACATAGGTATACGAGACTACCGACAAATCTTATTTAAACCCTATCGCATTATTTATTTGGTGAATGAAAAGTTTGTCACCATCAATGCTGTACTCGATGGGCGTAGAAATTTACAGACTCTTTTAAGCCGCAGATTACTTCGCCTTTAAACCATTTAACCCAGTTTATGCATCCAAGCCGCATGCTTGGGGGCGCGCTTGGCTTTGGCGGCCAGCAAGGTTTCCATGACAGTTCATTGGGGGTACTTTCAACGTGATTGCACTGTGCTAAACCACCGGCACCTCTGCCCAATCGGTGGTGTAGTTGGGCGACCTTCTTTCTTGTCGCATTTGCCATCCGCTGTAGGCGCCCTGCGTAGACACCTTCACCGCGCCGCGGCCAAAGCGTTTGTTTAAAGCGTCCAAGGTTTGCATCAGCGTGCCTTGCGTGGGCAAAGGCTCTTCTAACAAGTCGCCTTGGTGGTGAGTGACGGGGCTAATTTCGCTCAGCATGATGCCGGCTTTTTTGTACTGGTACTCGGGCTTGTACATGCGCTCGCACAGCGCATCCACCCACCTGAAAATGACCAAGCTGTCGTTGGTGGGGTAGGGCAGTGGCACCGCCAAGCTGGGTGAGTATTGCGGCAAGTCTTTTCTAAACCGGTTGGTATGCAAGAACACTTGAATGACGGCAGCTTGGCCGTTTTGTGCGCGCAGTTTGGCACAGGCATTGGCCACAAATGTAGACAGTGCGTCTTTTAAAACGGGTAACTCTGTAACCATGTTGCCGAATGAACGACTGGAAATAATTTGCTGTTTATCGGGTGTGACTTCTTGCAGATCAACGCACGGAATTTCTTGCAACTCGCGTTGTGTTTTTTCGATCACGACGCCAAAGTCTGCGCGCAAGGTTGGTGTGTGCGCTGTCTTTAAATCTTGCACGGTATGAATGTTGTACTCGGCCAAACGCTTGGTGAGCTTGCGGCCCACGCCCCACACTTCTTCCACGGGCAATTGCGTGAGCAGCTTTTCTTTTTGTATGTCAGTGAGTGCGTTGAAATTAAAAACACCTTGCGAGCGCGGATGTTTTTTGGCTACATGGTTGGCCAGCTTGGCAAGGGTTTTGGTAGGACCAATGCCCACACACACTGGAATGCCCGTCCACTGCACCACACGCTGGCGCATGCCGTAACTCACTTCACGCAAATTGGGCGTGCCCGTGAGATCGACAAAGCATTCGTCGATGGAATACACCTCGGAGCGCGGGGAATACTCGCTCAAAATTTGCATCACCCGATTGGACAAGTCGGCATACAAAGCGTAGTTGCTGCTGAGCGCAAAGACGCCGTGTTCTTTCACCAAGTCTTTGCACTCAAACCAAGGCTGCCCCATGCGCACACCCAAGGCCTTGGCCTCGTTAGAGCGCGACACCACGCAGCCATCGTTGTTGGACAGCACTACCACGGGCACGTTGCGCAGGTCGGGCCTGAAGAGTCTTTCGCAACTCACGTAGAAGTTGTTGCAATCGACCAAAGCCAACTGTTGCACCGGTTGCTGTCCTTGCGAAGCCATGCGCGCGCACCTCTTAGTACAACTTGTGCAAGTTGTAAGTGACCACGCCCCAAATGCTGAGCTCCTCGCCACTCTTCACCACAATGGGCGGGTACAAATTGTTTTCGGCCACCAGTTTGACCACGCCGCCGCGCCGGTACAAACGCTTCACCGTGAACTCGTTGTTGAGCACGGCCAACACAATGTTGTTGTGCTTGGCTTCAATGGACCGGTCAATGACCAAGGCATCGCCTTCGTAAATACCAGCGCCCACCATGGAGTCGCCCTTCACTTTGAAAATGAAGGTGGCCTCTTTGTTGCGAATGAGGTGGTCGTTGAGGTCAATGCGCTTTTGCGTGTGATCGGCTGCAGGCGAGGGAAAGCCAGCGGGCACTTTCCAGGCGCACATGTTGAGCCACAGCTTGGGGGCGGTGGCGTCTAAGGGCTGCGGTGTTATGAAAGCATTTGTAGGCATGCTGGAAATATACTGTATGAAAATACAGTATAGTAACGAAAATCACACTTCGCAAGTTGCCAGACCTACAATGGCAGCTCGAGGTTTTACAAGCCAATGCATCTCATCAATCAACGAAGAAAGGCGCTAGATGAACAGAATCACTCTAGAACCAGGCAAGCGTGGTGGTAAACCATGTATTCGTGGGTTGCGCATCACGGTGTACGACATCCTGTCGCAGTTGTCCCAAGGGGCCACGCAGCAAGAAATTCTCGAAGACTTTCCTGAATTAGAAGCAGAAGACATCCTGGCGGCACTGTCGTTTGCTGCCGATCGCGAGCGAAAAGTCTATTCAGTTGCTGTCTGATGAAGCTCTTGCTAGATGAGAACCTGTCTAGAAGGCTGGTTCCTTTCTTATTGACGGCGTATCCAGAATCAACCCAAGTCGTATTGGTTGGGCTTGAGGCCGCAGAAGATGCCAGGGTTTGGGACTACGCCAAAGCCAATGACTTTGTCATCGTTAACCAAGACGCAGATTTTGAAGAGTTGTCCTTGGTCAAGGGGCACCCGCTACCAAGAGTTCATGGCTGGCGTAAAGCCTGCGCTAGAAGCTGCGGGTGGCAAGTACTTGGCACGTGCCGGTGAGCATCGTGTTTATGAAGGTGATTGGGAGCCACGCCGCATTGTCATTTTGGAATTCCCCGACATTGCCGCCTTTGAAAGCTTCTACAACGGCCCCGTTTACCAAGGCCTCAAAAGCATTCGCGACGAATGCAGTCGCGCTAGGTTGGTCGCCGTTCAGGGCTTGTGATTGGTCAGAAGAGGAATTAGCTCGTAGCGCGTGCTGCGGCCACTGGCGTCTGAACGCCTCAACACTTTGCGCTCTAACAATTCAGAAATGTCGCGCAGTGCCGTATCTTGGGAGCATTTGCCAATGGCGGCCCACTTGCTGGTACTGAGGTGGCCTTCAAAACCATCCAACAGTTTGTTGAGTAGTTTAATTTGACGTGCGTTCATGGGCGTGCCTGCCCAGTGATGCCAGTAACGTGCTTTCATCAGCACCGAGGTCAGCATGTGGTCTGCACCTTGAATCGCCCGGAGCAAGCAACCTAAAAACCACACCAGCCATGGCGTGACATCGAGACTTCCTTTTTGTGTCGCTTCGAGTTGATCGTAATAGGCCTTGCGCTCTCGCTGGATTTGCGCTGACAAACTGTAATAGCGTTGACTCGAACTTGTTGCACGTGCAAGTGCCATATCACCCACTGCACGCGCAATCCGGCCATTGCCATCGTCAAACGGATGCACGGTCACAAACCACAAATGAGCCAGGCCCGCTTTGATCATAGGATCTTCTAGATTGCTCGCGTTGAACCAACTGATGAAGCCAGCCATCTCGGCACGTAGCCGGTGAACTGGCGGCGCCTCATAATGAATTTTTTGGCGCTGCATGGCGCCCGAAACCACTTGCATGGGGCCTTGTGCGTCATTGCGCCATTGACCCACACGAATTTTGGAAAGACCGCTGTAGCCTGTTGGAAACATTGCGGCGTGCCAACCCTGTAGACGTTTGGCGGTGAGTTGACTCTGATGGTTTTGAATCGCATCGAGCACCATGTCGACCAGCCCATCAACGTGTCGATCGGCAGGTGTTAACGCCCCAATGTCCAGACCCAACCGGCGTGCAATGGAGGACCGGACAGACTCAGGATTGAGCGACTCCCCTTCAATCTCACTGGTTTTGAGGACATCTTCTGTGAGTATACGTAGCACTGCATGGTCGCGCAGGTCCATTCCCAGGTCGTACATGCGGCCCTGTAAAAGACCTTGCGCCAAATGCACTTGCGCCAACAAAGGCGACAACTGTTGAAGGCTGTACTGCCATTGCGGCCAAGTGGGGCGCTGCCAAATGTAGTGATTTTCTCCGCGTTTCATGCGGTGATTGTGAGGTGCATTCACCGCATCGTCAAGGTGACCACAAGGGTTATTTGTTTGACGCTGGCTTTGCAGACAGCGGATATCAGTTCAAGCCGGTTGCAGCTTAAATATCGTTGCCTTTCTGAGAGAGGTTTTTGAGCAAAGTACAATGACATCCAAGGGCCTATAGCTCAGTTGGTTAGAGCAGAGGACTCATAATCCTTTGGTCGCAGGTTCGAGCCCTGCTGGGCCCACCACTTTAATAGGGTACTCTTTTGAGTAGCTTTTTTCATGCCTTTTAGCTGAAGATACACGCATTTAAAAGCAGTTTTCCCGAGTGAAACTGCGAATTAGTTGTTCACTCAACGCAGAACAAATCTCAAGTGTTTTTGGCTGCTAAAAACAGCCTAAATTTGCTTAAAAACCCAGCAAATTTCACTGTTTGTTCCACACCGCTTCCACACTGTTGGTTCGACTCCTATGGCCAAGCATACGGGCACGAGTGTGAGTATGTTGGAGGCGCACTACAGCAAACTCACTGCCACTATTGCGGCTGAGAGCTTGGCATAGCGGTGTCGTGAGAAATGACGTTTGATTCCACAATCTAAATGTGTTTGAATGTAGCTCACATACTGATACACGAAACCAAAGGGCAGGAAGCATCAATGAAAGCAGTCAAATACGCAATGGCAGCAGTTTCATTCGCGCAACTGGACTGTCTGCGCTTTGAAGACCTGAGCATGGCCTTTCTGCGGCACGCCTGAGGCCCGAAGTCAGAAGCTGGCCTGAGATCACAAAAACAACAGGGAGGAAAACACCATGAACCTTGCACGCACCTGCCTTCAGGCCCTGGCTGCTTTAGCACTTATCAATGGCGCCTTGAACACACCCGCGCTAGCTCAATCGCAGGGCAGCTACCCCCAGCGCTCGGTGCGGCTTGTGGTGCCCTTCCCGCCCGGTTCAGGTTCGGACGTGGCCGCCCGTGTGCTCAGCCAGCATCTGTCGAGCAGCCTAGGCCAGAGCTTTGTGGTCGACAACAAACCCGGTGCGGCTGGCAACATCGGCGCGATGGAAGTGGTGCGCGCCACGCCCGACGGGTACACCTTGTTTTTTGGATCGAGCTCCTCGCTGGCGGCCAATGTTTCCCTGCTCAAGACCATGCCCTACGACCCGGCCAAAGACTTCACACCAGTGGCCGGCGTTGCCGACAGCGTGACCGCGCTGATCGTACGCAGCAACCACCCAGCCAAGACGCTGCCGGAGTTCATCGCCTGGGTCAAGCAAAGGCCGGGCAAGGTCAACGCAAGCTATGGCTCCTCCAGCACCCAGATCAGCCTGGCCCTGCTTAACAAGGTGGCGGGCCTGGACGTGACCGGCGTGCCCTACAAAGGCACACCGCTGGCAGTCAATGACCTACTGTCGGGTTCGGTGGACTTCACCTTTGCCGACCTCGGCAGCGTGCTGGCCCATGTCAAAGCGGGCACGCTGCGCGGCATCGCCCTGACCACGCCCAAGCGCAGCCCCATGATCGACTTGCCGCCGATTGCCGACACCTACCCGGCCTATGAAGACATCACCGGCTGGATCGCATTGACCGGCCCACTGGGCTTGCCGAAGGAGATCGCCGATAAGCTAAGTTCATCGGTGCAACTGGCGCTGCAGCAGCCTGAGGTCAAGGGCCGGCTTGCCTTCTTTGGCCTGTCGCCAATGCCGATGGCGCCCGAACCGCTGCGCGGCTTTATCCAGAGCGAAATACCCAAATGGGCGCGGCTGGCCAAGACGGCCAATATTCAGCCAGAGTGAAGCGGTCGCTGCGCCGAGCCGGCGCGGCCCGCGCCGTACAAGGTTCGCGAGCCACCGCTGGTGTTGCCTACTAGCCCATGTTTGGGTTCGCCAGCAAGATAGCGCACGGCACTGGCGGGCAGGCCGACTTCGTTATCCACAATTTGTGCAAAGTTGGTTTCGTGCCTCTGGCCTGATGCACCAGTACAGAGCACGACAGAAAAAGTCAATCTTGCTACTTCGTGCTTTGCCGCGCTCAGTGCCGATAGCTGCCATCAATACGGTCTAGCTTGCGCATCAAAGCCTCGAATTCGACAACACCCTCGCCGTCCGGATGAGAGGCTTGAAAGCTGTCAAGGTCAGCAGCCGATTGTGCGGCAAGTGTCTCTGGCATGAGGTTTAGGGTGCCGGCAGCTGCAGCATCGACTTGAACTTGGCAGGCGCGCTCCAAACGATAAAGCCTGAGAAAAGTTTCAGGCACGGTACGACCCACGACCAGCAGTCCGTGGTTTCGAAGAATCATTGCGCGCGCCGTGCCCAGCGACTTAACGATGCGTTCGCGCTCATCCAGACGCAAGGCTGCACCTTCATAGTCATGATAGGCCAGCCGCTTGTGAAAAGCGGTCGAGAACATCGAGATGTTCAGCAAACCTTCATTGAGCGCAGCCACTGCCATGCCGGCGCGCGTATGGGTGTGCATTGCCACATGGTTGTTCTGGGAATGCACCATGTGCAGCGCTGAATGAATGACAAAGCCAGCGTAGTTGACTGTGTGACGTCCGCCTGAAATCACCTTGCCATCTACATCAATTTTGACCAGGTTGGATGCTGTGATTTCTTCGTAATTCAGGCCATAAGGATTAATGAGGAAATGGTTATCTGGGCCAGGAACGCGGGCCGTCAAATGCGCGTAGATTTGCTCCGACCAACCGTAATAATCGACCAGCCTGTAGGCCGCAGCCAGTTGGACACGCAAAGCCCATTCAGCGTCGGTCATGTTATTCGACAGTTGTAGTTCAAGAGATTGATTACGATCATTCATATTGCACTCCTTTAATTATTTCTCTAAGTGGCGAGCGCTGGTTTTCATGGTTCCATAGTGAAAGCGATGAGACAACAAGGCGCATTAATTCACTCCGAGACGATAGAACGCAGAAGCGCTGTGGCTGAACAGCCATGCCTTCTCGCTGACCGAAGCGCCAGTGACGATGCGTTTGTAGGTATTCCAGAGCACGGCATAGCTGCACATGGCCTTGTCCACAGGGAAGTTGCTTTCAAACATGCAGCGCTGGGCGCCAAAGGACTCGATGCAGGCGTGCACATATGGCGCCCATGCCGCAGCCAGTTGCTCGGACGATGGCGGCAGCGTCTGTTTGTGAAACTCAAAGCCACCAATAGCCATGCCCATACCGCCAAGCTTGATGCTCACATTCGGGCAAGCCGCTGCCAGGCGCTTGATTGACTCACGCCAAGCCAAAAACACTTCAGCACGTTTGCCGACATAGGGTCCAACTGCCAGTGGGCCGCCGATATGATTGAGCACAATGGGCAAGTCCGGAAAGGCACGCGCCAAGTCAGTTAGCTCGTCAATCTGAGTATGAAAAAGCCACGCATCGTATGACAAACCCATGGATTGCAATCGGGCCATGCCACGACGAAATTTCGAGCGCTGCATCAGGTCAGCGGGTGCCGGCCCCAGTAAGCTGGCGTTGAAAGCATCGTGGCGGGCCGCAATATGGCGAATACCCCGAAACCGCCCACCACCCGCGTCAATATGCGCCTGCAGCACAGCTTCTACCTCGTCACCCAACTCCAGATCAGCAAAGCCCACGATGCCAGCGCAGACCCTCGACTTTACGCCGCGCTGCTCCGCTTGACGCGCGATATCCGCCACAAATTCAGTTTCCCCAACTGGACTTAGCGACTCAGGACCGGTCTTGCGGTAGGCGTAACCGCACTGCAGAAAAACCGTGGCGACCACGTTGTGGCCTGTGGCAAGATCAGCCAGTAATTCATCGAGCAGGTAGCCGCCTGCTCGATCCCAAAGGTGATGGTGCGGATCGACAATTGGCAAGTCCGGCTCTAGCGCTATTTCTTGCCGGGCTTGAAGCCACTCCGGCTGCAGGCCGAGAATGCGAATCATGGGTAGGCCATTGGCATCAAAGTCTGGCAGCTCTGATGAAACAGGCATCGTTGGTAGATTCGGCATGGACTTCTAAGTAGTTATGGTTACTGGGGCGAAACGCTCAGGCAAACTCAAAACCAAGCGCGCGAGTGTAGTTGTAAATGCCACCATCCTGAATGATCAGAAACTTGGCCCATTTGTCGCCGTCATTGGCGTGGGAATGTGCCGCTGTCGGGGGAGTCACCGTGGTGGCCCATTGCGACCAGTCCTTGCGACGGCCATCGACCATCGAATGGCATTGATCGCCTTCGATGACCAGGGTTACGGCAATTGAATTGTGACGATGAGAGCGTTGCGAGCCTCCTGGCGGCAACGAATTCATGGCGACCATTAGTGTGGGAAGTACGCTGCGGCTTGCTTCTTGCTGGGTTGACGAGAAGATGAGGGCCGATCCTGCGATGTCATTGCCTCGCCCGACCTCATACAACAGATCAATCTGGCGTGCGATTTCCTGGGCTGGAAAATGTACCAACTCGGTCGGCGCGTTGCCCTCGACAGGACCGCGCAAATGCTCAAAAGCCAGCTGGGGTTCGTTGGTAACAATCCAAAGTACAGCGTCATTTACGCCGGCACTGTACAAATGTGAAACGTTGCCGGGAAGCACAAAAACGTCGCCGGGCTGCCAGCTGATCTCTTCCATGCCGCAGGCAGTGGTACCTGAGCCCACCATGACGTATACCACTACGCCACTGGCCACAAACTCGCCGCGCAAACTCTCACCGGCACGTATCCTTGCGTAGCGCACCAGCACCAGTGGCGTCGTGGCCGGATAGGGGGTGCCGAGGTCTTGCGATCGGTCGCAGTTGATCAGCCCGGTAGGGCTTGCAGGATTCAACGCACGCGCCGGCTCATCAACAAAACTCTGGTCAGGCACCTCTGCCAGCTTCTGGTTGAATGCGTTACCGGTGTTGTAATAAAGTGCCCTTGCCTGCGCTTCTGTGCCTGGCGACGTGGCGCGCTGCACTGGCAGGTCAGCAATAGATTTTGGTTGACTGGGGAGGGGGGCGTGCAGCTTTGCCGCTATTGAATCGGTCATGGGTATCCTGATGCAAATGTCTGGTGATAGCGAAGATGAGTGGATACAACTTTTAGATGTTGGATTCGGGCGGGACCCGTGTTGACGCATAAGCCACACAACCACACCTTGAACAATATAGACCTCAGCATCAGGTTTAGAACCCCGAGCAAACCCTAGACTTCTTGGCAGTGTGGCTGTTTCATCATGAAAAAAGGTAGTCCGTCAATTGAGTGGACTTAGTTCCATCATTTGGGTTCGGCAGATAGGGGGCAGGTCACATTTGACCTGCCCCTCGAGTCTATCGATCTTGCTAGCTGTCAAGGAATCATTACGACGCGACCGACAACTCGGCCTGCCCGCAAGTCACTCAGCGCGGCGTTGGCATCTTCGAGACGTCTTAGGTCGATTGGCACGACCGGCATCCGGGTAGCCTTAATCAAGGCGATTAGTTCGCGCAGCTCGTTCGGGCTGCCAATGTAGCTGCCTTGAATCGTCGCCGAACGAATCGCTAGCAAAGGCACCGACAATGACATGGCGCCACCGAACATGCCCACCACCAGCAACTTTCCGCTGCGGTCTAAAAGCCGAAAGCCCTGTGCGGCGGTTTGACCGCTGCCCACCAAATCGAGGACAAAGTGAATCGGCCCGCCCACTGCTCGGCGAATTTGCTGATCGGCATCGGGCAGCGTCGGGTCAATCGCCGCGAGCGCGCCGCAGTCCAGTGCAGCTTGGCGCTTCTGGGCGTCAATTTCCAGAATGACTGCCCCCTTTCCGCCCATGATGCTCAGAATATTGATGGCCATCAGGCCTAAACCGCCAGCCCCGATCACCACCACCGGCTCAAGCAGGGTGCGAAGACCGCCTTTTTTCAAGGCGCTGTAGGTCGTTAGACCCGCACAAGCCAAAGGCGTCGCCTTGACCGGATCTAAGTCGCCCAGGTCAATCAGGTAACGGGGATGCGGCACCCGAAGATGGTCAGCGTAGCCGCCATCACGGTTAACACCCAAAAAACGGGAGTTGGTGCACAAATGCTCCTGGTCTTGCTGGCAAAAACTGCATTCACCGCAGCCGATCCAACTGCAAACCAAAAACTTGTCGCCGATCGAAACGCCTTCGACGTCGGGCCCCAAAGCAACCACTTCGCCGCTGGTCTCGTGGCCCGGCGTGAAGGGCAAGCTGCAGCGTGACTCGAACGAGACCACCTCGTTGTTGCCCAAGTCAATGCTGCCGTCTGAAATGTGCAAGTCACTGTGGCAGACCCCAGCGGCCAGCACTTTAAGCAACACTTCCGAACCGACAGGTGCGGGCATAGGCTTTTCAACTGGCACCAAGGCCCGGCCGAAACCCGTGAGATGAAAGCAACGCATTGTGGTCATGTGGCTCGCTTCATGTACTTGTCGTGGTCAGCGTAATAACCGTAAGCTTTGAACTTCTTGGACTGAAAGTCAAAGGTGTAAGCCCGCAAGTTGACCAAACCGCGGTTGTCGTCGTTGGTGTATTTGAGAAGCGAAAAGACACCGTTGGTGTCAACCTGGAAACCAGCGTTCAGCATGGCCACCAACTTACCATGGGTCGGCTCGGTACCCAAGCTGCGAACTGACTTAGCGATCAATTGGTCGATCACCCAGCAGCCAACGTAATCGACATTAGACTTTTGGTTGCCGAAGCCATTGATGACTGCCCAATCAAATTTTTCCTTGTAAACGCCGTCATCTGGCGCCTCAAAAGACCAAGCGGAGATTATTGTTGCAACCAAGCCAAGCGCAAGACCCATGCGACCTAAGGTCTGTAGAGGTTTGTATAAGAAAGTCGTGGAATTTAAAAAATGGATCTGGTTCATGTAGATCATTTTTCAAAAAGAATGAAATAAAAAATGTTGATTCATAATTTTAAAATCTTAAAATTTTTAATCAATATACCCACTAGTACATTCCCTTACTATCTGGAAAACATGCTTCACCGACGATCACTGCTCCAATCTAGCGTTACGTGAAGCGTTCTAGCTTTGAATCCTTTTGGCCCCTGCTCAGGCGGCGCCATTGACTGCTGATTGTCGCTGGGTAACAGTGGCGTTTGTAAAATGTTGGCCGTGTATTTATCAGCTAGGCTGAACTGTTAGGCGAGAGTTAACTTGATGGTACTCTTTGACTTGGTCCACGTTTAAAAGATTTCTTCAAATTATGGACAGCTTTGATTTCGGTCAATGGCTCATTTAGCACGTCTATCGTAGCTGAGCCCTTGTAGGTGGACAAGACCAGATCACGCATGTGCTCTAGATGCGCACGCCAAAATTTTTCTAGGGCGTCGGCTTTGCCTGCGCGCAAAAGATTCAAGGCTTTGACGCGGCTGCGAATACTTTCTTGTCGCAATTTGTCAACGCTGGCTTTGGAGAGGGTGCGCGCTGTTACATGCTCGTGTTGTTTGCGGATGATGTCGTATATGAGGGATGCCAACAGGTGCAGAGTTTTGTTGCCGCAGTGTTTGGTAATCAGCAAAGAAAATTCAGCGCTCAAGTCGGCATAGCGAAGAAGGTCGTTTTTGGCTGCAACTCTTGCTTCTTCAATGTTGGCCCCCAACTCTGCCAAAGCCTCAGGGTTTGCAATGGCGGCAAGCAATGCGGCGGCTGGAGGCTCAATGACGATTCGAGCTAGCCAAACATCATGCAATGTGGTGCCGTTAATTTGCAGAAAGACGCCTACTTGACTTGCGGCTGCACCTAAATCGAGTGAAATGACCCTAGCACCACCATGTTTGCCGCGAGAGATGGTGATGAGTGACTCAGACTCTAACAAGCGAAGGGCCTCGCGCAATGTGGGCCTAGAGATGTTGAACTCCGTTTGGAGGATGTTCTCTGGGTGGAGTTTGTCGCCGGGTTTAAGGCGACCTGTCACGATTTGTCGGCGTAGTTCTGCAGCAGCAATTTCAGCGGCCTTGGGTTTTTTTCCATGGTCTAAATCAACAAGCACAAAGGTTGGTGTGGGAGTGGACAAAATTTTCTTCGCCGTGCCAATGGCTTTCTTGGTGAGGTCCGTCTTTCGGGCAGGACGTGAGGGCTTGGCTGGACTCGGCATTTGAAGGGTGATCTGAGATATTGAACAAATTTAATCTCTTAGGTTAGCACACTGGCATGAGTGCTAATAGCGTTGGATTCTTAATAGTTATACAATAAAAAACTCTCACTGACTTTCAATATGACTGCATTAAATCCCTCGGCCGTGGCCAAACCCGCTTTGCAAGGCATTCGGGTCATCGAGTTGGGCACCTTCCTGTCGGCCCCCTTTGCTGCCACTTTGATGGCTGATTTTGGAGCCGATGTGATCAAAATTGAGTTGCCGGGGGAGGGCGATCCCATGCGAAGCTTGGGTGCTTTTCCGCCTGACGGGGATAGCGGTTATTGGTGGTCTTCGATTGGTCGCAACAAACGTTCTGTGGCCTTGGACGTGCGGACGCCAGAGGGGCGTGAGTTGGTGGGCCAGTTATTGGAAAAAACAGATGTTCTCATTGAAAACTTTCGACCAGGCACGTTGGACCGATGGGGCATGACAAGCGAATGGCTCAAATCAAAACGCCCAGACCTCATTGTTGTGCACATCAGTGGGTATGGACAAGACGGGCCGTGGCGTGACGTGCCTGGCTTTGATCGAAATGCACAAGCATTTTCTGGTTTGGCCTACGTCACAGGCGAGAAAGACACTGCCCCACAGCAAGCCGGTTTGCCCGTGTGCGATTTCAATGCGGGCTTGTGGGCTGCATTTGGTACAGTCACAGCTTTGCTTGGTAAGTTGCGCCACCAAGACCCTTCGGGTGATGAGATTGACATGGCTCTTTACGAAACCATGATTCCTTTTCTCAAAGACATGCCCATGCGTTACCGGCATGAAGGACGCATCACAGAGCGAACGGGCAACACCCCTGACTACGTGTCGCCAGGCGGCGCCTACCTCACAGGTAGTCGGGAATGGATTTTCATAAGCGGTACCGGCGATCGAGTTTTTGGACGTTTGATGACCATGATTGGTCATCCTGAAATGACCGACATGCCGGCCTTCAAACTCAACAAAGACCGTGTCGCAAATCGCCCTCAAATTGATGCAGCCATCAATACTTGGCTTCAAATGCGCTCCACCGATGAGGTGTTGAAAGCCTGCGAAGCCGCAGAGGTGCCTGTTGCGAAAATTCAAAACATTGCCGATTTGATGAATCATCCGCAAGTGATTGCGCGCGGTAACTTCGTTGATGTGCCGGATCATGATCGGGGTGAGGTATGCATTACGTCTCCAGTACCTAGGCTGGCTCGTCGCCCTGGTGCCATTCGGTGGGCGGGGCAGCGATTGGGCGAATCAACCCAAGATGTGCTGCAGTTTGAATTGCATCTCACAGACGCGCAGCTTGCCGAATTGCGGCAGCGAGGTATTGTGGGTGAATAAGAGAGGCTTTTAATGTCTATCTTTTAATGTCTATCTATAAATAAACTGCTTGCAGATCTTTTAAATAGTTATACAATTAAATGCAACATGACGAACACCGAACATTTCCACACTGCTAAAACTTGTCGCTGGCCCCATGTCATTTACAACGAAGAGGTCATGCGCGAAGTGTTTGGTATCGAAGATGTCGCCATTCCCTTGCAAGACAAAATTGATTTGCTTCACGCTTTGTCCGAGACGGGCTTGAAGCGTCTTACCTTGGGCGCATTTGTGAGTCCAAGATTTGTGCCGCAAATGGCCTGTTTTGAAGAGCTACTAAGCAGCTTTAAGCCTAAGGCGGGTGTGACTTATTTGTCCTTCATTCACAACCAAAAAGCCAAAAAGCAAGCTGAGCAACATTCGCCGCCCCTTACAGTGGAAGAAGAGTTATGTAATTTGTTTATTGACATTTGCGACATTCACCAGCGCCGTAACGTCAATCGGTCTATTGAGCAAATCATGGACTTTTGGCCTGATCAAATTCAAGATGCTTTTGACCGTGGCATTCGCAAAGCCAGCATTGGGGTGGCATCAGCTTGGGGCTCCAACTTCATGGGCAAGTTCACGCAGCGCTACCGGCTGTCTTACATTGAACACCAAACGCGCTTGATTGAATCGTTTGGTTTGGAGGTTCATGAAATTGGTTTGCACGATTCTCAAAGCTGGTGTCTTCCTCACGAAATGGAAGAGGACTTGAAAGAAATCAAGCGCCGTTGGCCGAAGGTCAAACACTTTCATGTGCACATGCACAACGGCCGAGGCATGGCCTTGTCCTGCATTTATGCCGCTCTGAAAACACTCGATCCTAGCGATACCCTGGTCATTGAAGGCACGCTAGGCGGTTTGGGCGGTGGGCAATACAGCGGCAACGGCCGTGCGGCCGGCATGGCTGCTACTGAAGATGTGATGCATATGTTGGAGGGCATGGGTATTCCAACAGGCGTTGATATGAACAAACTCATTGGTTGTGTCTGGCAGTTAGAAAAAATCATTGGCCGTCCATCGATGGGCCATGTGTCCAAGGCGGGTCCGCGCCCTTCCAAGTCCTCAGAGTTTTACGACGCTAATTTACCGGGCGTTGAAAGCATGGAAGGCGTCAAGCATTTCATGCTGGGCCCTAAGGTGTATGAAAAGGAAGCCTTTTCTCCATGGCGTGAACCTATTGCTGGGCCTTACTACACTGAATCAAACGCAAAACACATCACCAATTAACTAACTGAAAGAAAAAACATGGAATTTGGCTTTACCGACCAGCAAGAAGAAATTCGTCACGCAGTACGCAAGTTTTCAGAATCCGAACTGTTACCCAATTATCAGCGTTGGGATCGCACAGGTGAATTTCTGACGCCTGAGTTCACGCAAAAAATTGTGGACATGGGCTTGTTGCGTTTGCGCTTACCTGAGAAGTACGATGGCCAAGGCTATTCGTTTGTGGATTGTGGCATCGTGTGTGAAGAAATTGGTCGTGGCGACCATCAAATTCGCTATATGGTGTCCAACGCGATTCACTTGGGTGAGATGGCCTCTTCCATGCATCCTGAATTGCAAGAAGAATGGATCCCTCGAATTGCCAATGGTGAAATGATGTCATTGGCATTTACTGAGCCACGTGGCGGTGCCGACGCTGGTAACATTACCACCAAAGCTGTGCGCGATGGCGATAGTTGGGTTTTGAATGGCGAGAAAACCAGCGTCACCTTCACAGGTGTTTCTAAAGTGGTTTTCGTTTCTGCACGTACGGGTGGCCCAGGTCCTCGCGGACTTTCGTTTTTCTTGGTCCCCACCGACACACCTGGTTTGTCGACGTCTAACTTTGACCGAATGGGGCAACGCTTAGACCGCGGTGGCAGTTTCTTCTTTGACGATATGCGCATACCAGCTCGGAATATGATTGGCCAGGAGAACGAGGGTTTCATTTGGGCTATGACCATTATTGGCTACAACCGTAACTTTGTACCCTTGGCCTGTATTGGAGCCGCACAAAAATCGTTGGAAGAAACCATTGAATATTTGAAGGTACGCCAGATTATGGGTAAGTCTGCCTCGCAGTGGCAGGGCGTTGCCAATGAGTTGGCCACAGAGGCTACCAAACTTGAAGCGGCGCGCATGCTGTGCTACCGTGCGTTGTCGCTCAAAGATCAAGGCAAACGTCACGATTCAGAATCATCGATGGCAAAGTGGTGGGGCGTGAAAACCGCCAATGAAGCCCTTTATACGTGCATGCGCTTAAATGGTCATTACGGTTGGGCCAAAGATTTGCCGCACGAGCAACGCTTGCGTGATTGTTTGGGCATGGAATCTGCCGATGGCCCGCGTGAAGTTCACTTGGGCATCATTGCGCGCGATTTGTTGGGTAAGAAGTTCGCGCCTTTCTAAAAAATGTTGATCTCATGGGCCCCTTGCACGGATTGAAAGTAATTGAATTGGCGGGCATCGGCCCCGGCCCCATGGCTGCCATGTTGTTGGCAGACATGGGTGCCACGGTGCTTCGCATTGATCGCAGAGAGCCTGTGGGCTTGGGTGTCCCACGCCCTCAAAAATTTGATCTGCTGCTTCGAAATCGTCGGTCTGTTCCCGTTGATTTAAAAGACCCCAAAGCCATTAAGTTTGTGTTTGATTTGGTCAGCCGATCTGACGTTCTCATTGAAGGTTTCAGACCCGGGGTCATGGAGCGTCTAGGCTTAGGGCCTGAGGTTTGTCTTGCTAAAAACCCTCGAATCATTTATGGCCGTATTACAGGCTGGGGGCAAGAGGGCCCCATGGCACAGGTTGTGGGGCACGACATCAACTTCCTCGCAGTCACAGGGGCTCTCGATGCCTTTGGCCGAGCGGGACAAGCGCCCGTCCCCCCCATCAATTTGGTAGCCGACTTTGGGGGGGGGGCTTTGTACTTAGTCACGGGCATCTTGGCGGCGCTTTATGAGGCCAAGTCATCGGGAAAAGGGCAGGTGGTTGATGCTGCCATGGTCGATGGCGTGGCCTCCCTCATGACGCAACCTCACGGCAGTTTTGCGGCAGGCATCATGTCCACTGAGCGTGGAACCAATGTCACTGATTCGGGCGCACCTTTCTATGATGCCTATGAATGTTCAGATGGCAAATGGGTCACTTTGGGCGCTGTAGAAAGTAAGTTCTACGCGCCAGTCTTGAAGATCTTGGGCTTGGAAGAACTGTTGGCAGACCAATGGAAAAAAGGCCAATGGCCTCAAGCTAAACAGCACATTGCAGCTCGCATTCGGACGCAAAGCAGGGATCATTGGTGTTCAGTTTTTGAAGGCACAGAGTCCTGCTTCGCACCGGTGTTGAATTTAAAAGAGGCACCAGAGCATCCCCACCTAAAAGCGCGCGGCACCTATATTGAAATTGAAGGCGTTACACAGCCCGCGCCTGCACCACGCTTTAGCCGCAGTGTGCCAGACACACCACAAACATTTAGACCTTGGAAGGCTGAAGAAGCCGAAGAAATTCTCAGCCCCTGGTTGAGTCCTAGCGAGATTGAAGCTTTCCTAAAATCAACTCTTGTTAATTGAAGCAGCATTTAACTGGCAGGAACCCTACTTTCCGAGATCCATCAATTATAAAAAGGAGACAAGAATGAAATACATCAGAGGTAATTTCAAAATGACCAAACGCAATTGGCTGCAAACAGGTGCCGGAATTGCGGCCGCGCTGGCCTTGACGGTGCCAACTTTGGCGCAAGCGCAAGGATCTTATCCCAATCGCCAAATCAAAATTGTGGTGCCCTATTCGCCAGGTACTGGCAGCGATGTGCTGGCCCGCACCATCGCGCAAAGCATCACTGAGAAATCTGGCCACACTGTCATCGTTGAAAACAAAGAAGGTGCAGGCAGTTTGATTGGCACCATGGCAGTCGCCAATGCAGCGCCGGATGGCTACACTATTTTGATCGCTGCAAACCCACTGGTCATTGTGCCCAGTCAAAATCTAAAGCCGCCTTACGATCCTTCAAAAGATTTCATTCCGATTTTGAAGATTGGTGTGATTCCTTTGGTGCTGGCTGTAACGCCTAGCCTGAAAATCAACACTGTGAAAGAATTGGTGGCCTACGCAAAGGCCAATCCCGGTAAGTTGAATTACGGCTCGTCAGGTGCCGGCACTATCAGTCAGCAAGAAATGGAGTTGTTCAAAATTGCCACAGGCACTGACATTGTAGAGATTCCCTACAAAAGCACAGCACAAGCGATGACCGATTTGATTGGCGGACAGCTGTCTTTGTTCCCAGTTGTCGTTCCGCTTGTAGCGCAGCATTTGCAATCGGGCCGAGCCAAGGGCTTGGCTGTTTTTGATACGCGTCGTTCACAACTCTTGCCTGATGTGCCCGCTGTCACAGAAGAACCCACTATTGTGGGCTATGGACCTACACCAGTTTGGTATGGTTTTGTGGCACCGTCAAAAACCCCGCCCAACGTGATTGCCTCACTTACCGGCCTGATCAACACCGCCATGAGTTCAGCAGAAGTGAAAAACAGATTGCAAACCTTGGGGGCTCAGCCTATCAATGTAGGGAGTGAACAATTTTTGGCTGATATCAAGAGCGAATATGAAAAGGCCAGCGAGTTGGCCAAGAAAATGGGCACCGCTAAATAAGTTATCGTTACGGATATTGGACAAGCGCAGATGAAGGCAAAGTTCGGCAAGCAGCTAAGATCCAATGCCCACAAAAAAATGCAACAATTTAACGTAAGTGCTCACAACCTAATGACTTGCGGCTGGTGACACTGGTTCTCACCTGTGTTGATAGACAGCTACTGAATTCTGAACTGTTGTGTGGAGTGCGTCTTGCTAATCAAACTTTAGAACTTACTTTAAGCCATGGACCGCAAAATGAAAAGGGTTGAGTTGCTTGCGGTGTTGCCACTTCCTAGGCTTGTAGATGGTGTTCTTGCACTGAATTCCAAAAGAGATGAAATTTATTTATGCGTCAAAGAGAAAAGACTTTTGACACAGAAACCATAGGCACCAATACCCGCAGCAACATCTACACACTCAGCTTTCAGCTTGGAAAAGCGGCTATGAACTCTTCGCCAAAGCCTAGTTCCCTTAGCACCTCGGCCGTGTGTTCACCCAACCTAGGTGGCGGTCGACGCATTGCGGCGGGCGTGCGCGAGTAGCGGACAGGTGGCTGACTGGTGACCAACCTACCCTCGCTGGGGTGTTCATAGGTCCGAAACGCCCCACCTTCATTAAGGTAAGGGTCGTCGAACAATTCGGACAGTGATGGAGCCGGACCGTTTGGCAAGTCCGCTTGCTTGAATATGGTCGTCCATTCGGCAGTCGTTCTTTTGGATATGGCCACTTCCAGCGCGTCGAACGCCTCGGCGAAATGGAGGCTACGCTGTGCCATCCTATCGAAGCGGGAGTCTTTTGCCAAGTCAGGCCTGCCAACGGCAGTGAACAGCCTCTCCCATTGGGGGTCGGTCGTGGCCGTCACGCAAACGTGGCCATCTAGAGTTTGAAAAGGGCGTCGCCCAGCCGCGAAGAGGCGAACGTAACCGGGCTCTCCGAGCGGTGGATCGAATGCACGGCCCCAGAAGTGCTCCAGAAGGTTGAAGTCAACCATGGTCTCGAGCATCGGTACCTGTACTTCCTGGCCCAAACCGCTTCGCTCACGTTCGAAGAGGGCCATGCCGATCGAAGATGCCAGCACGTAACCGATGACTTTATCAGCAATGATGAACGGAGCATATCGCGCCGCGTCACCGCCCTGCATGAAGAGCGCTGATATGCCACTAGCGCCTTGAATAACCTCGTCGAACGCAGGCTGGTCTGCCATCGGGCCGTCCGTCCGGTAGCCGGATGCGCTGGCGTATACAAGTCGTGTATGGTGTGATGACAACTGATCATAAGAAATATTTAGGCGCCGTGCAGCGCTGGGACGCATGTTGTGTACTAGCACGTCGGCGCTGTCCAGCAGCCGGTGCAAGGCCAGCTGCCCAGCGTCGCTCTTGAGGTCCAAAACTACGCTGCGCTTGTTGCGGTTTAGTCCCAGGAACAAAGAACCCATCCCTGCATTGCGGGCAGGGCCTAGTTGACGTAACTGGTCACCTCCGGGCTGCTCAACCTTGACCACGTCGGCGCCCAGATCGCCCAAAATTTGCGTGGCGCACGGACCAACAACCGTGCTGGTAATGTCAACCACGCGCAGATCTTTTAGCGGCCCCGGGGCGATGCTCTTTGTCATTCGGTCTGAATATTGTTGTAGAGGATGATCTATCCCCACTTCTCGCATACTGTGCGCACACTATCAGCAAGCTCATTGAGCCTTATGCCTTCGCGGGTGCTTCGGTTGAACTCTTAGATAAGCGATAGTTAGTTTATATGGAGGCTCTGCTGCGTGCAAGTAATCATTGTGGATTAATGCTAGCTTACTGCCCTTCAAAACTTAGCTGTAACCGACCAACTTACCCCATCAATTTTGGCTGCACCTGTATCTAGATGACCCAAAATGAAGAAAAGCCTACTTTTGATAAAAAACGGGCTTCATAGCATTCAATTTGATATGTAGTGGCTCCTCAAGGCCTCGCGTCAAGCGCGGGGAATTGCAATATGAGCACTTCTGCACCCTCAGCACCAGCTTTTGCTTGGAAAGTTTCCTCAGGCGGGACATGGATGACTGAAAGAGCCAAATTTTGGCGTGCA
>Ga0209400_1001041_pt1 | contig 23553 bp, 22 predicted proteins | sample M_130807_EF_Meta_FD_187313 | JGI IMG/M metagenome (GOLD analysis project Ga0209400, IMG submission 187313) | Freshwater microbial communities from Lake Montjoie, Canada to study carbon cycling - M_130807_EF_MetaG (SPAdes) (version 2) | ecosystem: Environmental > Aquatic > Freshwater > Lake... | reverse complement strand
TCCAAGCTCAGCATGGAGCTGATCATGACCGAGTCTATTTTTAAGATAAGTGTGGAAGCAGCAGTAGCCAAAAAGGTGATTAGGCTATATTTTAACAAGGAACTTTTAAATCCTTCTGGAAACTGTCCCCAGGAAAAATCGAGTTTGAATACGCCTAGCCAGCCCATGTAAGCACCAACGCCAAGCATTGAAGCCCCATATACAAGCACCAACCCCTGCATGACTTGGTCAAAATCAATCCATTTGAGTAAGTAAAGAGCGACCAAGATGGAGGTGAGCAGTCGAAGAAAGACTTCTCTAAAGAAAGTAGGGATGCCCACTTTGACAAAAGACCGTGCAAAGGCATCCAAAACACTACTCCATACTGAAAACAAAGCGACAAGTAAGGCTACGCCAAGAAAATTGATGACTTCTGGGGAATTGGAAGCAAATAGGGAAATCACCTGTTGCTTAAATCCAAAAAAGAGTAGGGATACAACCCCAAACCCCAAGAAGGAGAAAAGTAAGCTAAAGGTCAGAAGGGCAGCATGGTTTCGATCAAGCTTCGGAAAATAGCGTGTAATGCCATGTCCCAAACCCAATTGCGCAAAGGGAACAAGCAGCAATCCCAAATCTTGAATGGTGCGAAATGTCCCAAGTTGCGTGGTATCTAAGGCATAAGGATAAAGCCATAGGACATTGATATAGCCCAATACCACCCCGAAATAAGAGAAAATGGTGGTTTGTATGCTTTGGAAGGCTATTTTTCGCATAAGCCAAACTTCACTAAAATAATTGGGAAATCCATGTACCCCTGTAAGACTTTAGGACTTGGCGCATTTGTCGCAAGTAGCCCCTCCCTTTGGTTTTTGAAAAAATTTCCGGATGAGGTAGTAGCTAGCCCCAAGCACTGCTATGACGACCAGGAGTTGCTGTACCATGTTAGGAGAAAATTTGAAAGGTGATAAATGCCATGAGGTAGGCTAGGGCACTCATGTAAACCGTTTGAATAATTGGCCATTTCCAGCCTTTGGTTTCTCTTTTGACCACGGCCAAGGTACTCATGCATTGCATGGCAAACACATAAAATACGAGAAGGGAGTAGGAGGTGGCGGGAGTAAATGTTTTCTCGCCCGTGCTGGCATTCACCTGGGCAGCGAGTTTTTCCCGAATAGTCAAGTCGTCTTTTAGGTCCCCACCAATGCTGTAAATGGTAGCAATGGTAGAAATAAATACTTCTCGCGCTGCAAAGGAAGTGATGAGGGCAATCCCAATTTTCCAATCGTATCCCAAGGGTTGAATGGCAGGCTCAATCGCCCTTCCCATGATGCCTATGAATGAATTCTCAAGCAAAAGGGAATTGGTTTCTGCTTCAATCAATGCCACTTGTTCTGGACTTGAAGCCTGTTCTTGCTGAGCGATTCCTTGTTGCCGAATCTCTTCCATGTTAGCAGGAGGCCCATAGGATGCCAATACCCAAAGCACAATAGATATAGCCAAAATAACTTTACCCGCTTCTAAAACGAATGTTTTGGACTTTTCGAACATGGTGATGCCTACATCTTTCCATCGTGGAATTCGATAGGAAGGGAGTTCGGTCATCAAGAAACTCTTCTCATCCGTTTTGAGGATAACTTTGAGTAAAAATGCAGTTCCCAAAACACCCAGTACCCCCAACACATAGAGGCTCAGGAGCGCAAGTGCTTGGAGGTTGATAAAGCCAAATACCTGTTCGTTAGGGACGCTCAACCCGATCAAGATGATATACACAGGCAGTCTGGCGGAGCAACTCATAAGAGGAGTGACCAAGATGGTAATCATTTTCTCCTTCCAATTGGAAATGTTTCGAGCGGCCATGACCCCAGGAATAGCGCAGGCAACCCCGGAAACTAAGGGAACGATGCTTTTGCCATGCAGGCCAAATGGACGCATCCAGCGATCCAAGAGAAAAACTACACGTGACATGTAGCCTGTATCTTCCAAAATAGCCAAGAAACCGAATAATAAAGCGATCTGTGGGATGAAAATCACTACACCGCCAATCCCTGGAACAACCCCTTCGGCAAGCAAGCGGGTAAGGGGTCCATCCGGAAAAGTGGCTAAAATACCTCCACTTACATCGGCAAAGAATCCATCAATCCAGTCCATGGGGTAGGAAGCCCAAGAAAAAAGTGTTTGGAAGATTAAAAGCAATACCCCAATAAATACCAGGTAACCGAAGAAAGGATGCAACACCACCTTGTCGAGGGATGATTTGGCTTTTGGCGATGATTTTTTGGTGAGTGCTTTGGTCACCAAATCGGTGATCTTCTTGTAGCGAATCTTGGTTTCCTCCAGTTGAACTTCTTCCAGGTTGAATTTATTTTCTTCAAGTACCTGGGCCAACCAACTTCGTTTTTCTTCTGAAATAGACTTGTCCTTGGCGCCAAATCGGATCATTTGATAAGCCTGGTAATGGTTTTCAAGCTCAAATTTCTCTTTGACTAGGTCGAGAATGGAAGGGGAAACTACCTTCAAAATGTCCACAAACTGGGGAGCCTTCGCAAAATTCCTTTGGTGAATGAGCTCCTTGATTTGCTCGAGTCCTTTTTGGTTTCGAGCATCTGTTTGAAGGATGGGTACGCCAAGTTGCTTAAACAATTCGTAGCTCCGGATCTCAATATTTTTGGCAGTAGCTAAGTCTGCCATATTCAATAGAATGGTCAGATTTACCCCCAAGTCAATCAATTGGGTTGCTAAAAATAATCCTCTTGATAGTTGCGTGGAGTCAATCACCATCAAAACGTAATCCGGCCGCTTTTCTAGCTCTGGATTATTCAATACACGGTGTGCAATGATCTCGTCTTCGGAATTGGGAAAAAGGCTGTAGGTGCCTGGGAGATCGAGTATCTCAAACTGCTCTCCCTCAATCTGTAAAGTTCCTGTTTTCTTATCTACCGTCACCCCGGGGTAATTGCCGATTTTCTGATTCAGGCCTGTGAGGTAATTGAATAGGGTAGATTTGCCCACGTTGGGGTTGCCAATGATTGCAATTCTGGGAGGAGAATGTACTTCAGAATGATCTTTTGCAGCCATGGTCAGGAGAGCAATTCGATTCGAATCAATGCTGCCTCATTTTTCCGAAGTGCTAGCAGGGTTTCCTCCAACTGGAAAGCCAAAGGGCCTCCCGAAGGGGCTTTGTGCTGTAATGTCAGTTGCTTTCCTGGAAGAAATCCCAATTCCATTAAATTGATTTTTAAGGTAGAGGAGGTGATTTCTACTATTCTTCCAGATTGATTAAGTGTGAGTTGGTCTGCAGTCATGAGGGGATTCGAACCAGTTCTCAAAAGTACGGGTATTTGGAATGAATCTAAAGAAAAATAAGGAAGAAATTTTAGGTGATTATCCGCAAGTATGTTAACGGCAGTCCACGGTCCACAGCTCACTTAAATGATCCTCAAACTTTATTTTTTGTTTACTTGAAATAAAACCGATAAACCTAAAATTTTAATCCGTTTACGTGAGTTTGAATGGCAAGCAGTAGCTGGATGCCTTAAAAAGTTCCTTTGACTGATACTTGGAAATTACGTCCGGGGCTGACAATTCCAGAACTATAGCCTCGATACTGCAGATCTCCTATGTTTTCAATACCAGCATTGATTTGGATGCTTGGGGTGATGGGGATCCGCGCAGCAAAATTTACAATCAACCAGGATGGTGCGTAAGGGTTCCCGTTGGTATCGGTAGCATAAATGGCGGGTTTACCGATCTCTTCCTGAGGCATTTTTTCAAAAGGCATGGCTGCACTGTACTGTGAACTCATCTCAAGAGTCATTTTTTTGCCTTGATACCGAAGTTTAGTTGCTCCAAAGTTAGGAGCTGCATGCCGGGAGGGACTCGTGGTCTTGTCTTCCAATTCTTCCACTCCTTTTTGCCAGTTGTAGTTGGAAGTGAGCAGGAGCTCTTTGCTTATCGCAACTTCCATTCCCGCTTGAATGCCTTTTACTTCTGCAAAAGCAGCATTTTGGATGGAGAAGATCTGGCTCATTTCTCCATTGTAAAGAAGTTCGGATTGACCATTCCAAGTACTCGGTCTTCGCACCATCGCTTGATCTAGCAAGGTGTAATAGCCAGTTACATCAAATTTGATTTTCCCAAAGAGGATTTTATTCAGGTTTAATTCGGCATTGTAAGCATACTCAGGTCCCAAATTCGGGTTAGGTACCAAAACGGTTTTGGGCTGGGAATCAAAAAATTTCCCCAGGTCATCTACATTGGGAGCACGAAACCCAGTTGATACTTGGGGGGAGATACTGAGGCTGGGGTCAACCTGGTAGACAAAACCCAAGTTACCGGTAAGCGAATGGTATTGATCCTTCAACTGAAGTTGGGGAAGGGGATAAAATTTCAGATTGTTCGAAAAGTCTGCAGTTATCCCATTGGTATTGTAGCGCAACGCCGATTGCATCTTCCATCTGCTGCTGAGTGGTGCCACATAATTGGCATACACTGCCCAAGAGGTCCAGGTAGCATTTGGATAGCGTGAGGATGCAGTTGCCACTGTTTGATTGGTAACATTTAAGGATTGCCCCTTGGAATCCACTTTGTTGATCACTGCCTCCACTCCATAGTTAAGAAAGTGGGATTTGAAGAGGGACTTGATGAAATCAGCGTTTAGGGAAGAAGCTTGAACCTGCTCTACACGTTCAAATTGAGTGGCACTACCTACGCGGCGGTCGATTCGACTTTCTTCAAAAAATTGGAATGCTGTCGTAACCTTTGCTTGGTCGTAGGCTTTTGTTGGGGTAGTAGTGTTCCAGTTGAGTTGATGCATCGTCCAACGTTGTGGTCCATAATCCCATCGAGCAAACCGCAATTTTCCATCTCTTTTTTCGATCAATCGATCGTAACGAGGCACATTTCCAGTGGATGAATAATGAAATGCGTAGTCAATAGTGGAATTTTTGGAAGCTTTGAAACTGATTTTTTGCATCAGATTTAGCTGGTTGTATCCGGATCCGAGTTGTTTTCTAGGGTTGGGGTTTGCCACTTCTTGATCCTGTCCATTGCTTCGTTTGATGAAGGAGGTTCGTAGGTAGGAATCTTGCCCTTTATTTTTCCCCATGACCAAATCCCCGAAGTCAAAGTAGGTGGCACTGCTGACAAAGGCCCATTTCCCTTTGCCATAGCGGAAATCTCCATGGATTGTTTCTTCCGAGTAGGCGGAGGAAAACCGGCTGACAAGGTTTCCTTTGAGTTGCTGATTTTCATGATCGGGCTTTAGAGTTTCAAAAACCATCACCCCACCAATTGCATCCGATCCATACATCACCGCTCCTGGCCCAAATAGAACTTCTGTGTTTTGAAGGGAAAGGGGATCGATGGAAATCACCTGCTGGAGGTTACCACTTCTGAAAATTGCCGTATTCATCCGCACCCCATCAATGGAATAAAGGAGTCGATTGGCTGAAAATCCCCGAATCATGGGGCTTCCGCCACCCAATTGGCTTTTTTGAACAAACACTTCGCCAGAGGATCCCAACCAATCTGCCGTGGTCGAAGGATTTCGAAGATCTAGCCATTCGGACTCGAGCTGCCGCACCTTTCCAGGTACATCTGCAGCATTCTGATTCCACCGAGAAGCCGAGATTACGGTGGTTTCCAAGGTAAATCGGCTTGGAATTAGGTATACGCTAAAGTTTGCAGCTTGTAGCTGTTCCCAAGTTTGGTTTTGACTTTGATAGCCTTGTAAGGAAAATGAAAGTGCTTTAGTTGATGAATAAGAAGCAATGCTTGCTTTACCGGATTCGTTTGTAAGCGTAGTAGTTTTTGGCTCTTTGGAAGAGATAAGGACTCCGAGGAGCGGTTTCTGACTTTCGGCATCAAATACAGTTACCTCCTGCGCTTCAGATCGCATCCAAGCAATTAAAAATAGGGAAGTAAGTAAACTAAATTTCCAGGAGGTCATGGTATCTAAGACCTACAAAACTAGCTAATCCTTGCAAAAAAATGGTGAGGGAAAAGGATAAGCGGCGGTTTTTAGAGCGGATGTGGAGCAAACAACTGCTGTTTTTACCAAAATTAGATAAAGGACTAGCCATCTAGTTGAGTATGCAGGGTTAGGGAAAACGAATCTAGATTTTGAATCTAATTTTTCTATGACAAAGAAAAATTCAAATGGAATTGGTTCAAGTCAATATCAATTTTGTTCTTTACTTTTAGTCCATGACAGCGCAAGAACTGAAACAAGCACTTCCCAATCTAACCGACCCAAAGCTCTTAGATCGATTGCTAGAAAAGGGTCAATTTTTAACCTTTGAACCAGGCAAAACGCTGATGGAACCTGGCCAGTTTATCAAGGCGGTGCCTTTGGTATTGGAGGGATCGATCAAGATCATGCGAGTGGATGAGGATGGAAAAGAGCTTTTTTTATATTACTTAGAAACGGGAGAAACCTGTGCGCTTTCCTTGACCTGTTGCTCGGCAGCAAGACCCAGTGAAATCAAAGCGATTGTAGAAGAAAGAGCCTCCTTACTTTTTATTCCAATTCAAGTTCACGAGCAATTGGTGGATGAATTTAAGCAATGGAAGGAGTTTGTCTCGACCACCTACCAGCACCGTTTTCAAGAGATGCTGACCGTATTGGATGCGGTGGCTTTCAAGCGAATGGACGAGCGGTTGATGAACTACATTGTCACTAAGATGAAGCAATTGAAGTCCAATGAATTGCATACTACTCACCAAGAAATAGCCAATGAATTGGGAACTGCTCGAGAGGTAATCTCGAGACTCTTGAAGCAATTGGAAAAGAAAAAATGGATCGAATTGGGTCGAAATGTCATCTACATTCGAGACGACTTCGAAGAGTTGATTGCCAAATAATTAACGCAAAACGAGTAAGGGTACCTCGGTGTGAAAAGCCATTTGAATCGAGTCACTCTTGGTGAATAGTTCTTCCAAAAAGCCTTGTTGTGCATGACACATCACCAAAATCCCTGGCTTGGATTGCATGTGACTTCGAAGTGTTTCCGTTGGCTTTCCTGTCGTCAGTGCTACAAATTCTGGTTTTAGGCTTGAATACTTTTTGCTGAGGTAGGACTTCATACCCAATTCCAAAAGTTCCTGCTTGAATAGTTGTTTTTCTGTAGTTCGAACATGGACTACTTGAAGCTGCCCCTTCCATTTTTTTATCTGGGTGGCTACCCAGTTGAGAAGTGCAGGTTCGTGATCGGCAAATCCCAAGCCAAGTACAAATTGCTTCAAATTGGTTTTGAATGCTGCTGCAGGAACGACCAACACGGGACAGGGGGATTCTCTAATAATTCGAACCGCCACGGTACCGATCAGCGATTTTGTAATTCCACTTGCACCTTTCGTTCCCATCACAATCAAGTCGGCTTTTTGTTTTGCGGCTAGCTGGGTGATTTGAAGGGCAGGATTTCCTTCTTCTAGTCTAAACTTTAAGTTGATTTTGGAGTCTCCATGGCTTGCAAGCAACTCTTTCCCTCGTTTTTTCCCTTCCTGAAGCTGCTGTTTGGTGAAAAATTCAACTTTGCTGGCAAAGTCATAGTGTGTTTCAACCACATGGAGAAGCGTGACGCGATCTGCCTTTGAAGTAGCGAGCGCTAGGGCAAATTCAAGGGCTTTGAGTGAATTGTCCGAAAAATCTACAGGAACGAGGTAGTGCATGTTAGAAAAGGTTTTAGAGGTATGAAAAATTGATAAAGCAACAAGAGACCCAAGCAGGCCTAGAAATCAGGCAGTCCTAGAAATAAAAAAAAACTTAGGGGGGTATACGGAACTTAGACTACTAAAGTTTAGGGATTTGGGTAGTCCTGTAACATTTGTCACCGCTTTTGAAGAGCCGTGCGTGCTACTTTTGAAAAGTAAATTCTAACTTGTCTTCGGAATGGATAGTATTGTAATCATTGGTTTTGCTTCCGCAATTTTGATTGGTGTCAGCTTGGGTCTGATTGGCGGTGGCGGTTCTATTTTAACCGTTCCGGTACTTGTGTATATTTTGGGTGTGAACCCTGTCTTAGCCACGGCTTATTCGTTATTTGTAGTGGGCAGTACCTCTTTGGTTGGTGCGGCAACGTACATGAAAAAAGGACTGGTGAATTACAAAACTGCCTTAGTATTTGCCGTCCCCTCCTTCATTGCCGTTTTTTTAACGCGAAAATTTTTGGTGCCAGCGCTTCCAGATCCGTTGTTTACTGTTGGTGAGGCAATCATCACCAAAAATATTGGAATCATGGTGTTCTTTGCCCTGATCATGTTGGCAGCATCTTACTCCATGATTACTGCTAAAAAATGTGTGGATTGTGATGAAGATGAACCAGTTGTATTCAATTTTCCGATGATTGCGCTAGAAGGCTCAGTGGTAGGGGTGATTACAGGGATTGTAGGTGCTGGTGGAGGATTTTTGATTATTCCAGCTTTAGTGTTACTTGCCAAGCTACCCATGAAACTAGCGGTTGGTACCTCTTTGCTGATTATTGCTGCCAAATCCCTAATCGGATTCCTAGGAGATCTTTCTACTCAAACCATTGACTGGCAACTTTTACTTATTTTCACCTCACTTTCCATTGTCGGCATTTTTATCGGAAGTGCTTTGTCCAAAAAAATTAATGAAAAGGTTCTGAAAATAGGCTTTGGTTGGTTTGTTTTAGTAATGGGAGTTTACATCATTACCAAAGAAGTGTTAGCAATATAAATATCGATGCAAGAGTACTTTCAAATCTTTCTCGACGGCTATTTCGGCTATTGGTCTTACCTGAGCACTGAAATCTTATATCCTTCTTGGCGAAATTACTTCTGGTGGTTATTGGGAATCTCACTGGTCGTTTGGGGACTTGAGATTGCCTTTCCTTGGCGGAAAAACCAAGCTGCCATTCGAGTGGATTTCTGGCTGGATGGCTTTTACATGTTTTTCAACTTCTTTCTATTCTCTTTGATTGGCTACAATGCGGTTTCCAATGTAGCTATTGAAGCATTCAGTGATTTTCTTGCGCTCTTTGGAATCAATAACCTAGTTGCATTTCAAATTGCCTCCTGGCCAGTTTGGTCTCAATTCTTGCTGTTATTTGTATTGGCAGACTTTATTCAATGGAACGTACACCGTTGGCTGCATTACAGTCCTTGGCTTTGGGAGTTCCATAAAGTACATCATTCGGTTGAGCAAATGGGCTTTGCTGCGCACCTGCGCTACCATTGGATGGAGACGATTGTATACAAGTCGGTCCAATACATTCCACTTTCCATGATTGGCTTTGGGTTGGATGACTTTTTCATCTTGCACTTGGTCACCATCTTGATTGGACATTTGAACCATGCGAATGTCAAAATTACCTACGGTCCCTTGAAGTATGTGTTGAACAATCCGGTCATGCATTTGAGGCACCATGCCAAAGATGTTCCTGCTGGAAGTCATGGAGTGAATTTTGGGATTTCACTCAGCCTATGGGACTACTTGTTTGGTACAGCGTATATCCCCAATCAAAACCCAAACGAGCAATTGGGTTTTGAGGATCAAGAAACTTTCCCAAAGACATTTTTACAGCAACTTACCCATCCATGGAACAGCAAGAAGTAAAGCCGACCAAGTTCTACAATAACCTGAAAATGGTGCTGTTTTTTTGTTTGCTATTGGGCTTGGCGCCTTTTTTTCCGGAGCCACACCTATGGGGAAAAATCCGTTGGGTGGCCGGTGGCGCGGTAGGGATGGGGCCTATGGATTGGGCTGATTTGCTTTGGCATGGCGCGCCCTGGATTTTAGTAATTCGCTTGGGCGTACTTGCTGTCCAAAAAAGAAGAAAAAATAAGGCGGTCTAAGGCATTAGCGTGACTTTTATTACCGAAATACAGAGACTTGTCGTCGTAGCTTTGTCGAGCTAAATAACAACGACTATGTTTAATTTCTTTACTTCCAAAGCAAAAAAATACGAAGATATTCCAGCTGGACCATTTCACGATTTGATGATCCAACCGGATGCTATACTCATTGATGTACGAACAGCAGGAGAGTTTGCAAGCGGCAAACTTCGTGGAGCACGAAACATTGACATCATGTCATCTACCTTCGTGTCTCAAATCAAAAACCTTCCCAAAGACAAAACTTACTTGATCTATTGCCGAAGTGGCAACCGAAGCGCACAGGCCTGTGAAATCATGGGTGAGGAAGGGTTTGGAAATGTAAAAAATCTGTCCGGAGGCATCCTAAGATGGCCATTTGAGACCGTTTGATCTTTTTTAATGATCAATAGAAAGCCTTTCCAAACTGGAAAGGCTTTTTTGTTAGCGCTTGGGCATTTTATTCAATGCAATTCCTTTTTGCATCCTAGATTTGAAGGTGAGTAGGTCCTCAGGGGCTTTTTTGCTGTGTTTGGTACTGCGGCCCTGCACCCGAGCACGCCACATTTTGAAGGAACTTTTCTTCATGTGGAGGCGCATCAATTGAATGGTCTCCCCTTCGCTAATTCCAAATTGACTCAAAATAGCATCAAAAGGGGTGCGGTCCTCCCAAGCCATCTCAATGATCCGATCTATATCCGACAGAGGAAGCTCTTTTAATTTTTTCATAATCTTAAAACCTTGAGCGGCTCCCAAGGTTTTAAGATTATGAAAATTTCTGTGGTTTGGTTGAAGCGTGATTTGAGGTTGAGCGATCACCAACCCTTGGCTGAAGCCATCGCCGCAGGATTCCCGATACTGCTACTGTATTGTTTTGAACCCTCCTTGCTGGCAGCTCCGCAAAGTAGCGACCGGCATTGGCGCTTTGTCTGCGAAAGTCTCAAAGACATGGAGCAGCGATTGCAAGCATTGCAGTGCAATCTGTTAATCGTGAAAGCCGAAGTGAAAACGGCTTTTATCCAAATCCAGCAAGAATATTCTATTCAGGCCGTCTATTCTCATCAGGAAACGGGTATTGCGGTCACTTATGCCCGAGACCGGGAGATGGCGGATTATTTGAGCGCCCAGGGCATCCCTTGGAAAGAATACCAGCAGCAGGGGGTGCAGCGCAAACGCAAAAACAGAAAGGGATGGGAGTCTTTTTGGCATGGGTTCATGACTGCTCCACTCGCACATCCGGCCTTTGATCTTGCTACCTTCGTTCCCATTCCTGAAGCGCAGCAACTTAAGCAAGTCTTCACCACCTTGCCTGAAGTTTGGGTCACTTCACAGGACATCATGCAACCTGGAGGAGAACAAAACGGGCGGAAGTACTTGAGAAGTTTTCTTGAAGAGCGCGTCAAAAACTACAGCAAACAGATTAGTAAGCCCGAAGGAAGTCGAATAGGCTGTAGTCGATTATCTCCATATTTGGCTTGGGGATGTCTTTCGCTTCGGGAAGTATTTCAAGCTTCTCTGCAAAAGTCAGCCACTGGTTTTCAAGCCCGTAACCTAGCTAATTTCCAGTCGCGCTTAAGGTGGCATTGCCACTTTATCCAGAAATTTGAGATGGAGTCCCGTATGGAGAAAGAGCCCATCAACCGTGGTTTTTTATCATTTCCCTACACCCCACAACCCGCTTGGATCACCGCATGGGAAGAGGGCAAAACGGGCTTTCCTCTCGTGGATGCCTGTATGCGCTGCTTGCGCGAGACAGGCTATATTAACTTCCGTATGCGGGCCATGGTGGTTTCTTTTCTGACCCACCACTTGAGCCAGCCTTGGCAGTCGGGTTCTGCTCACCTGGCTCAGCAATTTTTAGATTTTGAACCGGGCATCCATTATCCCCAACTTCAAATGCAGGCTGGGGTCACGGGGATCAATACCGTGCGTATCTATAATCCTGTCAAGCAATCTCAAGAGCATGATCCAGATGGCATCTTTATTCGCAAATGGGTGCCTGAGTTGGCGCCAGTTCCTCTTGCATTTTTGCATACTCCCTGGGAACTGACTCCCATAGAGTTGCAGGGGCTAGGCTTTGCATACGGCGAAACGTACCCTCATCCCATAGTAGATGTGGAAAAGGCAGCATCTGAGGCTAGAGACCGTATCTGGGCGGCTCAAAAGGCTCCTGAAGTTGTAGCCGATGCTACGCGCGTTCTGGCCAAACATACCCTTTCTAAACGCTGGTCCTGAGATGAAGAAGCAACATTTACCATCCAAAATCTGTGTGGTTTGTAACCGTCCTTATACTTGGCGGAAAAAATGGGAAAAAAACTGGGAGGAAGTCAAGTATTGCTCCGACCGTTGTAGAGGAGATGCTAAAAAGTTAAAGCCGGCCTAGCGGAACGAGGCAGCATAAAATGCTAACCAAAGCAATAAGGGTAGGAAATAGGCCAGTAGCACCACAGGGATGCTCTCTTGGATACTTCTACGACTGAGGGTGTGAAATCCAAGTACCCACACTACTCCATAGCCAATTTCAAAGAGGTTGAGTACCGATAGCGGGTAGTGAAATCGTTCATGAATATTTTCCGGACCTACTAGCCACAGGGCTGATAGGGGTTCAAAGTTTTGGATTTCGAGGTAACTGACCGTTCCTGAAGGATTCATGTACCAGAGTAAGCGGAGCAGTTCGGGAAAAATAAAAATCAGTTCGGCTACCAAGGCAAATTGCCAGAGTGCTTTGAATTTTACTTTGTAACCAATCGTAAGGCCGATGGACCAGAAAAGAAAGGCGATAACTGTAAACTTCCAAAGGAATGCAAAGGGTGTCCAAAGGTAGTTGAGTGTGTTAAAAATGTGAAAAAATAGAAGGTCACCTTGTGCTTCGAGTTGCTCCGAGTCTGGGATAGCTTCTAGAATGAGGATATTTGTCAAGTATCTGATTACAATAAAAATACTAACCAGAAGCACAAAGAATAGCCGCTTGTCAAAATCAAGCGCTTCCGTAATTTTTTGGGCCAATGGAGATGCTGCTGTTGCCATTTTCTAAGGTTAATGGAGTAAATCTAAACGTTTGTTTGGAATTCGCCGTAGATTTGCGTTGTAAACCAACTAAGAGCTATGCGTCAGGTCTTTCATCTGCTTGCTTTTTTCCTTTTTTTAGTTTGTATTCCGGTAGTAAGGGTACAGGCACAAGCACCTGGAACAACAGAAAGTCCCTATTTGCTTTTGGATAGGGGACTTCAATACCGAATTACGAAGTCGATAAACAGCATGTATAATTTTGATTTCGCTACAGCGGAACGGGATTTTGCTGTGATCATGTACCAATATCCAGAGCACCCTTTACCGGACTTCCTGATGGCCATTGGCTACTGGTGGAGAATTGAAATTAATGTCGACAACAAGCGGTACGACAATATTTTCATTCAGTACCTGGACCGTGCCAATGCTAAGGCAAAAAAAATGTTGGATCAGAATCCAAAAAATAAGGAAGCCGCATTCTTTTTAGCCGCTGGGCATGGATTCCAAGGTCGCTTGTACAGTGAACGTCAAAGTTGGACTAAGGCTACATTTGCTGGAAAAAATGCCTTGAAGTACATGGAAATGAGTCGTGGGGAGGCTGAATTTAATCCAGAACTGCTTCTAGGTGATGCCTTGTTTAACTATTTTTCAGTATGGATTCCTGAACATTATCCCATACTAAAACCAGTGCTGGCACTTTTTCCAAAAGGCAACAAAAAGCTGGGTCTATCGCAACTCGAAAAGGTAGCCTCCAACGCTTTCTACACCCGAGTTGAGGCTCAGTACTTCCTATTTAGATTGTACGGTTCAGAAGAGAATAGGCCAGAAGATGCCTTGCGAATTGTGGGATATTTGCATGAAAAATTTCCAAACAATCCCTACTTCCACCGTTCTTATGCCCGCTACCTCTACACAACAGGAAAGTGGAGACAGGCAATGCAAGAATCCTTAGAAATCTTGGATCGGTTAGAGAAGAAGCAATTTGGATACGAAGCAACGAGTGGGCGCTATGCTGCATTTTATTTAGGGGAATATTTTTACCGGACAGGAAATACGATAGAGGCAAAGCGCTATTATTCCAAGACCGCAACTATCGGTGAAGAATCGGAATCCCAAGAGAGTGGTTATTATTTGTTCTCCCTAATTTCTTTAGGAAAGATTGCCACCGCCGAAAAAAATAAAGCTTTAGCAAAAACCTATTTCAATCAAGTGAAGAGATATGCCAAACGAAAGCATCCGGCACATCAGGAAGCAAGAGATTATCTTAAGAAGAATAAATTGTAAGGATTGCTAGTCCCTATTTTTGTGCCGTTTGCCATAGATAATTTGAATTCGTGGAATTATGGGATCTAAATAAGTCGATTATTCGTTTTATTGTCCGTAACCTTTAACAAAATTCGGATTTTACCTTAAAAAACATTCGCTTACTTATAGAACTTTCATCATTTATTGTAAATTTGCACCACATAATATTTTGTAAAGCGCAAAAAAATGGATAGCAGCATTCGAATTAAGTTTGATAAAATTGATAGAAGTATTCTGGAAATACTTCAAAGCAATGCCAAGATCACCAATGCACAGCTTTCTAAGGATATAGGGCTATCTCCAGCTCCCACCTTGGAGCGTGTGAAGAAATTGGAGCAATCTGGAATTATAAAGAGTTACCACGCGAAGTTAGATCCAGAAAAAATTGGCCTAGGTGTTAGTACTTTTGTTTTGGTAAGCTTGATTGGCCACAACAAAGGAAATATCGATGCCTTTATGAAAGAAATCAACCTGATTCAGGAAGTGATTGAATGTCATCACATTACAGGAACGGGTGATTTTATCTTAAAAATTATTGCCAAAGACATCATGGCTTATCAAAAATTGATGTTGGAGAAGGTTTCTGAAATCAAAGAAGTAGACTCCATGCAATCCATGGTGATTCTTTCTACTTTTAAGGATTCCAAAGTACTTCCAATTCCTGCTTAATTAGCCTAAAAGAATTGTTAGGGTGGCTGTGCCACCCTTTTTTTTTGAACACCATGACAGAAAACCCCTGGAAAACTAAATCCATCGCAACGGTATACGAGAATCCTTGGATTCGTGTGGAGCATCACGAAGTAATTACTCCTGCGGGAAAGGATGGGATTTATGGTAAAACCCATTTCAAAAATAAAGCCATTGCCATCCTGCCGATCGATGAAGAAGGCAACACCTGGTTGGTTGGTCAATACCGCTATGCACTTGATGCCTATTCCTGGGAAGTGCCCATGGGAGGTGGTTCCTTGGAATTGGATACGCTAGCTTCTGCACAGCGGGAATTGAAAGAGGAAACGGGATTGACTGCTAGTCAATGGACGGAGCTTCAGTTGATTCATACCTCCAACTCGGTAACCGACGAGGTGGGCTATATTTTTCTGGCTCAGGGACTTACCGAGGGAGAACCGGAATTTGAAGACACAGAAGACATTAGCATCAAGAAACTTCCTTTCGTAGAGGCTTTGGAATGGGTGATGTCTGGGAAAATCACTGACTCTTTATCTGTAATTTCGATTTTCCGGGTAGCTAGGGCATTTGGATATTGATCGTATGGCAGTTACTAAAGAGATAAAAACCACTTTTCTTCTGGCTTATCCAGTGGTGCTTAGTCAGTTGGGCCAGGTAGGCGTGGGAATCGCAGATACCATGATGGTGGGTAGGTTAGGAGCCTTACCCTTGGCAGCTGCTTCCTTAGCCAACAGTATTTTCTTTGTGACGATGATGTTTGGAATTGGCATCTCGATGGGACTCACTCCCTTGGTGTCCATGGGGGATGGAAAAGGGCGATTTAAACGTATTTCAAGACTTTTTACGCATAGTTTGTGGATCAATAGTGCGTTAGGGATCATTTTATTCTTTCTGATTTTAGGATTCTCCCAGTTCTTGGGGGTATTGGACCAGCCCAAGGAAGTGCAGGAACTAGCGCTACCGTATTTGCTAATCATTACAGCCTCCTTAATCCCCATGATGGTTTTTCAAACCTTCAAGCAATTTGCTGAGGGGTTGTCTCAGACGAAGCAGGCCATGTTCATTACTATTTTTTCAAACTTGGTCAATGTCTTTCTCAACTGGCTATTGATTTGGGGAATGTGGGGATTTCCAGAAATGGGCATGAATGGAGCTGCTTGGGCTACTTTGATTTCGCGTGTGCTGATGATGGTGTTGTTGGCAGTCTACGTGCTGTACACCAAGCGCTTTGCTCAGTACCACCTACGTTTCTTCAAGGTGCGATTCAGTCGGCCCATGCTGGCTCGAATCCTCAAAATCGGGGTGCCCACTGGCTTCCAGTTTATTTTTGAAGTTTCCGCATTCAGTGCCGCTGCCATCATGATGGGTTGGATTGGAGTCAATGCCCTTGCTGGCCATCAAATAGCCCTTAATTTGGCTTCCATCAGTTACATGATGGCCACAGGCGTAGCTACGGCAGGCATGATTCGGGTCAGCCATTTCATTGGAAAAGGCGATTTGGTGTCGATGAAAGAAGCAGGACGCGTGGCATTCGGAATGGTAGCTGCCTTTATGTTTGTGTGTGCATTGCTGTTTTTTGCCTTCCGGTTTTTCTTGCCAACGCTGTACATTGATGATCCTGAGGTGATTTCCTTAGCAGCTTCGCTATTGATTCTAGCTGGATTTTTTCAAATCTCAGATGGGGTTCAGGTAGTTGGTTTGGGTGTATTGCGTGGGATGGAGGATGTAAAAGTTCCCACACTAGTCACCTTTTTTGCTTATTGGGCCCTAGGTCTTCCGCTAGGCTATCTCTTAGCTTTTAAGTTGGGCTTGGGAGAAAGTGGAATTTGGATTGGTTTGCTTATTGGACTTACCATTACAGCAGCCCTACTTTTTTACCGGTTTGAACAGTTAAGCAAGAGAAAGGCCCTTCTTTCCAAATCAAACCTCGGATAACTGTAATTATAGGTATCCGCTTTTCCATTACTAGCCAAAAAATAAAGGGGTTGAGGATCAATTAAGGTGCTTGATACTTAGTACTTCGTACATTTTTTAGCCGTTTCAATGAGATTTCCTTGGGAAGGACTATCTTGGATGACCTTTTCTATGAAATCATGAAACGACTCCTTCTTTTAATTTGTACTTCTTTTTTAGCGTTTAACAGCTGGGCCCAGCAACCTGCAGTACTTTCGGTACGAGAACAGGCAGCTGTGGTGGATTCCTGGTTGGAAGATCGGATCCAGCAGATCCTTCCCAACCTGATGACCGAGACGGGGATTGATTTTTGGATTGTAGTGTCTCGGGAATACAACGAGGATCCGGTTATTCGGACTCTTTTGCCTGCCACCTGGCATGCTGCACGGAGACGAACCATCCTGGTCATGTACCAACCTAGTCCAAATGCTCCTGTAGAAACTTACGCAGTAGCGCGCTACGATGTAGGTAAATCTTTCAAGAAAGCTTGGGATCCTGAAGCGCAACCAGATCAGTGGAAGGCACTTTTGGAAATCATTCAAACCAAGAAACCGAAGAAAATCGGTTTGAACTTCTCCAAGGATTATGGACATGCAGATGGATTGACACACTTCGATTACGAAGAATTGATGCGGATCCTTCCTGCGCAAGAAAAAGCCAAAGTAGTTTCTGCTCAAACGCTAGCCGTACGCTGGTTGGAAACGCGTACAGCTGCGGAAATGGCAACTTACAAGCACATTCAAGAATTGGCGCATTACATCATTGCTGAGGGTCTTTCTGACCGCGTCATCACTCCCGGTGTGACAACCACGGAAGATGTGGTGTGGTTTTACAGAGAGAAAATCAAGGAGATGAAGCTGGACACCTGGTTTCACCCTACAGTAGATATTCAACGTCCAGATCCGAGCTCTCAAGAAGCTTCTAGATCCTTTGCAGTTCGCCCAAGTGAAGCAGTGATTCTACCGGGAGACTTGCTACACATTGATTTTGGAATCACCTATTTGCGTCTGAATACCGATACGCAGGAGTTGGCCTACGTACTCAAGGCAGGGGAGACAGAAGTTCCGAGCTACCTGCAAGATGCCTTGAAGGTGGGGAATCGCTTGCAAGATATCTTGACTACCAATTTTACAACCGGCAAGACGGGGAATCAAATTTTGAAGGCTGCCCGAGAGCAGATGCAAAAAGAAGGAATCAAGGGTAGTATTTACACGCATCCGCTAGGCTTTTATGGACATTCGGCTGGTCCTACCATTGGGATGTGGGACAATCAAGGGGATACCCCTGGTGCTGGGGATTTCCCGATGCACACCCATACAGGCTATGCGATTGAGTTGAACGCAGTGGTTTTTGTAAAGGAATGGAACAAAGATGTTCGTGTAATGCTTGAAGAAGGAGCTTATTTTGATGGGAAAAAGGTGACGTATTACAACGGCAGACAAAAATCCATTCTTGCCATCCCTCGAAAAAATGACTACTTAGGCTACTAATTCAGCGCTATTCTTTTGGTCACTTTTGATAAACATCAAGAGTAGAAATCCGAGGAAAGCGACGCCTGCAGAAAACAAAAAGGCGATTTGAAAATTTTCCGCCTTGTTGTTGTACAACCAGCTGGAAACCAGTGCACCTAGCCCAATTCCTAATTCTAGGAAAATATACATCGTAGCCAAGGCCCTCCCTCTGTAATTTTCGAGGGAGCGATCTACCACCCAAGCCGTAGTTGTAGGACTATACATGCCTACTGCAGCTCCAAACAAAACGGCAGAACCGAGTAGCATGGTTTTGCTAGCGGCGAAAGCTACCGCAATCATGGCCAACACCATGACGATACTCGCGACCCGCATCACCTTTACTCGTCCTACTCGATCGGATGCTCGACCAGCAATCAATCGAATGCCCAAGGAGGAAAGGGTAAAAACTGCAAAGAATAGCCCTTTATTTTTGATGCCCAAGAAGCTGGAAAGGTCAGGAATTAAGGTTAGCACTACTCCAAAGGAAAAGACGGAGAGAAAAAGGATCGTGGAAGGCAGCAGTACCCTTTTTTCAAGAATCTCGTTTTTATCCAACTTAAAGAGTCGTAGGCTGAAGGGTTCTTTTTGGGGAAGTGTTTCTTTCAGACGAACCAGAATTAAGATCGAAAAAATGGCTGTAAAGGCTGCAGCAAAGAAAAGGACATTGAGGGGCCAGATACTAGCTATCCATCCTCCAAGCGCCGGCCCTGCTGCCATCCCCAAAGATCCAAAAAGCGATTGAATTCCCATGGCTTCTCCACGCTGTGCAAATAGGACCGTGTCGGCAACATAGGCCGATGTACCCGTTGGGGTGAAGCCTGCGGAAAAACCGTGTGCAAAACGGAGAAACAAGAAGCCACTCACAAAGTGAAGGAGGGGGTAGCTTAGGCCCACTACAAAACAAACACCTGCTCCAAAAATCATGACCGGAATTCGACCAATTTTATCGGCGAGCTTACCGCTAAAGGGCCTTGATAGTCCTGCAGAAAGGGTAAATAAGGCTATAATCCATCCTTTGTAAGACTCTCCTCCCATAGAGCTGAGGTATGCGGGCAGCTCTGGAATGATCATGTTGAAGCTTGAAAAAAACAGAAAGCTACTCAAGCAGAGCAGAAAAAAGTCAAGCGTAAAGAAAGAGGGGAGTAGCCTCATCGTAAGTAATAATGAAAAGGCCGAAGATGATTTCCTCGGCCTGGTAACTTAATCTTTGTTTGCACTTTCCTCGCTTTGTGCAAGAAGGAATGCTTTCATAAATTCATTCAAGCCTCCATCAAGGACGCCTTGCGCATCGGAGGTTTCATGACTGGTTCGGTTGTCCTTGACTAACTTATACGGGTGTAGGACATAATTTCGAATCTGAGAACCAAAGTCTACGCGCAATTTGGAGGATTCAATTTTGGCGATTTCTGCATTTCTTTTCTCCAACTCCAATTGGTAGAGTCGAGACTTTAGCATCTGCATGGCCAACTCTCGGTTGGCAAGCTGTGAACGCTCCACTTGGCACACGACCACAATACCGGTTGGCTTGTGTGTCAATTGCACCTTGGTTTCCACCTTGTTCACATTTTGACCACCCGCACCTCCAGATCTGGAAGTATGGAGTTCCACATCTCCGGGGTTGATGTCGATTTCGATGGAATCGTCTACTTCTGGATAGGCGTAAACCGAGGCAAAGGAAGTGTGTCTTCGTCCCCCAGAGTCAAAAGGAGAGATACGTACCAATCGGTGCACTCCTGTTTCTGATTTTAGAAATCCATAAGCCAATGGCCCTTCAAAAAGGAGGGTGGCGGATTTGATCCCGGCAACTTCACCGGGCTGCATATCCATTTCACGCACCTTGTAGCCATTTTTTTCTCCCCACATGATGTACATACGCATCAAGATGGATGCCCAATCGTTACTTTCCGTACCACCAGCACCTGGGTTGATCTCCAACACTGCATTAAGTTGATCTTCTTCGGCAGAGAGCATTTTCTTGAGTTCGAGCTCTTCAACTGCGTCTCTACCCAAATTAAATTCTTTCTTTAGCTCCTCCTCGGTTACTTCCCCTGCAGTAAAAAATTCATACAGCACCTCCAAATCCTGAATTTGCTGATCCAAGCTTTCGAAAGCACTGGTCCAGCCTTTTCTGGCTTGAATTTGTTTCATGGTTTTTTCAGCTTCATCTGGGTTGTTCCAGAAATCAGCTTGGGCCGACACGGCCTCTAGGTCTTGGATTTCTACTTTCTTACGATCGTAGTCAAAGATACCTCCTCAAAGCCGATGTGCGGGCTTTCAAGTCTTTCAGTTGGTCTGAAGTCATCTGTCTAAGTTAAAAATGTGTTGCAAAAATCGGAAAAAATCTCGGTTATACCAGCCAATATCCCTATTCAATTTCAAGGAGTACAAGCTGCACCCTGTTTTTTTCGGAGAGTGTAAAAGTTTTGTAGCGCAGCGGAAGCAGTGCCAGCCCAGTTCCTACTAGTATTGCGGATGCCTTGGCTACTCCAGCACTGATCTTCAGCTGTCCTTGTTGGGTTAGATTATTGATGCCTTCTAGCCCAAGAATCATGCTTCCAGCTCCTAATGAAAGCGCAGTTAAATTTTTTAGGGTTCGATTTCTTGGATCTTTTTTTCGAACATCGATAGCCAAAATATCCGATGGTTTCAAGATATTTTCGCTTAGGTAGAGGTATTCCGTATCTAGGTTTACGAGTACATCGGTGACGAAATATCCGATTTTTTCGCTTTTGTAGGTGATGGTTTCTCCGGGGTAAAAGCGGATCTGAGTTTTTTGATTGGACCCTCTTTTGAGGAGTAGAAATTTTCTGGGCTGCTCTTGGGCAAGAGTCGGTAGAACAAAAAAGCCAATCAGGAGGAGTGTCAGTACTGCCGTTCCGATTACGGTGAATTTAGAGCGTACCTTTTTCATTTAGTGGGTTAGATGCTGAGCATCCACTGGTGTGGATCTTGTAGTTCTCCGTATTTGATTCCATCTAAGGTTTTGAGAGCATTCTTTGAAAAAGCATCGGCTGCCGGTTCTGGAAGTAAATAATCCTTCCCGTTGACATGGATTTTATGAATGAATGCAATTGTTGCTGCGGTGCCTACACCAAAAGCTTCCTCCATGGTTCCGTTTTCCAAGGACTCTTGAAGTTCAGCAACCGTAAGGAATCGCTCTTCTAGTTTCTGGCCCCAATCTTTTGCAAGTTGGATGACCGAGTCTCTCGTGATTCCTTTTAGGATGGTTCCCTTCCCGGTAGGTGCCGTGATGAGGGTTCCCTTTATTTTAAACATGACATTCATGGTCCCGCTTTCTTCAATCTGGCTATGGGTCTTGCCATCGGTCCACAAAAGTTGGTCATAGCCCTCTTGTTGCGCAAGCTGTGCTGGGTACAGGGAAGCAGCATAGTTTCCAGCAGCTTTTGCCTCACCGGTTCCACCCTCTGTTGCTCGGGTATAGTTCGTTTCTACCTTAACCGACACCGGTTTGGTGTAGTAGGCGCCCACTGGACTGGTAAAAATCATGAATCTATAGCTTTCGGACGGCTTAACACCCAAGTAATTGTCCATCGCAAACATGAAGGGGCGGATATACAAACTAGATCCCTTTTCTTGTGGAACCCAACCTTTATCCATAGCGAGCAATTGTCTTAGCGCTTCAATGAAGATATTTTCAGGTAGGGTAGGCATGCACATCCTCGTAGCGGATTCATTCAATCGCTTCGCATTGGCTTCTGCTCGAAATACCAAGACTTCCCCTTTTTCATTTTTGTAGGCCTTCATGCCCTCGAAAATTGCTTGCCCATAGTGCAGGGTTGCATTTCCAGGGTAAATATCCATAGGGCCGTAAGGGACTATTCTAAAATCTCCCCAAGCACCATGTTGGTAGTCCGCCACAAACATGTGATCTGAAATCACTTTCCCAAAAACTAAGGAGGAGAAGTCGATTTCTGAAAGTTTAGAATGACTAGATTTTGTCAATGAAATGGTGGGTGAGCTGGACATGGGTGCTTGAATTACATTACAGACCGAGAAATAGGATTTGGCAATTGCCGATATCTAAAATAAGAGATTAACGATTTGTTGGGTTTAATAACGTGGCTTCCAGGTGACTTCTTCCACCTCAAGCTCTTGCGCCATTTTTCGACCTAAGACAAATAGAAAATCAGAAAGTCGGTTTAGGTATTGAATGACGAGTTCCGATACTTGCTCCTCAGAGGCAAGCTCAACTACAATTCGTTCGGAGCGCCTGCAAACGGTTCTGGCTAGATGACAGAACGAAACTGCAGTATGTCCGCCTGGCAAAATAAAAGCAGTAAGCATTGGGAGTTCAGCCTCCATAGCATCCATTTCTTTTTCCAAAACTTCCACATCCTCTGGATGCAGATCTGGTTTTTTTACTTTGTCTTTTCCTGGAACAGTTGCCAAATCTGCCCCAATCGTGAACAGGCGATCTTGAATCGTTTTGAGCAGTTCCGCTCTTTTTTTATTCACCTCCTGATCTCGAAGTAGGCCAATGTAGGCATTTAATTCATCCAAGGTACCATAGGCATCAATGCGTAGATCTGATTTGGGTACTCGTACTCCGCCCAACAAGGAGGTGATTCCTTGATCCCCTGTTTTGGTATAAATTTTCATATCAACCTGGAATATATATTTTCTTCAATTGTATCGTAGCCCGAATTAGGCAGTTGTCACTAGCGCTCGGTTAGGATTTGGGTTAACCTTATCTGATTCCACCAAGCCATCTCGAAGGCGTACGATTCGGTGTGCATAATGGGCGATATCATCTTCGTGGGTCACCATAATGATGGTATTTCCTTTGGCATGTAGCTCATGAAAAAGTTCCATGATACCATAAGAGGTTTTGGAATCTAGGTTTCCTGTTGGCTCATCCGCCAAAATGATGCTTGGGTTGTTGACCAATGCTCTGGCAATAGCCACACGCTGTCGTTGACCACCAGAAAGTTCGTTCGGACGGTGAGTAGTTCGATCGCCAAGACCCACATTATCTAGTGCTTTGAATGCAATTTCTTGACGCTCTGATTTAGAATAGCCTGCATAAACCAAGGGAAGTGCCACATTATCGAGGCAAGTAGCTCTCGGTAGGAGGTTGAAGGTTTGGAAAACGAACCCAATTTCCTTGTTTCGAATGTCTGCCAACTCGTTTTCACTCATGTCGCTGACATCCTTTCCTGCGAGCACATAGCTGCCAGAGGTAGGGGAGTCCAAGCATCCGATGATGTTCATCAAGGTGGACTTTCCTGATCCTGAAGGACCCATGAAAGCGACGTAT
>Ga0209400_1001038_pt1 | contig 23581 bp, 21 predicted proteins | sample M_130807_EF_Meta_FD_187313 | JGI IMG/M metagenome (GOLD analysis project Ga0209400, IMG submission 187313) | Freshwater microbial communities from Lake Montjoie, Canada to study carbon cycling - M_130807_EF_MetaG (SPAdes) (version 2) | ecosystem: Environmental > Aquatic > Freshwater > Lake... | reverse complement strand
CTGGATGACGGTGAGGATGTTGTTGAAGTCGTGGGCCACGCCGCCGGACAGCTTCCCGATCGCCTCCATCTTCTGGGACTGGCGGAGCTGCTCCTCCAGCAGCGTGGTCTCGGTGATGTCCCGGCTGTTGAGCACGAGCGACCTGGACCCGGGCTCCCAGGCCGTGGGGCGTCCAATGATTTCGATCCGGCGCCAGGAGCCGTCCCGATGGCGCAGGCGTAGGACGAGCACTTCGGGAATCTCCGGTCCCAGGAGAGCGCGCTCCATCGCCGGGGCGGCCTTGGCCAGGTCGTCGGGATGGACAAGCGAGAAGGCGTTGCGGCCGAGAAGCTCGGAAGGACCGAGGCCGAGGACCCTCCCGGACGAGGGGCTTTGGAAGGTGATCGTGCCGTCGCGGGCGACCACGGTGATCATGTCCGACGCGTTCTCGATCAGGGACCGGAAGCGTTCCTCCCGCAGCTGCAGTTCCCGCGCCGCCCGTTGGCGGTCGGTGATGTCGGTGGCGATTGCCAGGTAGCCGGTGGCCTCGCCCGTCCCATCCCGGACCGCAGTGATCACCTGGTGGACCCGGACCAACCGCGCGTCCTTTCGGACGAACGTCCATTCGCGGGAGTCGCCTGCACCCGGGGTGACCGGCTCGGCCAGCACGGCGAATCCCGAGACGGGCCTGCCCAGCCGCGAGGATAGCGTGTTCGCCCGTTCCTCCAGCTCAGATCCGAGGTGCCAGAGCAGCGGGTTGCGAAGCCCGACGATCTCGGCCGCCGAATACCCAAGCATGAGCTCGGCGCCGGTGTTGAAGAGGGTCACGGTCCCGTCGCTCCGGGTGGCGACGACGGCGACCTCGGTGGCCGCGGAGAAGACCCCGCGGATCTGCGCCGTGGTGGCCCTCAGGGCCGCGTCGCGCTCGCCAATCATGTCCAGCATCCGGTTGAAGGCCTCGGCCAGCCGGCCCAGCTCGTCGGGGCGTTCAAACGGCGCGCGGAGATCGAGCCGGCCGGTCCGCGTGACCTCGGTGGTCGTCCCAAGCAGGTCCGAGATCGGGCGAAGGAACTCCCGCCGGACACCCCGCATGAGCGTCGTGCCGAGGATCAGGAGGGCCAGGGCCACGGCAGTCACCATGATGCCGTACTGGGAAAGGCGCGCCGGGATGGGCGCGAGGTCCTCGACCAGGTGGAGGACCCCGATCGTCCGGGCGTCCTCCGCCACCGGGAACCATACCTCCAATCCCTGGACGCCCGTGCCCGATTCCCGGTGCGCCGGGATGTCGACGGGAGGCGGCGGCAGGCCGGCCCGGCGGTAGAACGCGAAGAGCCGGCCGGTGGAATCGTAGAGCTCCGAGACGGCGATCCGCGGCGAGTCCCGCCGTGAGCCGAGGTACACGCCCGCCTTCTCGTTGTCCTCGAAGGTCAACGGCGCGCGCAGCACCACGGTGGGCCGGGTCAGCATGGACATGCTCGCCGTGGATTTGACAGATTTGCCCAGCGCCACTCTGGGCAGCGAAGTGACGCTGTGGGGCACCGCCTCGACCGGCGAGGTGCTGGGCATTGACGAAGTCGCCGCCTGCGCCCAAACCCTGGGCTACGAACTCATGTGCGCGCTGGCCCAGCGCGTGCCGGTGGCGGTGGAGTAACCCCACCGCCGCTGGCGCTTACAGCGGCGCGGAGATTGAAACGCCGAGCACCCAGTTGCGGGGCAGGCCGGGTTCGATGTACTGCGAACTATTGACGATGACCGAGCCGACATAACGCTCATCACCGGCATTGTTCAAGCGCCCGTAAAGGGTGACGGCGGCTTTGTCCACTGTCCAGCGCTGGCTGGCGCTCAGGTTGAACACCGTGCGGCCGTCCACTGAAGCGGAGTTGGTGTCGTTGGCGTAAATCCGTCCGGACTGCAACATCTCAATCGCCAGTCGGGTGCCCAGTGCGGCGGATTTGGCACCTGGCGTGACCGCCGCGCTGGTCCAGGCCAACTCGGAAAACACCGAGGTTTGGGGAATGCCTGGAATCTTGTTGCCCGCGGCGATGGAGGTCGTTCCAGCGACCGTCGCAGAGGTGAAGGCCTGGGAATACTGAGCATCAATCATGGAGGCTGAGAGCGAAGCCGACACATGAGGTGTCAGCAACGTACCGCCGCCAAATTCAAGGCCGTTGCGCGAGGTGCCGGGCGCGCTTTTGTACGAGGTCTTGCCGCCCGAGGTCACGTCCACCACGATCTCGTCCGTTGAGTTGATCTGAAACACGGCGAGGTCAAGCCGCGAGGTGCGGCTGGGAACCCATTTGCTGCCCACCTCGAAATGGCGGCTGGTCGATGCGTTCAGGCGCGGGTTGAATGCGGAGACCAAACTTCCACCGCTACTCTTGTAGGCCACTTCAGCCAGGGTGGGGCTTTCAAAGCCCTGGCCATAGTTGGCGTAAAGATTGAGGTTCTCCGTAGCGAAATAAGTAAAGCCAAGCACAGGGCTGGTGGCACTGTAGTTCACATCGCCTGATGCCGCGCCATTGGTGTAATAGTCGGTGCTGGCAAACCGCACATTGCTTGAGCGCAGGCCTCCCACGACGGCCACTTGCTCCGACACATGGGCGGTGGCCTGGGCAAACAAGTCGCTGTTTTCCGCTTGGTTTTCTTCATTGCGGTTGGTCAGCACCTTTTGTCCCAGCGCGGCGGTTCCCGCTTGCCGCAATTCGCGGGAACGGTCAAATTCGTAGCCCGCCACCCAATCCATGCGCGTATCCGCCAGCGTGGAGCGTTCGTTGTATTGCAGGCCTACGCCGTAATAGCTGCGGTTGAGTCCCGTCCAGGCGCCGTTGGCATTGATGCCAGTGGTACCCACCTGGTATTGAAGATTGTCCCGAGTACCGTAGTAGGCGCGGCTGGTGACGGAGCGATCTTTGTCGATGGTGTAAACCGCCGAGCTGCCGAGCTGGTTTTGCAAAATGGTCTTGCGCACGCCAAAGTCTGCGGCCGTTTTGGTGGCGGCTGAATTTTTGCCTTGCTGCTGTTGATTTGCCGCCCACTGCGCATATGTCAACCCCAGCGGATCCTGCGCCAGTGGCATATCAAACTGGTTAAACACCACGTTCACCCGCGTCTGATCATTGGGGTTGAAGTCCATTTTGCCGTTGAACTGCTTGCGCTCGGTACGGCTGTTGTCGCGGTAGCCGTCGATGCTGAAGGTGCTGTAGTCGGCCACGATGCCGTAGTCCCCTACGGTGTCAGAAAACTGGTAATCCGCGCGGTGCAACCCAAAGTCGCCCACGTAGTACTGGTAGTCCACCAGCGGCACCTTGGAGGCCGGCTTGGTAAAGGCCTGGATCACGCCGCCCGAGGCGTTGCCGTAGAGCTGCGCCAGCGGGCCCCGCAAGACTTCAATGTGGTCCATCGAGGTCAGGCTGACCGAGGAGCCTTGGCCTTGTCCGTCGGGGGTGGAGGCCGGAATTCCGTCAATCAGCAGCCGGATGCCGCGAATGCCGAAGGCCGCGCGCGCGCCAAAGCCGCGAATGGAGAGCTGCAAGTCCTGCGCGTAGTTGCTGCGGTCCAAGATGGTCAGGCCCGGCACGCGCACCAGTGACTCGGACAAATTGACCTGCGGGCCACCGTTTTGGATGGTTTCGCGGCCCACCGTTTGGATGGCAGCGGGGGCGTCAAAGCTGCGGGCCTCCGCACGCGAGGCGCTGACTACCACCTCGTCCAATGTTTGGGCGCTGGTCGGTGCGTGGAGGCTGGCGATCAAAGAAAAAAGGGCGACCGCCACAGGCGTGGGCTTCAACAGGGGGGACATAAAAATCTTAAAAATAATGCTCGAAACCAATAAAAACGATTGCAGTCAGGGTGCTTCGACCGTGACCTTCACGGCGCTGTACCAGGCCACCAGCTGGGTAATTTCAGCGTCCGTCAGTGGTTTGGCGATCATGTTCATGACCTCGTTGTGCCGCTTGCCGCTGCGGTAGTTCTTTAATTGCTCGCTCAGGTAGATCGCCTGCTGGCCGGCGAGGTGGGGGGCATTGGGGAGCGTGGCTTGGCCGGTGACTCCGTGGCAGAGGGCGCACGCCGCTTCGGCCTTGGCACGGCCTTGTGTCACATCATCTGCCAACGCGGAAAACGCAGCACTCAGCAGCAAAGGGAAAAGAAGGGTCTTCATGGATTCACGGAATAAAAAAGTGGGGCCCCCGAAAGGGCCCCGGTTCGCTCAAACCAAGGGACGCAGTCCCTTGGTTATTTCTCCGATCAGTTGCCGGTGTAGCTGATGCGATAGATCGCGCCAGCATAGTCGTCCGACACCAAGATCGAGCCGTCAGGCAAGTTGGCCACGTCTACAGGGCGAGCCAAAGCGCGACCTGTAACTTTGTCCAAGAATCCGTCGGCGAATACTTCAGAAGGTCCTGCATTGCCGTCGGCCTTGATTGGCACGAAGTTGATCAGGTAGCCGCTTGGTACGGTACGGTTCCAAGAACCATGCGATGCCACGAACAAGCCGTTTTGGTACTTCGCGGGGAAGGCCTTGCCGGTGTAGTGCGCCACACCCAGTTGGGCCTGGTGCGCAGGGAACTCCACTTGCGGGAAGATATGGCCTGCGGGCTCTTTCATGTCCTTCAGGTCTTCAGCAGCAGGAGAGCCCGCCACTTTGAAGTGACCGTTGTAGTACGGGAAGCCAAAATGCTCGCCGGCCTTGGTCAGCTTGTTCAACTCGCCAGGAGGAATGTCATCACCCAGGCCGTCCACTTGGTTGTCCGTGGTCCAGATATCGCCCTTGGGTCCGATCGTCAGGCCGGCAGGATTGCGCATGCCTTTGGAGTAGACCGTGCGGCCAGAACCGTCGAGGCCGTTGTAGCGCACCACGCCGCCGATACCGACGTCTTCATACAGCGCAACTTTGTCTTTAGGCTGGACGTTGTAGGGTTGACCCAGAGTCACGTAAATTTTGCCGTCGGACGCGACTTTGCAAACGCGACCGGTGTGGTTGAAGGACTGCTCTTCCACGGGGATCAACTTGCCCTCAGGGACAACGACGCCGACTGCAACGTCCGGGCCTTCATAGAAGTACTCGGCAGCTGGGAAGTGAAGAATACGATTCGATTCGGCAACAACCAAGAAACCGTCTTTGGTGAAGCAAACGCCATTGGGGTTGCTGAACTTGATTGACGGAGCGAAGGCTTTCACTTCGGTGGCTGCATCGCCATTGTTGCGATTGGTCACCGCATAAACGCTGGTCTTGCGGGTGCCGACGAACAGCATGTTGGTCGAGGGGGCCACGGCCATGTAGCGTGCATCAGGCACCACAGCGTACAGGTCGATCTTGAAGCCATCGGGCAATTTCACTTTTTTCAGATTGGCCCGAATCGCATCCGCGTTTTTGCCTTCTTGAGGGATGGCAGGGATGTTCATGTTGGTCGCGGTGTTGCCCATACGCTGAAGCGTGGTCAAGTTGGCGTCCTGTGCAAAAGACGCCGTTGCGCCCAGTGCCGCTACAGCGAAGGCAAGTGATGTGAGTTTGTTGATTTTCACGGTGTTCCTCTTAAAAAAGAATAAAAGCAGTGTTAATTTGCCCTTAGCTGGGGCAGTAATTTGCCCTAGGCCATCGCCAATGTAGTGATGCTCGCGCCCTCAAAGAATGGGGTAAACCCCTAAATGCTGGTGTAAGTGCAGATTTTGGCGGGCTATTTTTTCACTCCGAAATCAAAAAAAATTCACACCCCTTTGGGGCGATGAAAAAGTCGCCGGGCTCGCCGCAATGGGGATCCTTGCTGCTCGACTGCTCGACTGCTCGACTGCTCGACTGCTCGACTGCTCGACTGCCCGGCGCTCAGGAGCCTCTCCTGTTCGCTATTCGGCGAATCGCATCAGGCGCGTCCGGGCAGCCACTGGCCCAGCGCAAACACCGAGTTGGGCGCGCTGGGGCGGTCTAGCGCGTCGACGGGTTTCTTCAAAATGCCTTTGTGGCTGGGCTTTCGCTCCTCGACAGAAAAGCCTTTGGCGCGTTGTTCTAGCGCCAGACTGCGCAGGCTGATGGTTTGCATATGGGCCATCAGCGCAGTGTGCAGCTGCTCCCACAGGTCTTGCGTCATATCGGTGGGGCCACCCGGGCCGGAGGCCTCCTCGTCGGAGATGGCGGGCGAGCCTCCTTCGATGGCGGTCACGATGTCCGCTACGGAAATCGTGTCACCCCGAAAGCCCAGCGTATACCCGCCGCCCGGCCCGCGCGTGCTCTCCACTAGCCCGTGCTGGCGCAGCTTGGCAAACACCTGTTCCAGATAAGACAGCGAAATACCGTGTCGCAGCGCCAATTCACTCAGTGGCACGGGGCTGTGACGCTGGCGCAGCGCCAGATCAATCATGGCGTTGATCGCAAAACGGCCTCGGGTACTCAGTCGCATACCAATCTCCTTCAGTAAAAAACAACGACAGTTTTAAGCAGGGCGCGCGGTGCAATGCCCTCTAAGTCACGCCACTGTAAAAGCGTTTATTCTTCGTGTAAATTCGTATTTTTTAGAATTTCACTTCGATTTATTCGAAGTGTTTCTCCTGGTTTGACTCTTAATTCGACGAGACCTTTATGAACTTCAAGCATTTGCACTACTTTTGGGTCACCGCCAAGGCCGGTGGCGTCATGCGGGCGGGTGCGCAGTTGCACACCACCCCGCAAACCTTGTCCGGTCAAATCCGTTTGCTGGAGGAAGACCTGGGCCGCAAGCTGTTCAAGAAGAGCGGTCGCTCGATGGAGCTCACCGAAGCCGGGCGACTGGCACTGGGCTACGCAGACCAAATATTTTCTTTGGGCGGTGAACTAGAGGCCGCGGTGCGCCAGGCCCATGGGGGCCAGGCGGTGCTGGAGTTTCGGGTCGGCGTGGCGGACGCGGTCAACAAGTCGGTCGCCTACCGTCTTCTGGAGCCAGCCTTGGGCTTGGAGGTGCCGGTGCGGATGGTGGCCAGCGAGGGCAAGTTCGCCGACCTGTTGTCCCAACTTGCTCTGAATCGCCTCGACCTGGTGATCGCCGATGAGCCCATGTCCCGGCGCATCAACGTGCGGGCCTTTAACCACTCGCTGGGGCGCAGCAGCATGGCATTCTTTGCCACGGCGGCCTTGGCAGCACAGTTGCAGGGCACCTTTCCGGGGTGCCTGAGCGGCGCGCCGATGCTGATTCCGGGCGCGCAGGCCTCGGTTCGACAGCAGCTGGAGGCCTGGTTCACGCGCCACGGCATTGCGCCACGCATCGTGGGCGAGTTTGACGATGGAGCCTTAATGACGGCTTTTGGCCGACAAGGGCGGGGCGTATTCATGGTCCCCGCCGTCATGGAGGCCGAAACGATTGCGCAATATGGGGTGCAATGCGTGGGCCGCAGCGAGGAGTTGCTGGACGAATTTTTTGCGGTTTCGGTGGAGCGCCGCATCACCCATCCCTGTGTGGTCGCCATTACGGATGCCGCACGGGGCCAATTGTTCGGTTGATGCCGCTCCCGGAGCGACAGATTCCGGTGAAAATGGCGGCTCAGTCTCCCCCCACCGCTCTTCGCGCTTTAGCCCAAGCTTTGTGATGCCATCTCTTTCGATCCTCTACCGGCGGCCGCTTTGCACGCTCCTTGCGGGCGTATTCAGTCTCTACGGTGCCGCCGCGCAGGCACAGTCTGCCGGACTGCCTTTGTGGGAGTGGGGTGCTTTTGGCGGTGTGCTGAGCGGCCCGGCGTACCCGGCGTCCAGCGAGCGCCTGAATCGCGCCTTGGTTTTTCCCTACTTTATTTATCGGGGTGAACGCCTGAACGTGGACCGCGACGGCATCGACGCACGACTGCGGCTGTCGCCGGGCTATGAACTGGACCTGGGCGTCAGCGGCTCGTTTCCTGCTAACTCGGATGGCATCAGCGTGCGCCAGGGCATGCCCGACCTGGGCAGCTTATTGGAATTCGGCCCCCGCCTGAAAGTACAACTGCCCAGCCCCGCCGCCGGCCTGCGCCTGGCGCTGGATCTGCCCCTGCGTGAAGTATTCGAAGTCAACGGGGGGACGCGCGGCCAGGGCTTGGTTTTTGAGCCCACGGTCGTGCTGGACGCCGCCAACCTCGCTGATGGCTGGAGTCTGACGGCCAAGGCCGGTCTGACTTGGGGCGACCAACAGATCAATCAGTACTTTTATGGCGTAGCACCCGCTTACGCGACCGGGCTGCGCCCCACCTATGAAGCGCAATCGGGGCTGATGAGCGCGCGCGCCAGCGTGTCGACCAGCAAGAGCCTGGGGCCCGACGTCCGGATTTTTGGTTATGCGCGCATGGACTACTACGGCCTGAGCGCCAACACTGCCAGCCCCTTGCACCTACAAAATAGCAGCCCATCGCTGGGTCTGGGCCTGGTCTGGACGCTGGGGCGCTCAGAAGCCCGCGCAGGTGAGTGACACCGGGCGCCGTCTGGCGCTGTGGGCGCGTCACGCCCGGATGCAGGGCCATCTCATGCCCGATGTGTGGCGCGGCATGTTCTGGGTGGCACTCAGTGGCGTGGTATTCACCTTACTGAACACCACGGTACGGGCCATCACTCTCACGGTAGACCCCTTTGAATCGCAGTTTTTGCGCTACCTGTTTAGCGTGATCATCATGCTGCCGCTGCTGCTTCGCGCGGGGTGGCGCAGCTATTGGCCGCTCAATATGCAGGGCCAGTTGTGGCGCGGCGCGGTGCATACGCTGGGGCTGATGTTCTGGTTTACGGCGCTACCGCATCTGGGCTTGGCTGACACTACGGCGATTGGCTTTACCGGGCCGATTTTCATCATGCTGGGCGCCGCCTGGTTTTTGGGCGAACCGATGCGGGCCGATCGTTGGGTTGCCGCGCTGTTCGGCTTTGCGGGCGTATTGGTGGTGATTGCCCCCAAACTCACCGGACAAGGAGGCTGGTACCCGCTCATCATGTTGGCGTCATCGCCGATTTTTGCGGCCTCATTTCTGATGACCAAGAGCCTCACGCGGACCGAGTCGCCCGGCGTCATTGTCCTTTGGCAGGCCATTTCGGTCACGGTACTGAGCTTGCCGATGGGTCTGTTGCACTGGACAACGCCGACGCCATTGCAATGGCTGGGTTTTGCCACCGCCGGTTTGCTGGGGGCGTTGGGCCACTATCTTTTGACGCGTGGCTTTCGCGCCACTGATATTTCGGCCACCCAGTCCCTGCGCTTTCTGGATTTGGTGTGGGCGGCCCTGATGGGCTGGCTGGTGTTTGCCGATGTGCCCAGCCACACCACGTTTGTCGGTGCCCTGGTGATTTTGGCGTCAACCGTGTGGATCGCCCGGCGTGAACACCGGCGCGAAGCAGCGCCCGATATCCAACCCTGAACCCGGCCGGCGATCTACCCGGGCTGGGCCTCTCGCTGCCCCAGCGGCACGATGCCTTGGGCTATTAGCACGCCCAATCCCACGACGGCGGCGGCCAGTGCCTGCGTCCAGTCCCACGCACCGCCCATCGCAAACAAGATCAGCATCACATAAAACGGCGTGGCATTGATATGCAGCGACGACATAGCAATCCCGAGGCTGCCAATCGACATGATCCACAGCACCTGGCTGATGGCCAGTCCGCCAATGGCAAACACCGCCAGCGCCCCGAGCTCTTTGAGCCCCAGCAGGTTCCAGTCGGGGCCTGCGCCGCCGAGCAGACCATTGGCCACCGCCGCCAGACTGGTCGCCAGCGCGGCGCCGGTCAGAGTCACCGTGGTGCGCCCCAGCGGGCTCAGGGTGGGAAACGAGGTCACCGTCATGCGCGAGCCCAAGGTGTAGAGCACGATTGAGCCAAAGCACAGAAGCGCACCCACGCCTATGCCGAGTCCATCGTCTTTGCCGCCAAGTGCCATGACGCCGCCCGCCAAACTCAGCAGCACGCCCAGCACCAGGGCTAAGCTCATCCTGCGTCCGTCGAGCGCCACTTCAATGGCGATGCCCACCACAGGCATGGCGGCCGAGATCACCGCCACGGTGACTACGTTGGTGCGACCCTGACCCAGCACCAACAAGAAGGCGCCCATTCCAATGCCGCCCCCGCCCACAAGCACGCCCTTGCCCCATTGCGCAGCGCGCATCACCTGGCCTCCTTCCATCCACCACCACAGTGGCAGCAGACACAGGGCGGCCATCACCATGCGCGCCGCGGTGAGCGGCAGGGCAGGCACCGTACCAATCAGAAAATCGGCGGCAGGCAGGCCCAGCGCCCACACCAACATGGACAGCATGCACAAGACATTGGCCAATGCAGGGCTGTCAGGCGTGCGCAAATCAGACCCCACCCTGGGGATGCGTCGGGTCAATCCACAGAACGGTTTCGGGTTTTTCTACCGGCTCGATGTCCATGTTGACGGCAATCGCCTGACCGTCGCTGCGACACAGCACGCATTCCAGGGCCTCGTCGGCACTGGCATTGATTTCTTGGTGCGGTACAAAAGGCGGCACGTAAATGAAGTCGCCCGGACCGGCTTCTGCGGTGAACTCGAGTGCATTGCCCCAGCGCATGCGCGCCCGGCCCTTGACCACATAAATCACGCTCTCCAGCGGCCCGTGGTGGTGTGCGCCGGTTTTGGCGTTGGGATGAATATGGACGGTGCCCGCCCACAGCTTTTGTGCGCCGACACGCGCGAAGTTGATGGCCGCCTTGCGGTCCATGCCCGGCGTTGACGGCACATTGCCGTCAAGTTGGTCGCCCGGCACCACGCGCACGCCATCGTGCTTCCAGTCGGTGGGCGCGTGGTCATGCGCATGGTGATGGTCGTGGGCGGGCGGTGTGGGGTGGTTCATGGCGACGTTCCTCGGGTGGATTGTGGTCAGTCCGGGCAGCACGCCCGGCTGAAATTCTTGTCTAAAAGTGGTACTGAATTTTGCTGAAATCGCTGATAGCGAAGACATACAGAATCGTCAGTTCTTCTGCATTTTCGTTGTTGATCTGGTGTTGGGCGTTTCCGGGGATGAACAGTAATCGTCCCGGGTCGACCGCATGGACCACGCCATCAATGGTCACGGTGCCGCGCCCCGACAGCGTGAAATAGGTTTCAGGTTGTGCATGGCGATGTGGTTCAAGCGACTCCCCCTGTTGGAGCCGAACCACGCCTACCGTCATGTCGTTATTGCAAGCAGACGCACTGCCGAGCAGCTCCTTCCATTGCGCTTTGCCCCGCGCAGCGACCTGGTCTAGGGGCCAAGCGGTCCATTCAAGATCGTCGAGGTGTTGGGAGGCCGTTTGCATCGCGGAGCTGCTTTCATAAAGTGGCTGACCGGATTTTAGGGGGCGGTGTCTGCCAGGATGGGGGCCCCACAAAAGTCCGGTGACCACTGCAAAAGCGACCGGACGGAGTTACGCCGAACTGTCACGTCATATTCATGAACCTGGAATAAATTCAGACCCTCAGATTCTCAGCGGCAGCACTCTATTGAATACCTTCATGGCCATCTTTATGCGTACCGCAGGCGGGATCTTTGGCAAACTGTCCACGTCAGTCGCGGTTGTACTGCTCGCGGTCCTGCTCACCGCGTGCTCGCCGCGCTATCTGATCGTCCAAAGCGTAGCCGATGAGCTGGCCAGCCAGGGCCAGAATGTTGAGGAAGACTTTGGACTTGCCCGGGAGGCCAGCGCTTTCTATCTGAAATTGTCCGAGTCGCTCTTGAGGGAGACGCCCGGAAACCTCAAACTTGCAGAGTCCGTAGCTGCCGGGCTGAGCCAATACGCCTTTGCCTTTGTGGCCTTTGAGGCGGAGAAGTTGGCAGGGAACGACGCCAACGCCGCCTTTCGGCTTAATGAGCGTGCAAAGCGCCTTTACCTTCGCGCCCATCGCCATGCCATGCTGGCCTTGGAGCTTTCTTCGCCGGGATTCGCTGCGAAGCTTGCGCAGCCTAATGCGGGCCAGTGGCCCGTCCTATCAAAAAACCAGCTGGGCTTGGCTTACTGGGCGGCTGCGTCGTGGGGCGGCTACATATCGCTCTCCAAAGATGTACCCGATACGGTCGCTGACTTGCCATTGGCCTACCGTTTGGCGGGGCTGGCCTGGAAGTTGGATCCTCACTACGACAATGGCGGCCTCGCCAGCCTGATGGGAAGCTTTGAAGCGGCCGTCCCCGGGGGTTCTATCCCGCGCGCAGCGGTATATTTTGACTCCGCCATCGCGATCAGTGGCGGAAAAAGCGCGGGCCCCTTCGTCGCGAAGGCAGAAAGCGTGGCGCAGGCACAAGGACAGCGCGAAGCCTTCGAGCTATTGCTGCGCAAAGCCATCGAGGCCAGCGATCTGCGCCGTGACCTGGCGAACGAAGTCATGCGTGAGCGTGCGCAGTGGCTCCTCAAAAACGCAGATGACCTGTTTTGAATCGATCTATTTCTATGAATCTTGCTAAACCATCAATTCGGCTGCTGCTGTGCGGGCTATCCATGTGGGTCGCAATGGGCGTGACTGAAACCTGTGCCGCGGCCGACAAGCAATTTCGCATTGGCTCATTGGTCCCCAAAAATTCGCTGTACCACCGCCAACTCATGGACATCGGTGAAGCATGGCGCGCTGCCCAAGGCGACAACGCGAAATATCTGGTCTACCCCGACGGCAGCCAAGGCGGCGAGGCGGAAATGGCGCGGCGCATGCGCATCGGACAGTTGCAGGGCGCTTTGCTTTCGGTGGTTGGTTTGCAGGAAATTGAGCCCTCCATTGCGGCTCTGCAGGTGATCCCTTTGCTGTTCAGGAATTGGGATGAAGTGGACTACGTCCGAGAAAAGATGCGCGCTGGCATGGAGAAGAAGTTCCTTGACAAAGGTTTTGTCGTCTTGGCCTGGGGTGATGCCGGCTGGGTCCGATTTTTCTCCAAGGACGCGGCAGTTCGTCCCGACGATTTCAAGAAAATGAAATTTTTTGCGTGGGGCTCTGAGCCGGGCCAGCAAGCGATCATGAAAAGCCTGGGATATACCCCGGTGCCGCTCGAGACCTCTGACATCCTCCCGGCGATTCAAACCGGCATGATCAGCGTGGTGCCTTCTACGCCTTACTTCGCCTTGGCCACGCAAATCTACGCCACGGCGCCCCATATGCTTGAAATCAACTGGGCGCCGATCGTGGGCGCTTTGGTAGTCACCAAAAAGTCGTGGGATGAAATGAGCCCCAGCACCCAATCTGCCGTGCGTGTCGCCAGTGAAAAAGCCGGAGTGCAAATTCGCGCCAAGGCGCGACAAGAAGTTGAAGAGGCCGTGGAGGCCATGAAAAAGCGCGGGCTGACTGTGAATCGCCCCACGCCAGAGCAAATGCGCGAGTGGAATGACCTTGCCGAAAAGCTCTACCCGCGCATTCGTGGGACCATGGTGCCGGCAGAGACATTTGACGAAGTGATGTCCCACCTGAAAGACTTTCGCGCGGGCAAGGGCAAGTAACTATGGGTAGCCGCCCGACCCTGCTTGACAGGTTGGAAAACCTGGATATCCACCTCGCGTCTTTAGCGCTGGCGCTCATGATGGTGATTCCGCTGGTTGAAATCCTGATGCGCCCGATATGGGGCAGCGGCATTGAAAACGCGCCAGTGCTGGTGCAGCACCTCGGCCTGGTGCTCGCCATGTTTGGCGCCTTGGCGGCCGAACGCCATGGGCACCTCACTTCATTAGGGTTGGGTGCCGCGGGCGCCACGCCCGGTCTGGCTTGGCGACTGGCCCAATGCTTGGCGGCTGCGGTGTGCGGGGTTCTGGCCTACGCCAGCTTCCGATTTGTGCAAAGCGAGCGAGACGTGGCGCATCTGCTGGCGTATAGCCTACCCACCTGGTACCTCCAAATCGCGCTGCCCTTGTGCTTTTCCCTGCTGGGGTACAAGCTGGGACGACGTGGCGCCGGGGCCGGCATGCAAGGCGTTGCGCTTTCACTGGGTGCGCCGCTCATCGGCTTTTTGAGTGCCTGGCAAATGGACGGTGCGTCCCTTTTGCTGTGGCCAGCCCTGCTGGTGCTCTGTGCCGCCTTGCTTGCAGGCGCACCGATTTTTGTCGTCTTGGGTGGCTTAGCGCTGACGCTCTTTTGGAGTGATGCGATGCCCCTGGCCTCGGTGGCCTTGTCGCACTACCAAATCACGGTCAATCCGTCCTTGCCTGCCTTGCCCCTGTTTACCTTGGCCGGCCTGCTGTTCGCGCGCACGGGTGCGGCACGGCGGCTTGGCGATTTGTTCGTGGCGCTGATGGGTGGCGGGGTCCACGGCACGGTGATTGCGGTCGCGGTGCTGTGCTCTTTTTTTACGGCATTCACGGGCGGCAGTGGCGTCACCATCCTGGCGCTTGGCGGTTTGATGCTGCCGCTGCTGCGCAACGCCGGATACCCCGAGGACAAGGGCATCGGCCTGGTCACCAGCGCCAGTGCTTTGGGCGTGTTGTTGGCACCGTCGGTGCCTTTGATCATGTACGCCATCATTGCCCGTGTACCGATTGCCACCATGTTTCTGGCGGGGGTCGTTCCTGCATTGGTCATGGTGGCGTGCTTGCTGCTATTCGGCGGATTTTTAAAGGGCGGCACGGGCTCCGCAGCTACGCCGGCGCCTGCGCCACACGCAGTGGCCCACGCCGCCTGGAACGCCAAGTGGGAAATTTTGGCGCCCTTGGTGGCGATTGGCTCGCTGGCCAGTGGCATTGCCACCCCCATGGAGAGTGCTGCATTGACGGCTGCCTATGCCGTGCTGACCCAGGCGTTTGCGCACCGTGAACTGCCGATGCGGCTGTTGTTGAAGTGTTTGAGCGAATCTGCGCAGATCATTGGCGGTGTCTTGCTGATTTTGGGTATGGCGTTGGCACTCACCAATTTTCTGATTGACGCCGGCATACCGGATGCCGCTATTGAAGCGGTTCAAAGTTGGATCCCGAACCGGTGGATCTTTCTGGTGGCGCTGACGGTGTTTCTGTTGCTGGCGGGCGCCTTGATGGAAATATTTGCCGCCATCGTGGTTTTGGTGCCCTTGCTATTGCCCGTGGCGCAAAGCTACGGAATCGGCCCCGTGCACTTCGGCATCATTTTTCTGGCCGCCATGGAAATGGGGTTTTTATGCCCGCCGGCGGGCCTGAACATTTTCTTTGCCTCGGCCATGTTTGGTAAGCCGATTCGCACCGTGGCGGCGTCTGTCACACCTGCCTTAGGCGCCATATTTCTAGGCACCTTGCTGATTGCGTGGCTGCCTCAGTTGTCCACTACGCTGCCCACCTTACTGGGCAGTTCGGTCCCGGCGCAGTAGCGTTAGCGCCAGCAGCGCGGACGCCAGCATCAAAAACAGGCTGACCGCATTCAGCACCGGCGTGGCACCTTCACGCATGCGGCCGTACATCATCACGGTCAGCGGCGAGTCCGAGCCCACCAACATCAGTGTGGTGTTGAAGTTTTCAAACGACATCAGAAACGCAATGGCGGCCGAGCCCACCAAAGCCGGCCGCAAGTAGGGCAAAGTGATGGTGCGCAGTACGGCCGAGCGGGTGGCGCCCAGGTTGTAGGCGGCTTCTTCTAGCGTCATGTCAAAGCGCTTTAGCCGCGCGCTGATGGTGAGGGTGGCCACCGAGATGATGAACGACAGCTGCCCCAATACCACCAGCGGCAGGCCCGGCCTCAAAAACTCCAGTTCAAGCCCCCACAGGTCATCGGCCAGGTTGGCGATTCGGCTGGCAAATGCGAGGATTGAAATGCCCAAAATCACACCTGGAATCACCAGCGGCGCCAGCATCATCAGCGAGAAAATTGATTTGCCCCGGAACTGGCTGCGCTCGAGCAAAAAAGCATTGGCGGTACCGATGAGCACGGCCAGTATGGTGACCCAGCTGGCGACCACCACACTGGTCCAGATACTGCCCATCAGCGCTTTGTCGGCAAACAAACCCTTGCGTCCGGCTTGGGCGTTGCTCAGGAACCAGTCCAGGGTGAAGCCCCGCCAGGGGGGCGCCGGGTAGGGCGCATTGTTAAAGGCGTAGGTTACAACGATGGCCAGTGGCAAGAACAGAAAGGTTATAAAAAGCAGCGTATAGCCGATCGTGCTAAATCGCAGCCATGCGGGGCGGGGGAGTGAGGGAATCATGTTGTGCGCATCACTTCGCCAAATTTCTGGCCCGACATTTTGAGACCCGTCCAGACGATCGCCGTGCTTAAGCCCAGCAGTAAAAATCCAAACGCCGCTCCTTGCTCCCAGTTGAAACGGGTGATGAACTGGGTATAGATCTGCTCCGTAAACCATTGTGAGCTTTTGCCACCCAACAGCGTGGGCGTGAGGTAGTTGCCCAGCGTGAGCATAAACACCACGATGCAACCCGCGACAATGCCGGGCGCAGCGTGCGGAATGATGATTTGCCGAAGAATGGACCAACCGTTGCCGCCGAGGTCGTAGGCCGCTTCAATCAGCGTGTCGTCTAGGCTCTCCAGGGCGCTGACCAGCGGAACCACCATGAACAGCATCGAGGTGTAGACCAACCCCACCAGAATGGTGGCGTCGTGGTACAGCATTTCTATGGGCATAGCCGTAATGCCGAGCGACACCAGTAGGCCCGGTAACACGCCAGACTCTCGCAGCAAAATCATCCATCCCAGCGCCCGCACGGTTTCGCTCACCCAAAAAGGAACCAGACACAGTGCAAAAAGCGCCGACTGCACCCGTCCGCGCGCAATCTTGGCAATCGTCCAGGCCATCGGGAAGGCCACCAGCAAGGTGATGGCGGTCGAGACGATCGACAGGACTGCGGTTCGTACAAAGGTGTGCCAATACAGTGGCTCGCCAAAAAAAGTAGCGAACTGTGCCAGGCTCGGCTCGTAGATGCGCGGCGCCACACGCACACGCAGCGACAAAATGGCCAGCTCCACATGCGGTAGGACCAGCAGCAGCGCGAGCCAGACCACGGCCGGCGCAAATAGCAGCGCGAACATCAAGCGCGCCTGGGTCTTCCCAGCGGACACGTCTTCAGTGGCCATGGACACTCGGCGAATGCGCGGCCGCAAAGCACACGGCGCGCAGTGGGTCAAAGCCAAAGTAGACCTGCTCGCCCACCGCAAGGTCCTGGAACTGGCCAGTTTGCGGCAGTGCGATCCTAAATTCCAACCGCGATTTGTCTTCGCGCAACAGCACCGCAGAGTTGGCGCCGTCAAACAGGATGCTCTCGACTGTGCCGCGATAGGCGGTGTGACCCAGGTTGGAAAAGGTGTGTGATTGACGGGCAATGCTCGCCACTTCGGGTCGCACAAAGGCCTCGACCGCATCACCCACGCGCACCTGGCGCATGGCTGTGGCGCGCAGTTCCAGGCCGCCTTGGGTGACGAGGGTGACGTTCTGTTGATCGACTGCCGTAGCGCGGCCGGCAAGGCAGTTGTTGGCGCCGACAAAGCCCGCGACAAAAGGGGTCTGCGGTTGGTAATACAACTGCTGAGGGGTGCCAACCTGTTCGAATTTCCCCTGGTGCATGACCGCCACATGGTCGGACATCACTAGCGCCTCGGACTGGTCGTGCGTGATGTAGACAAACGTGGTGCCAAAGGAAGCCTGCAGCTGCTTGAGCTCGATCTTCATGTGCTCGCGCAGTTTCAGGTCCAGGGCGCCCAGAGGCTCGTCGAGTAAGAGGAGGGTCGGCTCCAGTACCAGGCTGCGTGCAATGGCGACCCGCTGTTTTTGGCCGCCCGAGAGCTGGTCAATGCGCTTGTTTTGGGCGCCAGGCAGGCTGACGCGCTCGAGCATCTCGCCCACGCGGCGTTTGATGTCAGACGCGGCCACACCCCGGCGCGCCAAGCCGTAGCCGATGTTCTCGCCCACCGACATCATGGGAAACAGCGCCAGATGCTGGAACACCATGTTGACCGGGCGTTTGTTGGGCAGCACCCCCTGCATCGGCTTGCCTCCAATCAGGATGTCGCCCTGATCGGGGCTTTGAAAACCGGCAATCATGCGCAGCAGGGTCGTTTTGCCGCAGCCCGAAGGCCCGAGGATGGAAAAGAAACTGCCCCGCGCTACGCTAAACGACAGGTCCGCCACCGCAGCAAAGGCGCCGTAGTGCTTGCTAACGCCGCGCGCTTGCAGGTCGGCGGCGGTTTCGGAATGCGGTGCTTCGGTCATGGGTGCTTCGTTAGTGTGGTGTATCAATGCAAGCGCACGCCCTGCTTTTCCAGCTCGGTCTGGACTGCCGCTAGGTCAACGTCTGCCGTAGATTGGCCGCGCTGAATCGACACGGCCGCGGCCACACCGGCGCCTTGGCCGGTGACGGTACAGGCCATCATGTTGCGCATGGCGGCGTGCGAGACCATGTCCCCCGCCACGCAGCGTCCGGCCACCAGTAGGTTGTCGACCTCCAGTGGCACCATGCAGCCGTAGGGCACTTCAAAGTAGCGCCCGGTGGTTGGCAGAATTAGCACGTTGTAGCCGTCAATAAACTCGGGAAAGATGCCGACAGAGTCGTCAAACTTGGCTTGGTTGCGGACGTCTTCGCTGGTCAGGTTGTAGCGACCGATGATCTTGCGGGAGTCGCGCGTGCCCAGCGTCATGCCAAAGTTGCGCAGCTTGGCCTTCTCAAAGCCAGGCACCACTTTTTTTAGTGCCATCAAGGCGTAGAGCGCTTCCTGGCGGCCTTGCATTTCAGCTTTGGTGAGGTCCATCACATCGGTGCAGTCAAAACCGCTCATGTGCGCCAGATTCAAATTAGTCGCCTCACCGGCCTCAGTGAGTGCCGACCAAGATCCGCCCAGGTTAGTGGTGTTGGCGGGGATCACGCCGAGTTCGCGGGCGGTGTCGAATTCCTTGTCCAGATAGGGGCTGCGCAGCGCGTCTTCCTTGCCAGTGGTTTCCTGGTCCCAGGTGCGGCTCCAGTCGGCATAGGTGGCGGGCTGGTCTTCTGTGTATTGCAGGAATTTTTCTTTGTCTACACCACTCGCGTTGAACACCGTCGTCACGCCGAGCATTTTGTCCTTGGGTGTTTTACGGTAACTGGCACCGGCCAAATGTGCAATGTCAGCGTCACCCGTGCAGTCGATGATGCGCTGGGCCAGCACCACTTGGCGACCCGATTTACTCTCGGTGATGATGCCCTTGAGGCGATTGCTGCCCTCTTCAAAGATCACGTCCACCGCCATGCAGTGCAGGATAGGCCGCACGCCGGCCTCGGTAATGAGCCGGTCCGCCACCACCTTGAAGAAATCAGCGTCTAGGCACTGGCTGTCGTTGTAGGGCCACTTGATGGATCCACCCATCTGCGCGGCGATGCGCTCCATCTCGATGCCAATGCCTTCCCCCTCAACTGTGCCCTCGTAGCGGTACCAAGCCAGCGTCTCCATGCCCACGGTAGTAATCACGCCGCCCAAACAACCAAAGCGCTCCAAGATGATGGTGTCCGCGCCTGCGCGCCGCGCGGCAAGCGCCGCCGACAAGCCTGCCGGACCTGCGCCGACCACCAGCACATCGCACTGCGCAAGGATCGGCAAGGGCCGGGCGGGCTCGAGGTACTGACCGCTCTGCGCGTCCAACTGACCGACGGCAGGCGGGGTATGGCGGACGACATCGCCCTCCGTAGTCTGCTTGCGAGTGACGGACAAGCGCTGGCCTGACCATCTAGTGAGCATGCGCTCGGTGCGGGCGATGTATTTCTCTTCGTCGTTCATGGGGCGGCTCCAGGCGTTGGCAATAAAAAAACCCCGCGACGCCCTTTCGGGCGGGCGGGGCCATCACGGGCGCAGTCTATGGCAAAGCGTCAAGGCCTTGCCAATCAGCACGCGCCCTGCGCTTGCCTTATTGCGCCGCTTTGACGCGGTCCAGGATACGGCCTTCAATTTCCTCCAAGCCGGCAGGAACGGCGGGGTACCACTTGATGTTCTTGATGGCGGCTTCGGGGAAGCTGGTCTTGAACTGCTCTTTGAGCTTGCCCGACGTCAGATCGTCTGCGCCCTTGGAAGCGGTGAAGTTGCCGGCTGAGCCTGCCACCTTGGCGGCGATTTCAGGGCGCATGTTGAAGTTGATCCAAGCATAGGCGGCGGCATCGTTCTTGCCCTTGGCAGGGATCGCAAACGTATCGATCCAACCGGTGGCGCCTGACTTGGGCGCAATGTACTGGATCTCAGAGATTTCGCCGTTGAGCTTCCAGCCGCCGGTGTCCCACATCTGCGCAGCCACGATTTCGTTGGTGCGCATGCCGTTCAGCAGCTGGTCTTTGTTGTCCCAGTAGAACTTGACATTGGATTTGCAGGCAATCAGTGTCTTGCCCACTTCTTCCATCAATGCGGTGTAAGCCTTGGGGTCGTTGTACAGCGCGAACGGGTCTTTGCCAGCGGCAAAGGCAAAAGAGATCAGGGTCGGACGCTTCAGGCGCATCGAAACTTTGCCCTTCACGTCGGCGCGGCACAGATCGGTGTAGTCCGCCATTTTGGTCAGCTTGGTGTTGACCACCAAGCCTTCAGTGCCCCAGATGTGAGGCATGCCGTAGACCTTGCCGTCTTGCGTGGTGTTCTTTTTGGTGGCTTCCAGCATCGAGGGGATGAACAGCTCAGACTTGATCTGGCTCAGGTCCATAGGCTTGTAAATACCAAACTCTTTCTGGGGTCCGGTGATGCGGTCTTGCGACGGCTGGGCCAGGTCGAAACCCGCACCGCCGGTGGCGCGCAGCTTGGAGATCATCTCCTCATTGTTCGACAAAGTCACTTCGACCTTGTAGCCGGTTTCTTTTTCAAACTGCTCAACAATGGCGGCCGGCGCATAGTCTGCCCAGGTCAGTAAACGGAAGGTTTTTTCTTGGGCAAAAGCGGTGGATGCCAGGCCGAAACACAGTCCGGCGACAGCAAGGGCGGTACGTTTGAAGTTCATAGTGGTTTCCAGTTGAACGAAGGATGGCGAATGCGCGCACCCGCACAGTAATGCGTGGGCATTACATTTTTGTGTCAACCGAAAAAGGGTCTGGTCAGGAGACAAAGAGGTGCCGAGGGGCTACCGCCTTTTTGACGCCGCAAACTCACCCCACCGTCTGGTAGTACAAATTTTGCGGGTGCTTGGCTTGGGCAAAAAACACCCAGCGCTCGGCAAGGAGCGAGGGCGCCTGCAGCGCGGAGGCCAGTACCCAGGGCCAAATCGCAGCATTGGAAAACGCCCACCACGCCAGCACCAGCGGCAGCACAAACAGGCCCAAAGAAAACGCCCAGCGCATGTTGCGCACCACGGCCAGGCTTGCGCCATGAAAAAACTCGCGGGTGTTGAAGGCGCCGGCAGACATGCCCATGGACTTCTGTACCAATTTCGGCGACCGGATGCCGGTGGCGGATTGCAGTGTCGATTTGGCGCGCAGCTCCGCATTGCGCCTCAGACTGGCCCAGCGGGCCAGTCCCGCGAGCAAGGTGATCTCCGTGGCCCAAGGGCCGACCGCCTGAAGCAAGGCTTCTTGATTGGCCACCGCTGCCAAGGCACAGAGCAGCATGCTGCCCGAGGACAGGCCAATCAGGGTGAAATTGACGACCGTCAGCCAGTGCGCCCACTCCTGAATAAAGCGCAGACAGGCATAAATCATGGCGGTGCAGTACCAGAGCAGCAGAGCGCCCGCCACCACCAACAGAGGCATGGCCCGAGCCCAAGGGCCGCTCACCCCCGCCCATAAGCTCAGCCACCACGCACCCACCAGACCGATAAAGGCAGGCAGCACAATCACCTCACGCGACATCCACGAAGTGCGCCACATCAGCACCGCACGCCAGGCGCGCATTTTGTGGCCCAGGTGCAAAAACGACGCACCCAGGCCGGCCAGCAGCAGCGCCTCGCCAATCGCAAGGGCCTGCAGCAAAAAGGCAGGATCCATAGACACACCGGCCAATAGCGCCAGTGCCAGGGCCACCACCAAGCCTTGTGCTGCGCCGGCGAGGGTGGTGAAAAACAGGATCGAAAAAGCGGGATGCATGGTCGTTCAACCCTGCGCGCTAGAGCGAAACGCAGCGGGCGTGACTTTCCGTGGCAAATACTGGTTGGCCGGACTGGTTTTCCACTCCGGCATCAGCGAATAGCCACCCCGCTCACGGATAGCGATGCTGACCTCGGAGTTCGGGTCTTTGACATCGCCAAACAAACGCGCATTCGTGGGGCAGGCCTTGACGCAGGCCGGTTTGCGGTCTTCTGGCGGCAGCTGTTCGTCATAGATGCGGTCTACGCAGAGCGTGCATTTGGTCATCACCTGGCGCTCTTCGTCGATCTCGCGCGCGCCATAGGGGCAGGCCCAGGCGCAGTACTTGCAGCCGATGCACTTGTCATAGTCCACCAGCACGATGCCGTCTTCCGCGCGTTTGTAGCTCGCGCCCGTGGGACACACCGGCACGCAGGGCGGTTCTTCGCAGTGCAAGCAACTTTTGGGAAAGTGGATGGTGTCGGTGCCCGGAAACTCGCCCGCCTCGTAAGTTTGTACCCGGTTAAAAAAGGTGCCGGTCGGGTTGGCCCCGTAGGGCGCAAAGTCGGCCAGCGGACCGGCACTGCCGGAGGTGTTCCATTGCTTGCATGAGGTCACGCAGGCGTGGCATCCCACGCACACGTTCAGGTCGATCACCAGCGCAAGCTGCTTGGCCAGCGTCTCGCCCTGTTCGGCGCGCACGCGTTTGGGTGGTGCGGCAGCAGGCAGCGGCGAAGGCATCTTGGCGCGCGCGCCGGGGCCATCTTCAATCAGGTTGGATTGCAGCAGGTCTTTAAGCCACTGGATCATGGTGTTGTGCCTCCGGCCTTCTGTTTCTTGCCCGCAAAGTAGGTCAATACCTGTGCCGCCTTGCCGATTACGCCCGGCACGGCCGGCATGCTGGCGATCTGCGGGAAGGTCTCGTGCGGCTCGTCGGGTTCGGCTGGTCGGATACGCACGCGCACGTCGTACCAGCCGGCCTGGCCGGTAATCGGGTCGGAGTTGCTGATACGCCCGCTGGCCGTGCCCCGCATCGGCAATTCTTCAGAAATCAGGTGGTTGAGCAAAAAGCCCTTGCGCGCCTCGTCGGCGCCGGGGGCGAGTTGCCACGCGCCATCGGCCTTGCCAATGGCGTTCCACGTCCAGACCGTGCCGGGCTCTACCGCTTCGCTGTAGCGCAGCATGCAGCGCACCTGGCCCCATTGGCTTTCCACCCAGGCCCAGCCGCCGTCGGCGATGCCAGCGGCCTGCGCCGTGCGCGGGTTGACGTGCAGGTAGTTGTGGCTGTGGATCTGGCGCAGCCAGGCGTTTTGCGAGTCCCACGAGTGGTACATCGCCATGGGCCGCTGGGTAATAGCGTTAAGCGGATACGACGCCAGGTCGGTAGCCGCTTCTTCAAGCGGCGCGTACCAAAATGGCAGTGGGTCAAAGTACGTGTCAATGCGTTCGCGCAGGTGCTCGGGCGGCTGGCGGCCTTCAGATTTGCCTTGGGCGGCCAGCCGAAAGGCCTGCAGCGTGTCTGAATAGATCGCCAATTGCACCGGGTCGTTCTTCTGGCGCCAGCCTTTTTCTTTGGCAAAGTCCAAATACTCGCGGTTCCAGTTGCGCATGTAGTGCATGGATTCGGGCATGTGGTACTGGAACACGCAGTCGTTTTTTTCGTAGGCTTCCCATTGCTTGGGGTTGGGCTCGCCGCGCAAATGCTCGTCGCCGTTTTTGCCACGCCAGCCCATTAAAAAGCCGATGCCGGGTTGGGGCTGAAAG
>Ga0209400_1001037_pt1 | contig 23605 bp, 42 predicted proteins | sample M_130807_EF_Meta_FD_187313 | JGI IMG/M metagenome (GOLD analysis project Ga0209400, IMG submission 187313) | Freshwater microbial communities from Lake Montjoie, Canada to study carbon cycling - M_130807_EF_MetaG (SPAdes) (version 2) | ecosystem: Environmental > Aquatic > Freshwater > Lake... | reverse complement strand
TGCAAAACTCAGATTAGAACAAGAGTTAGCAATCTTAGAAGCAAAACGGCAAGCAGAATTAGACGATGAGGAAGCATTATTAGCACTCTTACTTTAAATCCGCACACGGAATATAAAAAAGCCTACGAACATCTCCATGCTGGTCGTTTAGACGCTGGATTTAGACTGTTTGAATATCGTTGGCATCCTGAAATCATTGCTAATCAAGCCCAGCCATACCACCAGCGTTTAAAAATGCCTGTATGGAGAGGTGAAAGCCTATTAGGGAAAACCATTACTGTTCAAGCAGAACAAGGTTTTGGTGACATCATTCAATATGCTAGGTTTCTACCCTTTTTAAAGGTAATGGGCGCTAAATCTGTTGTTTTATTGCAACATGGTTCATTGCATACGCTATTTGGGCAAATGGATTGCGTTGATACTTTTACCAATATGCCAGAAGAAGGCATAGCCACACAATCAGACTACTGGATTGGCATTATTTCCTTGCCTTATTACATTAGTCTTGCACCAGCCTACGCTAAGGCATTGTTTCCATGCAACTTAAATAAGATTGTAGGGTCAGAAGGCTATTTAGACGCTATTCCTAGCAATATTCCTAAAAAACTAGCTGTTAATTGGTCTACATCTAAGGGTTTACTCCACTATGTACGCACTATGCGCCCAGAAACAATGCTTGAATTAGTAGGCCCTGACGCTTATTCATTTAATCCTGAAGAAGATAGGTTTTGGAGTCCATTACCTAAAGACGGTTGGCAAAAAGATTGGAATAAGACTGCAAGCCACCTAAAAGCCTGTAAAGGTCTAGTAACTGTAGATACCGGCATAGCCCATTTAGCAGGCGCATTGGGTGTAAAGACCATTTGCATCATGCCTAGAAAAGAGTTTAAGTGTTGGCGGTGGAAACATGGCACTTGGTATGACTCTGTAGTAACTGTTGAAGAAGAAGAATTGCACAAAATACCAGATTTAATAAGGAGAATGTAATGGCATTAGTAAAAGTCACGGTAACTTGTAATCATTGTAAAGTTGACCATGAAGAATATGATGCAACGCAATATGATGACAAGGAAAAATACCTTGCTTATTGGAATATTCCATTTAATACGCCTGAAGCTGAAGAAGCGTGGCAAGCAAAGCTAAATATGACCCCAAAAGAAGCGCCAATGGTGATGTCTGACATACCTGGGCATATTTCTATGGCTGATGGCACATGGGTAGATAGTCGGTCTAAACACAGAGAAAACCTAAAACGCAACGGTTGTATCGAATTAGGCAACGATGTGCCTATGCAGCAAAAAGCACCAGAAATGAGTAGACAGTCCCAAGAAGCAAGAAAGCGCCAAATTGCAGAATTAGCTTACGCTAAATTACGATAACCTATAGGAAACCCCATGTCAGACAACGAACAATTAGACCGTAGAGATTTATTGGAAGCTGCCTTAGAAGCGGCAGAGGAAGGCACTCTTGAACCACCTATCGAAAAAGACATTGAAGTACCTGAAAAGGACAACATTTCCGAGGAGTCCGCTAAAGTTGAAGTTAGCGATGAAAATAGAGAAGAACCTGCCGAAGTTTCTGCGGAATCTGAATCTGAGGAGTCGCATGAGGAGGCGCAGGAAGCAGCAGAAGAGTCCAAGCCTATAACTCGCCCTTCTACATGGAAAAAGGAATATGTCCAAATTTGGGACAAGATGGAAGCTGGAGAACAGATTAGCAAGGAAGATTTTGTTAAGTTTGCCGAGTATGCAAATCAGCGTGAATCTGAATATAAACGAGGCGTAGGCACTTATAAAGCCGAAGCTGACCGTGCTAGGTCTTATGAAGAAGCCGTTGCCCCATTTGCCCCTGATTTACAAAGGCGTGGTATTGACCCTGCCAATTACATTCAAAATTTAGCTAGGGCTGACCAAATTTTGACTAATGCACCGTATGAACAGAAAGTGCAACTATTTCAAAGACTTGCGGCAGATTATGGAATACAATTAAATGGTGAGAATCAGATTCAACAATTTGACCCTTACACGCAACAACTGATGAACCAATTAAACCAGGTTAATCAAGAGGTTTCAAGCATTAAAGGTCGGTTTGCCCAAGAGGAAAACCAACGCTTAATGAGTGAAATCGAAAGAGTACGACAAGATGTGGAGAAGTTTCCGCACTTTGATGTGGTAAGGGAAGAGATGGCTCAATTACTTGAGTTAGGTAAAGCCCAAGACCTAGAAACAGCTTACAAGAAAGCTGTGCGTATGAATGACGATGTTTGGGCATTAGAACAGGATAGACTCCTGAAAGATGCTAGACAAGCGGCAACGAAGGCACAGCAAGTACAGAAAGCGAAGGCTGCTGCGGTAAGTCCAAAGTCCACTACTCCTAGTGGCAAGGTGACAAACCCAGAAGATAAAAAGGATAGACGGTCTTTAATTGCCGAACAAATGGGTGAGGTAATGAGTCGTCGGGTTTAACTAGCCAATTTTGGCACATTTTTTTAAGGATAATAATCATGGCATTTGCTAACTCAGCAATCACCGATATTATCGCTACCACTATTCAAAGTCGTAGCGGTGAATTGGCAGACAACTTAACACAAAACAACGCAATTCTTCAGCGCCTCCAGCAAAAAGGTAATGTTCGGCCTTTCAGCGGCGGAAATGTAATCCTTGAGGAACTGTTTTATGATGATTCGGCAACAAATAATGCCAATTCATATAGCGGTTACGAAGTTTTAAACATTGCACCAGATAGCCCTATCTCTGCTGCCCAGTTCAAAATTGCACAATACGCAGACTCAGTAACAATGTCTGGCTTAGAAATGTTGCAAAACTCAAGCAAAGAAGCAATCATTGACTTGTTAGATGGTCGTATGCAAGTTTCTGAAGCCCGTTTGCTAAACCGTATTTCTGGTGACTTGTATGGTGATGGTACTGGTAATGGTGGTAAAAACTTGGATGGTCTAGGCGCTGCTGTTGCTGCTGTACCTACAAGTGGTACTTACGGTGGTATTAACCGTGCTACTTGGACATTCTGGCAGAATCAAATCACTACAGGTGCTACTTCTGCAAACATTTTGGCTTCTATGACTACTGCTGCTATCAAGCAGATTCGTGGTACAGACAAAGCTGACTTAATTGTTGCTGGTAACACAATGTACACCTACTATGTAGGTGCATTGCAGTCTATTCAGCGTATCGCTGCTGAAGAATCTGGCGCTGCTGGTTTTGCTTCATTGAAGTTCTACGGTGGCGGTACATCTGCTGATGTGGTACTTGGTGGTGGTTATGGTTCACAAGAAACAGCTACATATATGTATATGTTGAACACTAACTACATTTTCTTGCGCCCACATAAAGAACGCAACTTTGTACCTATCGGTGGCGAAAGACAGTCCATAAATCAGGACGCGATTGTAAAATTATATGGCTGGGCCGGAAATCTTACGACTTCTAACTCATTCCTACAAGGCTTGTTGACAACTTAATAGTTAGGGGGAAGCCCCTTTCTATTAACTGTCTAATTTATTTATTTAAGGAAAATATCATGGCATATACCATTACCCCCCTCGCAGGGATTGATTTAGTTGATACACAAACTGTTGCTGAACAAGCATTAAACGGTGGCACTACTCCAACATTTGGCCCACTCGGTGCAGAAGTTTTTGCTTCCGATGGTCGCCGTTATGTTTGGGCTAAAGCTGGTGCAGCTATTACAGCTTCTACAGCAACTTGTTCTATTAACGCTTCAACTTTTGTAGCTACCGCTTCTGCTGGTACTTACTTAGCACCAACAACAGCAATGGCTTCTGGTGATTATGGTTGGTTCTCAGCAGCTTCTGTTTAATAGGTTAACCCTCTTAAATTGAATATGTAGTAAAACTGGGACTCTCTCACAAGGGGAGTCCCTTTTCTTTTAACCGCAGTACCTAAACCACTTTAGGAGATTTAAATGGCTATTGATAGCGATACACAAGGTGCAGATGCACGATTAGCAGTCCAATTCTATAAAAAAAGTCTTAAACAAGACATGGCTTCAGATGAAGCTGGTAGACCGATTTTTAAAGAATTCGATTTTGTACGCATTATGATTCCTGGCGATAATTTGACAGAAATTGACACATATGCCCAAGAGTCCCATAAACAGCGTTTTCCCCGTCAATGGGCGCATTATCAAAACCAAGTAGCAAACCATGAGGATATTATTGGCACACCTTTAGACCAATGGCCTCAGATTACCCGTAGTCAAGCCGATGAGTTGCGTGGACTTAAATTCCATACAGTAGAGTCTATTGCAGACTGTTCTGACCAGCAATTACAGCGTATTGGCATGGTAGCTGGTATGTCACCCCATAATTTCCGTTTAAAAGCCAAGGCTTTCCTTAATTTAGCTAATGATTCTGCTGAAGTAGCACAAAGAGAATCAGAATTGCAAGCACTTAGGGAAGAAAATGCTAAAATAACAGCAGAAACAGAGGCGAAGCTATCCAAAATGCAGGAACAAATGGAAGCGCTACTTGCTGCTGTTGCGGAAAAGAAACCGAAAACACGCAAACCAAAAGTAGCCGAGGCTTAATATGTCCCAAACGATGTTGCAACTTGTACAACAAGTCACCGCAGAATTAAACCTTGCTGTGCCGACTTATGTTGCTGGTAACCCATCTCAAGATGTCCAGCAAATACTGGCATTAATGAATGGTTCTGGCTATGACTTGCTAAAAGAATACGATTGGCAAGCATTACAAGTGCAATATCGTTTTTATACTCAATCTTTAACCGCCAATGCCACAACTGTTAATGGTTCTACTACATTAACTTTTGAGGCTGGCACAGATTTAAGTAATGTTGATAGCCAATGGCAGTTATCAGGCTATAACATTCCTCAAGATACTTATGTTGTAAGTGCTAATAACACTACTAAAGTTGTAATAATGAGTCAGTACGCTACTGGTACTGGTACTCAGTCAGTTGTATGCGCCCAAACCGCTTATGACCTTCCTGCTGACTTTGAAACAATAACAAACCGTACCCATTGGGATAAATCTAAGCATTGGGAAATGCTAGGCCCAGAAGATGCACAACAATGGCAATGGTTGAAGTCTGGTTATATTTCTACAGGGCCAAGAGTACGCTGGAGAATACTAGATAACCAATTCCAAATATGGCCTATTATGAATACCCAAGAGTATTTAGGTTGGGAATATCGGTCAAAAGGTTGGGCAAGAAGTTCTACAAATGAAATTAAAAACAGCTTTACAGCCGATTCAGACACAACTGTTTACGATGACCGTATTGTTGTTTTAGGCACAAAATTAAAGTATTTTCAAGTTAAAAACTTTGACACAACCGCTTTGTCACAAGATTATCAGCGTTATCTATCTGTAGCTAAAGCTAATGACAAAGGTGCGCCAAATCTATCATTTGCCCCTTACCCATCTAAGGTTCTTATTGGCTACGCTAATATCCCTGATACTGGATATGGTTCATAATGACTGTACCTCAAAGACGCACCGCCAATACAGCTAGTGTTGCCTCCCCTATTGGTGGGTGGAACGCTAGGGATTCAATTGCCAATATGCCGCCATTAGATGCGGTGACATTAAACAACTTTTGGCCTACTCCTACTGATGTCCAATTAAGACTAGGTTATAGTCGATTTTGCACTGGCATTACAGGTCAAGTAAATAGCTTGATGAACTACGCTGGAGTGACTAGCCAAAAGCTATTTGCTGCTGCTGGCACAAGCATTTACGATGCTTCAGGTTCTACTGGAGTAGTGGTCAAAACCATTACTAATGACAAGTTACAACATATCAATGTAGGCACAACTGGCGGTCACTTTATGGTGGCAGTTAACGGTGATGACGCTGCATTGCTATACGATGGCACTAATTGGATTAGTTATGCCTCTACAGCTACTGCCCAAACAATTAGTACTATTACTCGAGGTGGTACAGGTAACTTAACGGCTACCGTTACTACTGCATCGCCTCATGGTCTAATAACTGGCAACCAAATTGTTGTGGCTGGTGCTGTCCCAGCCCAATATAACGGCACTTATCTTATTACTAGAACAGGTGCTAATACATTCACTTATACAATGGCTTCTGCCCCTGCTACAGACGGTGTAACTTTAGGCGCATATACCATTAATTATGCTATTACAGGCGTAAATTCAAACACTTTTGTTCATGTAAACCTATTTAAAAACTTCCTATTTTTTGTTCAAGAAAACAGTATGGAAGTATGGTATTTGCCTGTAGGTCAAGTAGCTGGCGCAGCAACAAAACTAGATTTTGGTGGTATTGCCCGTATGGGTGGCTTTATTCAGGCAATGGGCACATGGACTATTGATGCTGGACAAGGCGCTGATGACTATGCAGTATGGGTCACCAACAATGGCGAGGCTATTGTATATAACGGTACAAACCCTGATTCTGCTGACACATGGGCATTAAAAGGCGTATGGCAATTAGGTCAAACCTTTAACCGTAGATGCTTTTTAAAGTGGGGTGGCGACCTTTTATTGCTAACCCAAGATGGTTTAGTGCCACTAGCTTCTGCATTGCAATCTAGCCGCCTAGACCCTAGGGTTAACCTTACTGACAAGATTTATTACGAAATTAGCCAAGAAGCATCATTGTATGCAGCTAATTTTGGCTGGCAAATTAACTATTTTGCTAGTGAAAATATGTTGATTATTAATGTACCTTCTGGAAATGGGGTTCGGCAATTTTGTATGCACACCATTTCTAAGGCTTGGTGTAGCTTTTCAAATATTAGCGCCAAATGCTGGGAATTAAGCTATGACACTATGTACTTTGGTGGCAATGGCTTTGTAGGTCGTTTTTGGGATTCTTACAGCGATGCTGGAAACAACATTATTGCTGAAGTACAACAGGCTTATAGCTATTTTGATGCCCCAGGTCAACAAAAACGCTTTACGATGATTCGCCCAATATTCCAAACTGACAATGGTTTGCCAGGCATTTTAGTAGGTATTAATACTGACTTTGATGCCCAAAATAGCCTTGGGGCAGTTAGCTTTAATGCGGTTAGTTCTACCCTTGGAGTGTGGGATTCTGCCACATGGGATGAAGATGTATGGGGTGGCGCTTTAGCCCTTACTAGACTATGGCAAGGCGTTACCGGAATAGGCTATTCTGGCGGCATTATTATGAAAGTAGCATCGCAAGGCATTGATGTACATTGGGTTTCTAGTGATTATGTTATGGAACGAGGTGGAATCCTTTGAGGAAAGTGGTTACTGACAATCAAGAACACCTTAGAGGATGGATTACAGGGGTATTGGGGACACAATTTAGTCCTTATGCCACTTTTATAGGGCAAGAAATAGATGGGCAAGTAAAAGCGGTAGTGGCATTTGACAATATCTTAGATAAGTCTTGCATGATGCACACAGCCGCCATAGTACCGAATTGGATTAGTAAAGATTTGTTGTGGGCGTGTTTCGATTACCCCTTTAACATATTGAAAGTAAAGGTTATACTAGCGTCAGTTGCTTCCACGAATACGGAAGCGCTGAGATTAGACCGACACCTTGGTTTCGTAGATAAAGCGTATATTGAAGATGCCCATATTGATGGGGATTTAATTATATTAGCAATGAGGCGTGAAAATTGTCGATGGCTTGACATTAAAACACCTCTAAAAGGAGATTGAAATGGGTGGAGGCGGTGGTCTTGTAGGTAGTATAATGAAACCAATTTTTGGTGAACCACAAAAAGTGGATATACCAAATTATTCTGGTGCAGCGCAACAAACTTCTGCGTCTGATTTGGCAGCTAATCGTCTAAATCAGACTAATGCCTATGGGTCTTTAAATTACAACCAAACTGGTACAGACCAGTATGGAAACCCTACCTATACTCAATCGCAGACATTAAATCCACAACTTCAATCTGCCATTAGTAGCAATATGGGTCAATTAGGGCAAGGATTTAATGCACCTCAGTTTCAAGGTCAAGATATGGCCTCGCAAAACTATTATGGTTCTAGATTAAATCAGCAACAATATGACCCTAGCACTATGGTTAACACTCAGTTTGACCGCAGCCAATTAGGTGCTTCTAGTTTGCCTTCTTATGGTATTGACCCAGGACAAACATACAGCGATGCCATTATGCAGCGCTTACAACCTAGTTTACAGCGCCAAACACAAGCACTAGACGCACAGTTAGCAAACCAAGGCATTATGCCTGGCAGCAAGGCTTATGAAACAGCTAAAACATTAGCGGCACAAGGTCAAAATGACGCATTAACTAGCGCTATTGTTGGTGGCATGGGCGTAGGATTACAGGCTAATCAACAACAATTTGGTCAAAACTTTAATGTTGCTGGTGCTGATTTGGCTGCCCGTCAAGCTATGAACCAACAAAGTATGGCTGGTAATAGTCTTGCTTATCAACAGCAATTAGCTAACCAAGGTCTTGGTATGCAAGCGCAAAATCAAGGATTTAATCAGGCTTTGTCACAAGCTATGTTGCCGTATCAGCAAGCTACTGCCCTTAAAGGTTTGGCATCACCTTCATTTGCTAGTTATGCAACTACAACCCCTGTGGATTACACAGGCGCTATGAAGAATACTTATGCAGGAAACTTGGCTAATGCCAATGCCCAAAATGCTTACAACCAATCTATGATGGAAGGCCTCTTTAGTTTAGGCGGTTCTTTCATGGGTAAAAAGTAAACAAGGAATAATTATGGCAATGTTTGACCCACAAAACCCTGAAATGATGGAATTAAGCCGTCAGCGTAAAATGGCTGATTTGCTTATGTCTAGAGGCATGGAAACTCCACAAGGGCAAACTGTTGCTGGTGGTGTTTATGTGCCTCCTAATCCTTTAAAATATCTTGCTAACCTATATAGCACTTATGCTGGCGCTGAAAAAAATAAAGAACTAGATGCTAGAGAAATAGCTTTAGCACAAAAATTGCGTGAATTAGGTGCTACAGAAACTAAAGATATATTAAGTACATTAAGAGGTACTCCTGAAGTTGCAACAGAATTAGCTGGGCCTGCTTATCAAGGTGTTGCCCCTACTGCCGTTATGCCAGCCAAAGCTGGAGATGCAAATGCTGCACTAGCACAAGCATTGATGGGTCAAAGCCCACAGGCACAAAGATTAATTCCAAGCCTCATTGAACAAGCTAACCCTAAACCAATTCCAGAACAAATTAAATACGATTTGGCTAAACAAGGTGGTTATAAAGGCACATTTAATGACTTTATGAATCAAATGTCTGAAGCTGATAAAGCTAGAATTGCAATAGATAAACAGCGTTTAGGTTTAGAAGGTGGAAGGCTTAATCTTGAACAACAAAAATTAGCACAAGAATTAACTTATGGAAAGCCTTTAACTGAATCACAAGCTAAAGCTACAGCGTTCCAAAGTCAAATGATTGGTGCAGAAAATAATTTAAAACTATTAGAATCAAAAGGTTTTGACCCATCTTCATACAAAACTCAAGCAACATTAAAAATGGCTGGTGGGCCATTAAATATATTATCTGCACCAGAGGCACAACAATATAAACAAGCACAAGAACAATGGGCTGAAGCATATTTACGCTTTAAAACTGGCGCTGCTGCTACTGAAGGTGAAGTGCAAAGAAATATTAAAACTTTCTTCCCTCAGTTTGGTGATAAACCAACACAAGTTGCACAAAAAGCAGATGCAAGAAGGCAAGCGGAACAAGATATTGGATTTGCTGCTGGCATGGGTGCTGGGCGTGGCGCACAACCTATTAATCCGCAACCAAGCACACCAAAAGCATCGCAAGAACCTAAAAAAGTAGTTAATTTTAACGATTTGCCATAAGGACAAACATGGATGTTTTAATGCCAGATGGCACTCTCATTCAAGGTGTTCCTGAAGGAACTACTAAAGCACAGTTACAGGCTAAATTATCAGCCTCTCAAACGACTACACCTGCTTCTAGCGGTGAGTTTGGGGAAACTGGGGGTGGTGCTGCATTAGGTCGACCTATTAATCGTGGACAATTAAATGTCCAACAAGCCCCACGCCCATTAGAATCTGCAATGGCGGCATTTACTAAATCTTTAATTGATGTGCCTGTTGGTGCTGCACAGTTAGCTACAGGCGGTAATGTTGGCACACAAACAGCACAAAATTTTGCACAAGAAGCAGCCCCATATCAAGAAGCAAACCCAATGTCTTATTTTGGAGGTCAAGTTGCTGGTGCTGTAGCGCCTGCTGCTGGTATTACAAAAAGTATTGGCATGATTCCTAGCATGGCAAAAGCAACTCCTTTAGTACAAAATGTTGCTGGTGCAGTTACTCAAGGCGCTTTAATGCCTGAACAATCAGGAACAACAGGTCTAGATTTTTACACTCAAAAAGCTAAAGAAGTTCCTTTAAATGCTTTGTTAGGGACTATTCCTAGTGCGGTAAGCGCTGGCGGCAAAGCAATAGCTAGTGGTTTGCGTAGAGGTTTAGGTATGACTACTGGCGCTGGAGAAGAGGCTATTGGGCAAGCATTTCAAGCTGGCAAAACAGGCAATCAAACATTTTTGCAAAACCTTAAAGGTGAAGTGCCAACTGCTGAAGTATTAGACCAAGCTAAAGAAGCATTGGCTAATATTCGTGCAACACGCATGGCTGGTTACAAAGAAGGCATTAAAACTACTATGCCAAATCAAGAAATTGTGGCAGGTAAAGCATTGCCTATACCAATGAAACGATTAGATTTTGAACCAATTACAAGTAAATTAGACGAAACCATACAATCTTTAAAAGTTGAAACTCCGACTACAAGCAAATTTAAAATTGGTAAAGAAGAATTATCTAAAGTTAAAGAATTGGAATCTATTGTTGGTGAATGGAAAAAAGACCCAACATTACATACTGCTGAAGGTTTAGATGCTTTAAAACAGCGCTTAGATGCTTTATACCCTGAAAGCCCAATGCAACGCCAAGCACAAAGGGCAATTACTTCTGTGCGTAATGCAGTTAAAGATACTATTGTTTCTCAAGATAAAAATTACGCTAAAACAATGAAGGCGTATGAAGAATCTTTGACAATGGAAAGAGAAATTGAAAGGGCTTTATCTTTAGGTGATAGGGCTTCTGCTGATACTGCAATTCGCAAATTACAATCTTTAACTAGAAATAATGCCAACACTAGCTTTGCTTATAGAAAAGAATTGGCAAACGCATTAAAGACTCAAGGTGGCGAAGATTTAATGCCAGCATTATCTGGTCAAGCATTATCTTCTTGGACTCCAAGAGGTTTAGCTGGACAAGGAACAGCGTTAGGAATTGGTGCTACTGGCGCTTTAACAGTAAACCCAGGCGCTGCCGCATTATTGCCGTTAACAAGTCCAAGAACAGTAGGTCTTGGCGCATACGGAATGGGAAAAATTGCTGGTAAAGTTCCTAGTTCCAATATTACAAATGAACAAAAAAGATTAATCGAATTATTATTAATTCGAGGCGCACAGGGAGTTACAAATGAGTAGAAACGGTAGCGGTACATATTCCTTACCTGCTGGTAATCCAGTAGTAACAGGCACAACTATTAGTTCAACATGGGCTAACACTACCCTTGCTGATATTTCTAATGCTTTGACTGGTTCATTAGCTTCTGATGGTCAAACAACCGCTTCTGGCAATCTTAATATGGGTACAAACCGTATTATTAATACTGCTGACCCTACCAATGCACAAGATGTGGCTACTAAAAACTATGTAGACACTTATGTAGGTGCTTTAGGCACTATGTCTACCCAAAACGCTAATGCTGTAGCTATTACTGGTGGTTCTATTAGCAGTATTTTAGAGGGCGCTACAATTTCTGCGTCTGCGCCAACAGCAACAACAAATTACGATTTTAAAACCCAAGCTGTTCAATATTACACATCTAATGCCACAACTAACTTTACTGTCAATGTTCGTGGAAATTCTACAACTAGCTTAAATACAGTAATGGCTACTGGTCAAACAGCCACTATGGTGTTAATGGTAACTAACGGTGCTACACCTTATTACCCTAATGTCATTCAAATTGACGGCACAACCGTTACACCAAAATATCAAGGTGGATTTGCCATTACTGCTGGTAATGCTAACTCTGTAGATATTTATACAATTACTATTGTAAAAACTGCTTCTGCTACATTTACTTCATTTGTATCTCAAACTAAGTTTGCTTAATCATGCCGTTAATTACTACAGTTGGTAATGAATCAGCTAGGGCTTATGGCTTTGGTACTGCTGCGCCATTAGTTGCTAGTTATTTAATAGTTGCCGGTGGTGCTGGTGGCGGTAATGGTAGTGGAGGAGGCGGTGGAGGCGCAGGGGGTCTACTAGCTAGTTCTGTAAATTTTTCTACAGGCGCTACCTATACAGTTACTGTTGGTGCTGGCGGTGCAATAAACTCAAATGGTGCAAATTCTTTAATTAGTAGTATTGGAACAGCTATTGGGGGCGGTGCTGGTGCAACTGCTGTAAATAATGGCGGTTCAGGTGGTTCAGGCGGTGGTGCAGCAACTAATGGCGGTGGTAGTGCAATAAGAACTGGTGGTGGTCGCACCGTTGGGCAAGGAAATGTGGGTGGAGATTCTGGTAACGGAAGCGACAATTTAGTTGCAGGTGGCGGTGGTGGCGGTTCTAGCGCTAGTGGTGGTTATGGTTTTGGTGGAAATCCAGCTACAGGCGGTGCAGGCGGTATTGGTACTCAAACATCTATTAGCGGTACAGCTACTTACTACGCAGGTGGTGGTGGCGGTTCAGGTTCAAGTGGTGCAACTAATAGTTCTGGTGGCGCTGGCGGTTTAGGTGGTGGCGCTGGAGGCGGTTCAGGAAACACAGGTGGTGGCGGTGCTGGTACTGTAAATACAGGTGGTGGTGGCGGTGGATACGCTGGAACTGGTGGTTCTGGAATAGTCATTATTAGCTACACAGGAAGTCAAAAAGCTACTGGCGGCACAATAACAAGCTATACATCTAGCGGACAAACTTACTATGTTCATTCATTTACCTCTAGCGGTACTTTTAAAATAGGTGGATAACATGGCTGAATTTGAAAATTTTGATATGTTTAAATTTGGTGGATTAGTTAATCAAGTAGAAAACTTACAACTTAAAGTAGATAAGTTAGAAGCAGGCATGGAAGAATTACTTGCTTTAGCTAATAAAGGTCGTGGTGGATTTTGGATGGGTATGGCTGTAGTTTCAGCATTTTCTACATTTATTGGCTTTTTAAGCCATTATTTGACGGGCAAATGATGTGGCCTACGGACTACCTGAAGGCACTAAAGCCCTTGCAGACAGCCTTAACGCAAGCAGAGGGGCAGCTAAAGAGTTGTCTAACTCTATTGAAGGTATACAGCGAGATGGCGTGGATGTCGCCAAACAAAAAGCCCAAGAAAGACGATTAGAAGCCCGTCAAGCTGAAGTTAAGAAACAGTTAGCCATACATAAAGCACTTGCAGAATATCGCTACAGAAAGTTAATAACAGAAGAAGAATACAAATTAAAGGTTGAATTTGTAAAGCAATATGGAAGTAAAGATTGGGAACAAGTTTTGAAAATTAAAAACGAACTTGAAAAGATAGAAGAATTAGAAAAGCGTCATTATGACGAGGATTTAAGCAAGGTTAGATGGGTGCAATTTTGGTGTTTTTTAGCGGCAGCTTGGATAGCGTGGTACTTAACTTGGGGTATTAAATAATGTTTCCATTAGGCGCAATACTTGACATTGGCAGCAAGTTAATTGATAAATTCTTTCCTGACCCAGAACAAAAAGCTAAAGCACAATTAGAATTGTTGCAAATGCAGCAAAATGGCGAATTAGCGCAAATTAACGCTGATATTGCAGAACAGCAAGAACTTACTAAAAGACAGCAAGCGGATATGGCTAGTGATAGCTGGTTATCTAAAAACATTCGCCCTTTAACTTTAATATTTATTTTAGTTTTTTATGTTGTATTTGCCATGATGAGTGCTGGTGGTATTGACACAAATCAAAAATATGTAGAATTGTTAGGTCAATGGGGTATGTTAATTATGTCATTCTATTTTGGTGGTCGTACCCTTGAAAAAATTATTGATATGAAGAATAAAGATGGCAAGTAATTTTCAAGAATGTTTAGATTTGGTATTAAAGTCAGAAGGTGGTTGGGTTAATCATCCTTCAGACCCAGGCGGTGAAACCAATTTAGGGGTTACCAAGCGTGTTTGGATAGAATATGTAGGTCATCCTGTAGAAAGCCTTAAAAAGCTAACCAAAGACGATGTAGCACCTTTATACGAATTAAAATACTGGAGGCCTTGCTACTGTGAAGTATTACCTAGAGGACTCGATTTTGTTGTCTTTTCAATGGGAGTTAACGCAGGCCCAGGAAGAAGCGTTAAACTTCTTCAGTCCGCTATTGGCTGCGTACCTGACGGAGTTATCGGCCCAAGGACAAGAGAACTTATTTCATCCAGCAATGGCGCAGATATTATCAAGAAATTCTCTACCGCTAGGCGTGAATACTATCAGTCATTAAAGACCTTTCCTATATTTGGAAAAGGTTGGTTGATTAGAGTAGACAGGGAAGAATCTGAAGCGCTAGAGATGTGCAAAAACGGTTAACGAACTCTAGCAACTTTAGCTTTTTTCATTACTAATTCATATTCTTTTTTAGCCTGGTCATCTAGTTTACGCAGCGGCAATTCTTGATAGTATTTCCATTTAGATAAATATTCTGGCAATTCAGAAGGCGCAATCCAACCAGCTAGTTTCCAGCGTACAGTAATGTCTGTGCCTACAGGTGTATAAATGTATTCGTTATCCATTATTTATTCTCCATGTGAATCAAGACAACAATTACAATCATTACTGACCAAGCTATAAATCCGCTTAACGCTAAAAAACTTATAAATAGTGTCATTTCTCTTGTGCCTTTCTTAGTATTGCTAATTCAGCTTGCATTTCTGCTAACTTATCGCATGGTACTAATACTGTGTTGTGTGGTCTTTCGTATTGATGGGTATAAACTGGAATAGCATCAACTTTGTGCAAAATTGCGTGTTTTTTAGACCATTTTTCATCAATAAAAAACTCTGTGTCATTTTCTACTGTTACCATCCAAGCTACTGGTTTATTGTTCAATTTCTACCCTCCAGGTCTGCCAAATCAATTCTTAATTGGGCTTCTTTTTTTTCTTGGTCAATGTATTGGCGCAATACGCTAATAATGCCAGCTTCCACCAATACTCCAAGACCTTCAGCATCAAAATGAATCATTGCATCGGCTGAACCATCTTTATTTTCTTTAACTATTTCGATTTGAATTTGCATAACTTTGCCATCTCCTCTTTCATTTTGATTGATTTAAGGTAATTTTTTAAAGCCTTGTCATCTTCTTTAAAAATTTTGTTAAACAAATGGTGCGTAGGCTGTCTTACAGTATGTTCATGAAATGTGCCGTGCAGCACATAGTAACTAAATGCCCTGCACGCCCATTCATATTCTTTACAATCTTTTGCTTGGTCGCATTTGTCGCATGGCGATTTTTCTGCAAAAATGTTATGTAAATTTAAAGTCATTAATATTGTGACAACTTACTAAACATAACTCTACCTTGTTGATTTTTATAAGCAAAAGTAGTAAACGCTTCAGGCGATTCATTGTGCAATTCAAACAAAACCTCATCAATTCTTTTTGTTGTAGCGTCAACATGGTAATCTGTCATTTTGTCCCGCAAATCGCCATACACACCACTTGCCGCTGCTTTTAAACGATTTTTTTGTTCTGTTGTTAATTTGATATTCATACATTTTCCTCTACGAGTTTTTGAAATTTGTCCCAGTCTAAAGAAATAATCATCTCTAGTACGCTAATGTCTGTATCAGCAATACGCACATCTTCAATTTCTACATCGCCTGTGTAACCAATGTCATCTTCTGGCTCAATCATGTAAAAATCTACATCAAGTAATGTGTCGCCAACATATACTGAAGTCATTTGTAAGTCCATTTTGTTTCCCCTTGTTAAGCAGCGTTATTGCTGCGTTAGAAGTAATTTAACTCAGCTTTTAGGGTAAAAACTTGACCTAGGTCAAGAAAATGAAAAATAATTAGGCTGTATTTGGCAGTTGCTATCAATGGGTCTGAAAGCCGCAAAATTACCCAATTACTGCATCCTACATTGGCGGCTTAACGCCCAGAATAAGGTGAGGCGACAGAACACTCCGTGATGTGTATGGTCTGGCAAGGGGAAAGCCAGTCTGCCGCCTCGAGGTCTAGTTTAAACCAGTTTTTAATTTATAGACGCTTAATAAATGCAAAAACATTTCATAACCATTTCTAACATCTTGCTCACTATGTTCACAGATTGCTACTTCACCAGTAGTGCCATTAATGTATACATTGGCACAGCGTGCGGTAGGGGCCAGGACTTCTCTGTAGGCAGCAAGTTGCATAATGTGTTCATCAAACGGCTTAATGTCACCAGGCGTCTTTTCAGTGGTTTTGAAATCAATTACTACGCCAGAAAAATCATGCGTTGATTTGCAGTATAAATCGCATTTACCGCCATAACCTTCTTGATTGACTAAACTTTGTTCTGCAATCCATAGTTGAGAGCCAAAATGCGCTGTAATTGCGTCATCTACTATGCGTACATAGCTAGGCATATCAGGCAAAAACTCTTGACTGTAAAAAGACTCTAAAAAATCATGTATAAGGCTACCTCTATCTGCCGCTTCTCTAGATTTAGCTTTTGCTAAATATAAAACTCTATCAACATATTCTTTTTCAGACTCTTGTAGTCCTCTAGGATTGTCTGCTGCTGCAAGTAAAGCCTGGGTTTGTTTCCATGTATCAAGGCCTGGCTTTGATAATTGTCCGATAATTGTTGTAACGCTTGGCACAAGTGTGCCTGGTGCTGTTTTGGCATCTCTGAGTGTGGTGCTTCTTTCTTTGCCGTTTTTACCAATGGTTGTATAGCGTGCTTGCCCGGTTTGGGCGCAATACCAATGCTCTGACATAAATTTCCCCTTATTTGTAGCATTAATTACACATTTTTAAAATTGCTTCTCTTTCAGTTGGGTCTGTGACCTTTTCTGCTGCTACTTGTACAACTGTATTAATAACGCTAATTAAACCTTCAATAGTCATTGATATTAACTGCCTTGTTTCGTCAACATGAAAATCATCGTCATGTATAGACTCAATGTGTTGTTGAATAGCGTCATTAATAACAGTTTTCATTTTAACTCCTAAAATGGTACATCATCTTCAAGTGTGTTTTTAGGCAATTCATTGCTGCCCGCTTCAGTAAAACCTTTAGGTAATTTTTCTTTGCCTATTGAAACGCTGAAAAACTTGCCTTTTTGACCTTCTTTAACCCACGCTGAAAGCCAATGCTCTTTGCCGTTAACCATAATTGTGCCCGAATAATCAGGATGAGTTTCAGTTGTTTTACGGTCATTTTTGAATAATGAGCCACTACCTTCTTTTGGAACATAAGCCATTTCATACCCCCTTAAATTTCTATTGATTTAACTACTGGTTTAACTGCTGCTTTATTTGTTGGATTAGACGCTGCATTGCCGTCATCATCTGCTTGCACTACTCCAATAAATGCTGCTAGTGCATACCTACGCATATAGGTTAATGCGCTACCTGCGCCTTGTGGGTCAGGCTTTTGAACAGGCACAGACATCTCTTGTTCAATCCATTCTCCAGACGCATGGCAAAGTCGTGTAACTAACCACATACGACCTTCAAAAAAGTTGCCAGGCATTTGAATAACAGATAAGCCGTTGTCAGACAAAAGGCTACGACAACTATCCCAAACAGACTCCAAATCAGCGTATTTAGACTTAAAGAATGGGTTGGCAGAATCTTTGGCCGCATAAGTTAATTTCCCTTGTACGATTGATAGCGCTTTGGCTAAGTTAGCAATGCTTTCTGATTGGTTCATTTTGCACCCCCAAAAATTACACCAAAGTCATTGAACAAATTTGTTAATGTTTCGTTTTTGCGTTGTTTAGATTTGCCACAGGCTTGACGAATACAGTCAACTTGTTCTTGGCTTAACTCACCGCCATATTCCATATCGTCAAGCGCTGACTCTAAAAATTCTTCATGTTCAATCATTAATTGATTTAATTCTGCACTCATCTAAATCCCCTTAGATACATAGCGAAATTGCTATACAAGAATATTAACACAAGAAAATAAAAAAAGTAACAACTATGCAAAGAAACAACAAACAAGTTAAACTCTGTGAATGGACAAACAATTAAAACTTACAGATAGCGCAATCATTGACCTTTTAGGGGGTACTGCAAAAGTTTCCAGAATGTGCAGAGTTGACCCAGCGGCAGTTTCTAATTGGCGTATTAGAGGCATACCTGCTGACAAATATATGTTGTTAGGCGCAAGAATAGAAGAAGCAAGCCACGGACTTGTTACTCGTATGGATTTGTTTCCTAAAAATTACTTTTTAATATGGCCTGAGCTGTTGCCTAAAAGCAACGCATTTGGCGAACAAGAAGAATATTAATTTATTTTTTAAAAACTTGACCTAGGTCAAGAAAATTTGTTGCAAGCTAAGTGAAACTACATACATCGAAACGCATTTAAGGGGAAATTAAATGAGAACAAATGACCAGCTTCTTGCAGATTTAAAAGTCAGTAAAGAATTAGGATTGCCATTTGAATTAACTGCTGAAGAAAAAGCAAGGGCTTTTGGTGATGCAGATTGGCCTAATCGCAATACAACATCTAGAATTAAAGAAATGTGTTTGCGATACAAAACAGGTTTGGCTTTATCTAAAAGCGACATCAAAGAAGTAAAAAAACATTTAAAGGGGAATTAAATGCCACAAATACAATACGAAACAACACTTTTATTTGATTTGCCAGATGATGTTTCTCCATCTGAACAAATTGAGTATTTAACTAATCTTTTAACAAAGCAACCAGAATTGTTACTTTTAAAAGTTGCAGGTATTTCTTATGTAGGTGTATGGGGAGAAATAGAATGAAAACATTTAAATGGGTTGTAGAGTTTGAAGTAACAGAAAACTGGGTTGAAGATGGTTTCAACATTACCAATAAAAAAGCAATTGGCATGATTCAGAATGTTTTGCCTTTTGCTAGTGGTGCAGAATTTAAAGCAACAGTTTTAAAGGCGCCTGACGCCAAATTAATTCGCAAAACACAGGGGTACACAGCATGAAAGACTTTTTAGGTGCGTGTTTATTGGGTGCGGTATTAGGCGCTATGATTGCTTACGGCATACCTGCGAAAGCGCAGACTGTGCAAATGACTAACGCTGCTGGCTACAATGTAGGCACAGTACAGATTAATGGTAACACAGCGCAATTCGTTAATCCAGCTGGCATTACTACACAAATAGCTACGCTATATCCAGGACAAGTTATTATACAAACCCCTAATGGTGTGACTACTGCTGTAGTAGGAAATACAAGTTACACAGTACCGCCCAGTCCTAAAACGCCTATGACACCAAAGGTTTTACAATAGATGAATTTTTATCCATTTCACATTGGCGATTACATAAGTCATACAAGCCATTTAAGCGATGAAGAAGATTTGGCTTACAGGCGCTTGATTGACCTTTACTATCAGACTGAAGCTGCATTTCCGCATGATTTAAATATGCTTGCAAGAAAAGTTAAATCAACTACAGAAATTGTTGATACATTGCTCAATGAATTTTTTGAGTTTGCAGACAATTCTTGGCATAACACAAGGGCAGACAAAGAAATTGCTAAGTATCATGCTATGCAGGATGGGGGTCGCAAAGGCGCAGCTATAAGATGGGCAAAGGGTAGTGATAGCCCCCCTAATGTTAAGCCAATGCCAACCAAGAACCAAGAACCATTAACCAAGAACCATATAAAAACTATAGCGCCACCAGAAGGTGTCGATGTGTCTTTATGGAATGATTATTTAAAGGTAAGAAAAGCCGCTAAAAAGCCATTGACTGAAACAGCACTTAAAGGTTTAGTACGAGAGGCTGAAAAAGCAAAAATTAGTTTGTCAGACGCTTTACAGACTTGTTGTGAAAGAAGTTGGGTAGGCTTTAAAGCTGAGTGGATTACTAAATCTGAAACAACTCAAGACAGGCCGGCGCAGCGTTGGGATTCAAGTATTCAAAGCATAGTAAATAAAGGTAAAGAATTAGGCATATTGCCAAAGCCTGGCGAAACAGAAGGCCAGTATCGTGAGCGTGTAAGAATGGGGAGAGCATAGTGTTTAAGCAGCCAACATTAGACATATTTGATAGCAATGAAGAAGCACTTATTGAGTCAGCATATACAAAAAAAGTAACTGTGCCTGTTTATGTACCTCAATACCAAAAGCCTAGCGTGTATGAGTTATTTGACCACATGAAGTCTATGCAAATAATTAAACGCATAAACGAATCAAGCGTATCAACAGAAGATAAAAAGTTTCTTATTTATGCTGCACAGCGTCATATTGTATTTAACTTTGCAAAAATTGCAGATTATTACGCACATTCAAGCGCTGAGATGCAAGATTTAATGGAACAATCAGCATTAGTCATTGTTGATTTTGACAAAGCTATTGAAAACGGGTTTGCAACGCTTAATAACGAATTATCTAACGCTTATTTAGAGGAACAAAATGCTGGCTAATCAAATATCTATTGAAGAATTTATACAAACATTAAAAATGGTTAGGTCAGACATTGACGACCAGTTTGTTGGTGAATTGCACCAATTAGTTAAGTTTTACCAAGGCAAAACTGACATTAATCCAATTGCATACTTAATGGATAGATGGACAAATTCTTTAGAAACTGAGCCTGACTACAGCGTGTATGCTGACAAGCGTTATTTGATGGAAGCATGGGCTTGCTGGCACATATACAGCAGAGTCTATATTTCAAATATAATTAAAAAAATGCCTTTATTAAATGAGTCAATTTCTTTAATTGATTTAGGTTGTGGCACAGCTTTAACTACTGCTTATTTAAAAGCTAGTTTTCCTGACATTCGTGTAATTGGCACGCAGCTTAAAGACACAGACCAATGGAATGTTGCTGCTTTTCACGCTGAAATACATGGTTTTGAGTTGGTTGAAAGCACGAAAAATTTAGGTTTTGTAAATATTGTTTTTGCTTCAGAGTATTTTGAGCATTTTGAAAGACCTTTAGAGCATTTAGAGGAAATTGTTGCTGACCTTAATCCTTATATGTTAATTACTGCAAATTCTTTTAACACAATTGGTTTAGGTCATTTTAAAACATACAAGCATGGCAATGAATTGATAGACCAAAAAGACATTTCTAAAAGATTTAACAAAAAATTGCGTGAATTAGGTTACGGCAGATTTCAAGATGTAAAGTTTTGGAACAATAAACCTTCAGTTTGGGCTAAAGATGAATACTGATTTTTGCGTATTTATTCTGACCCATGCTCGCCCTGACAGAGTGTTTACTTACAAAACGCTGCGTGACAAAGGCTATACAGGCAAAATTTACTTAATTTTAGATGATGAAGATAAAACTATTGATGAGTACGCAAAAGCGTACGCCAACGATATTTTGACATTCTCTAAAAACGAGGTGGCCAAGACTTTTGATGTAGGGGACAACTTCACAGACAAGCGTGCTGTTGTTTACGCTAGGAACGCTGTTTTTGACTTAGCCAAAGGTATTGGCTGCAAATACTTCATGGTGCTAGACGATGATTACACAGACTTTCGTTGGTCATTCACAAATGAGCGCAAATATGTAACTAACAAATATGTTAATAACTTAGACAAAGTGTTTGCAATTATGCTGAAGTTTTACAAGGCTACACCATTCACTTCAATTTGCATGGCTCAAGGTGGTGATTTTATTGGTGGCGCAGGCAGCGGTCTAAGCAAAACATTTTTAGATGGTCAAATTTCACGCAAAGTAATGAATAGTTTTTTATGTTCAACTGAGAGACCATTTCAGTTTGTAGGTAGGATTAATGAAGATGTCAATGCTTACTGTAGTTTTGGTTTTAGAGGTCATTTATTTATGACTGTAGCGCAACTTAGACTTGAGCAAAAACAAACACAATCAAACGCTGGTGGCCTTACAGATATTTATTTAAATTTTGGCACTTATGTTAAAAGTTTTTATACTGTCTTGTATAACCCGTCTAGCGTTAAAATAAGGCAAATGGGCCAAAGCAATAAACGATTGCACCATAGCATTAATTGGGACACAACTGTGCCTAAAATTATTTCAGAAAAGTTTAAAAAATATGGAGCAGTACAAACACCAATGTAAAATCAGGCAGTTACTTAAATACAGAAAGGAATGGGGTAAAGAAAAATTTAGAGAATATCTAATTAAATACAAATTTGACAAACAAACTATTGCAGATTTTGTTGAGCAATGGGAATTAGGAAACAGGGGAGAAACATGGATATTGAAAGATACATCGTTGCAGCAACAGGGCTTGGATATTTAGTAGTAGGTTTAGCCCAATATTTTAAAGGTTCGCCATCTAACGCATTTATTTGGTTAGGTTACGCAGCAGCGCAAATTGGCTTATGGATGAATTTAAAATGAGTTTTACAATCATGCAGCATGATGGCACAAAAGTTATTCAATGGTTCTTTAATATAGATGAGGTTATTAAATCAATGCTTAATAACCCCAATGATAAGTATTGGAGAAATAAATGAAAGATTACGACCCTAATGACGCTATCGACTTCATATTTAAAACAGCGCCAGCGTATGCAAAGGCGAAAGGTAACCTCGCTCAATTCGAGGCATTTAAACACAGTCTTAAAGCTATTGAGATGTCTAAGTCAGAAGCGACAGCAATTAACGCAAAAGAGATGGATGCGTATAAATCGCAGGCTTATCAGGAGCTATGTGAGGCCATTGGATTGGCGACAGAAGAAGCAGAAGCATTGCGCTGGCAATTAGAAGCTGCAAAGATGCGTTTTGAAGCCTGGCGCACAGAACAAGCAAACAACAGAAACATTGAAAGATTAACAAAATGACAGATTATTCAGAAAATTATCTTAAAATTCAAAGACTTCTAAGAAGTTACCACAACGCTACGCTTAAATGCAACTACGAAGCAGCTACTAAATTAGCCCATGATTTAGCTGATGAAACTATTAGACTTGAAATTGCAACCATTAAAGAATTGAAAGACCAATGGCTGAAAAGTTAATGCGTAATATGTTTGCTACGCATACAGACTATGCAGATTTTAAAGGTTTGATTCCTACAAATCTTGCTTTGGTGCCTAGTAATGTAGATGGTATGCTTGAGCGCAATGGTCAGTTTTTAATTCTTGAGTGGAAACGCCCAAAAGAGAAAGTTAGCAATGGACAAAGAATTATGTTGCAAGCTCTTGCTGCTAAGCCTAGCTTTATGGTGGTTATTATCTATGGCAATACAGATAATGAAACTGTAATAGATTCTTATTGGCTGCTTACGCCTGAAGGTAAACCTGTCAAAGCTGGCATAGGATTTGATTCTTTTAAACAATTTTATAGAGATTGGTACGCATTAGCTGATGGCCACAAAAAATGAAAAGAAGCGCCTTAATCAGATTGCAGAACTCGGATGTATTTTATGCTCC
>Ga0209400_1001035_pt1 | contig 23642 bp, 34 predicted proteins | sample M_130807_EF_Meta_FD_187313 | JGI IMG/M metagenome (GOLD analysis project Ga0209400, IMG submission 187313) | Freshwater microbial communities from Lake Montjoie, Canada to study carbon cycling - M_130807_EF_MetaG (SPAdes) (version 2) | ecosystem: Environmental > Aquatic > Freshwater > Lake... | reverse complement strand
TATGCCTATGAAAAAGGTGAAAACGAACCTGACGATCGATCCTAAGGTCAAGCGCAAGGGCGAACAGTTGGCCAAGAAGAACGGCCTGTCTTTTTCAGCCTACGTGACGACCTTACTTGTCCGGGAGCTGGCTGAATCTAAAAAGTAGTCGATTAAGTTTATCACTTTTGGGACATATTCTTTAGTTTATAATAAGGCGCTGGCCTAGTGTACTCCCTTCGGGGGCCAAACTTGGACTGATGATTTCCTGCTTTTACTAACTGATAAAACTTTTTCTTTTCCGCCCTTCCCTCTTTCACCATACGTGCCATGAGTCGGCTGATGGTAGGGCGCGTGTATCCGTAAATCTTTACAAGATCGTCGATCGACTTCCAGCCAGGCGGGATCGGCTCAATCCGCCTGCCCGCCAAATGCTCGGCCAGCGCGTTCGCCCAGTCCTTTAGATCGGCAGTCGCCATTCCCCCTCCACCGGGCTCACCACGTTGACCGTGCAGCCCTGCCCGCCGTCCACGTACTCCCCGTAAGCGATCCCATGCGCCCAGCGCGTCACAGAGCGATTACGGCGGGCGTAGTGCATCGATCCTATGTCGGCGAGACAACCGATCGACCATCCCACCGGGGCGCCTACGCAACGGCCGGCCGCTCGATCAATCCGGTGTAAGTGACCAAACACGACAGGACGGCGGAGCATTTCTACATGATCTCGAACGGCCATCTCGTTAAACATGTAACCGTGACCGAAAAGTGTCCCGCCAAAGTCTACCCACCCCTTTTCAATGTCGTACTGCGTGACCTTTGTTTTCATTTCTTTCATGGCCGTCATGAGCTCGGCGATGGCGCTGGTGGCGCAATGGGCGACGATGGCGCTGGGACTGTTCTGCATGGAATAGAGCCGGTCTTCATGATTACCTGCAAAAAAATGCGTGGGGCGTAGTTCACGCAAAAAGTTGATTCCGGCATCGAAGTCTTCCCGGATTGAGGCCGACCGATCTGTTGCGTTGGGATCCCTCATAGCTCCGGCCCGGAGAGCCGCCAGATCCACGGCGTCGCCTAGGTGCATGGTGGTTTCCGGCTTCCACCGGCGCTTCATTTCAATGGCAGCCTTGCAGGCCGCGGCGTTCGCCAGGTGCCCGTGACTGCACGATACGGCCAGCCATCGCTTCCACTTGCGTATGATTTTCATTTCTTATCCTCCGCCCCCGGCAACCCGTGCAAGACGGCGAGAATCTGTCGGCACGCCTCCCGGGACGTAGCTGCCGCCACGCTGTCGTCCGCTGCGCCTTGCAGGGCCATGTCGGCGATCACCCCAAGCTGAAGTTTCAGCGTGTGCATGTACGTACATAAATCCAAAATTTCTTCCCACGCATCCTTCCACACCGGCCGCCGCCACAGGGCGCCGCCGTGTTCAATCTGGCCTTTCACATATTTTGCCGAGACGTCGTTCGTCAGGTCGTTGATAATTGTTGCAAGGTGTTTTCTGTGCTCCGGCGACATGACTTCAGCTCCGTTCATCGTGAGCTCCACGGGCGTTTTGATACCAATCCCCTGCCCTTTGCTGCCTTAGGCTTTGCCACGACTTGTTCCACAGGACTATGTGGAATGTCACGCCATGAACTATATCGGCCATCTTGTAAGTGACCGGTTTCAAAGCTTATGGCGGTGAGGTTAAACGTCAGCCCTACGTGTTCTCCGAGGCGAAAGGCTGTTTCGTCGTCCCAGTTTGTGTCGAGCAGATCGCCCTTTCCTACCCTCAACGGCACCCAATCGAACGCCAGCCCATAGTTGTGATACGACTGCCCGGGCTTTGCCTGTGTGATAATTCTGCCAGGGCGGGAGCGTCCCTGAGCAAACAGCATCGCCTGTTCCTCCATGGATCTCCTGCCTGTATAAATCAGCGGTTGGATCCGGCTGTTTTGCATCTCCACCAGCCACCCGCGCACGCGCTTCTGAAAGTCCAGATCGAGCGTTTCAATGCATCGGAGCGTCCTGGCGGTCGCTTCCGCTAGGCTAGTCATCGCCTTGCTCGCTCTCTTTCTGTTTCTGCCAGAGAATCAGATAGCGCTTTGAGCGATTGCGCAAAGAGATCTCGATAAGCCTGCGGACAGGGTTTGTTTGTTCGCTCGGCTTTGTCCCATGCGTAGATGAAGTATGAGACTGTATCCGTGCTTGGCGGCGGGCCGTCTTGCGTTTGCGAGGTCGTCGCACAGCTTGCCAGCGCCAGGCTAAGAATCAGCAGGAGGGCGTTTCGTCCACCACGCATCGATGTCTCTCAGTCTTTTTCGGCGTTCCAGTTCGATCGATTCAAAGTTCCGCTGGGTCGGGGTTTTGCGGTTTAGTGCGTAAAGGATGATTCCGATCAAACCACTCACCGCCGAAAGGATCGCGGCGATCATGTTCCGTTATTTGCGGGAGATTTTGCTGATGAAATCAACGATCTTTTGCAGGGTCGCTTCCGGTTCGTCCCCGGGGAACAGAGTGGCGACGGCGATGGCGGCCGTCAGGAGAGCGGTGACTGCGCCCAGGATCTGCGTCCCGTGGCTGATTACATAGGATAAAGTATCGTTCATGCCCCTTGGCTAGTGTCAAAGACCGAATCGGCGTTTGATCAGCTCCCACGCGGTGCTGACTACGGCTCCGGATACCAACGCCACCAGCCACAGCTTCGTTTTGATCGTGTGAGCGTCTCGTTCCATGGCGGTCAGCCGGCCGTGATATTCTCCCAGGCTGGCCTGTGAACGTTCCAATAGGTCGAGGATAACACTCTGGCGGGTTTCAATCCTGGCCACAGATTCCCGTACGACGGAAAGGCGTTCGGAAAGTTCGTTGATCTGGTCGGTGCTCATAGTTTTGCGTTTTCTGCTCCATCCGCAATTCGCACCCATTCGTTGCCCTGGGCGTCAGTCCATCGAACAATAAATCCTTCTGCCTCTAAAAAACGCAAAGCCGCATTGAACTGACGGTAATCAGCTCCGTCTTGAGTTTCGGCAGCCATATCTCAAAACGGCTTTTCACCGCCTGCCCGAGCCGCATCACCCATTGTCGGCGTGTTGGTGTAGCGAGTAAATGCTTCGATTTGTTCATGACGATTAGAGCATGAGGAAAAAAACACGCACAATAAAAGCAGACTAGTAAATCGCATATTTTGCGTTTAGATACGCCTCTACTTGCTGGCGTTCTGGGGTTGTTAAATCTCTATTGTAAACAATTACTTCGGCTATTTTAGAATTGAATGGGTCGCTGAAAGATCCACCTTCAAATATAGCTCCACCAACTCTCATATTTGTAATATCTGAATTAAATTCTGCTAAAAACGATTGCTCATTACTTCCGTTAAGCAAAAAAGAACCATTACTTCCATTTGTTTTTGTTGTTGAAATATACCAAGTATTGTTAGATGTTGGAAGACTAGCTAGAAATGCATCATCTTGGGAACTATAACACCACATATCATCTGTCCCATCTTTCCGCATAAGTGGCAAAAGGTTTCCTGGTGTTTGGTAATCATTGTAGTCTATATTACTTTGCGAGAATGGCCTTGCATAATTACTTATATCTTCCGACACAAACTTAAATACAACAAATACAGTTTGCTGTGAAAAATTGATTGAGGAAAATGATGCGGTTAAATACTTGTTTGTTGCAAAATCTATTACTGGTTTTCCATTTAATTCGCTTGCTATAAAAATTGGTTCATTTCCGCCAGAAGCAAACATATTTTTGCTCGTGCCACTTTGATCTGCCCACGCTGTAACATTTGAACCAGATAAAGTCACGCCTGCGTCAGCTTTTAGCCATAAGGACAAACCAAGTGACGGTATTGCGTTGCCTTGCGTTCCCACGCGAGTCGATCCAAGTCTCAGACCGAGGCCGAGATACACGGCCTAGTTCCCCCGGGTGTAGGCGATGGCTTTGCCGGTGGCCAGTTGGAATGCGGTGACGGCCGCAAACACGACAAATCCAGCCGGGAAGGTCACGCCGGTAAGAGCGTCACCCGCAAGAGCAGTCTGACTGACGGACGTGAAGGACCCGTCCGTGATAAATTGAATGGCTTGAAAGTTGCCAGTGACGGCCGTGGTGCCTGTTGCCACCTTGCCGCCATATTCACCAACACTGAGGGACGTGTCCTGATTGATCTGAAGATCGTACGCCATATATGGGTCACAAGAGTGTCAAAGCGGATTACCGGTGGCCGTGTCGTAGGTTCCACCATACGACCAGTATTCAGTAGCAAGAATCGACATTGAAAAATTTGTAATTGTTCCAGAGCCATCATCCCAAAATGTTAATGCAGTTCCTGTCGGTGGCCTAGGAGTAAGGTCTGTTTCTCCTTGATAGAGTTGGTAACCATTAAAAATTATATTGGATAATGGATTTGTTACGCCGGGATTATATACACTACTAAAGCTAGAAAAATCGTCATTAGAGCATTGAAAATAAAATCCACCAAAATATAGTTTTATATTTTCTTGTGATGATGAGTTGAAGTAATAATCACTTTTTCCAAATGTAAAATTTATGCCGATGTCTGTTATTCTAGATGTTTTTGATAAATTTTGAATTGTTCCTAGGGTTGCTGAACAAACAAGCCCCTCCTCTGCGCTTGCACCAGAAATAACATCAAAAGAAAAAGACTCATCTGATGTTGGTTGTGCTGGGTCACTAAATAAATGACCAGTAAAAGAACAAGTAACATGGAGCTTTTTTACTCTCCAATACTGCTTCATCATTTCGGTTGCATTCCCAGTTATATAAAAAGCATTTGCCGTGCTTCCGCATGGAAGAAAGCTCTCTGTTTCCACATCATAATGATAAAATGGAAAGGGCTGGGTGGTTAGGATTTTACCCATAGGATTTCAGTCTTTCGGCTATCGGCTTAATAGCCGATGACGGTGATACGGAAAGTCTGCGTGGATTGTGTTTTGCTTGCGTTCGTTGCGTTCACCGCATCCACGTGAACCTGATCCGTGCCTACTACGTGACCAAAAAATGCAAGCCCTTCAGATACTGCGCTAGGTATTCCAAGCAGCACGATGTCGTTGAGAGATGCTCCTGTGACTGCGACGGTGATGGACGTGGATGAATTGCTTCCGACGCTGCCAAACGCCAGTGATGCGGTCGTCGTTAGCGTTTTAGGCGACAGCGGGAACACGCCGTAAGTAGTGGAACCACTACGCAACAGGCCAAGGTTGACCAAGCTCGTCACGACGTTCGGGCCGTTGGGCTGCGTGACCGGGGTGGATCCGTAGAACGCAAGTTTCGACGACGTGCTGACGCCGAACTTCGTCCCGGTAGCGGTGCCCAGCCCCAGGTTGTATCCGTCCGTGATGGTGACGGCCGTGCCGGATAGATCCAACACGGTGGCGCCTGTGCCGATTGTATTATTCTGCCAATCGAGAAACACGGATCCGCCCGAGTTGTACAGCTTGCGGTTGGTCGCATCCACGTTAGTGGCGCTGTCTTCGACGAACAGGGCGTCGCATTCTGCTTTTGTGTAGTAGCCGGCGGCGGCAGCCGGGACTGCGGATCCTGTGGTGATGACGTCTTTGCGGATTGTGATGTCGCCCTGATAGATCGTCTTCGGGGTGCCGGACTGCGTCAGCTCGATCTCAAGTTTCGGCGTGATCGTGCTGGTTCCCGCTTCAGCGTAAAGCTCATCCAGCTCGCTTGTGGCCATCGTCACGGTGGTCTGGAAAAACTTTCCAAACACCACGGCGGACGGGTCCAAGGTGAGCGCTGTCGTGACGTTCTGCTGGCCGAGATTACGAACAAAGCTGATCGTGTAGTCGCCCTGGTTGTTGCCTGCCTGCACGCTGATGTTCCCGGATCCGATGCCCGTGACGGCAGACAGCGCTTCCGAGAAGCTGGCCGCGGTGGCTCCGATGGCGATCCCGGTGGTGCTGTTTGCGCCATAGTTAAGAACGATGTTTCCGCCTTCTGCATCCGGGCCAACGCTAAGCCGCCAGGTCTGATTTGTCCCAGTTGTCCCGGAGGATCCGACCTGAAGTTGCGTCAGGCTTACCACTCCGGCCGTGCTGGACGCGGTGAACGTGTCGCTGTACACGGCAGGATTGCGGGAAAGTTGGATGATCTGCTGGGCTTTGACTGATGCGGCCGGATAGCGCCGGGTGTTGACCAACACGGAGCTTGTCGGGAATAGCGTGAAAGACGATCCGCCAAAGGACAGCGCTGTATTGGCGGTGACGGCAGTAATCACCCACGCCCCGTTCGTCACGGAGCCGTAGGTGGTGACTGTGCAGTTGCCGGCGATAGCTGAGATGGCGGTGGCGACCTGTGCAGTCGTCGCATTAAAAGAGATTGCCGTCGAAGTGCCTGTGCTGGTGGTTAGTTTGAACTGGCCGTCAGTCGGCTTTCCGTCCAGATAACCGATGCCCAGCTTCAGGCTGGCGCCCGTGGTATCAATATCACGCAACAGGCCGGAGCTGTCCCGGGCCTGCAAGCGGACGCGGAGTGTGTAGGAGTCGTTTCGGGTGAGCGTCGGGAATACGCCATTCTTCACGGATCCTGCCGCCACCAGTGCGTTGGCCCCTGTATCAAAATAAAGATCGATCTGCTGGCCCATTTTATCCGTCGCCTATGTCAAGGCCCGAAGACCGTGATCGTGGCGGGAGTTCCGTTGGAACATACGTTTAGAGTGATCTGCTTCAGGGCTGACGTGCCCGTCACCACTCCGGTCACGCTGATCTGAATGCCGTCCGGGACGTCGATCAGGGTGACGTTGGCGCCTGCGATCGGTTTGGTGCATTCAATCCGCCGGATTAGCTTGTTAAAAAATCCCTTCCCAAGTCGGGACGGGCCATCGATTTCATTCAGGCGGGCTTCGGTTGCCATGGCTTACGCGTACACGCCTTGACCTTGCTGCTTCTCTTTAAACACTGCCCGGGCGACCAGAAACTGCCCGCGGCGGGTAGAGTCCAAGCTATCCAAGCAGTAGCCAAAATATGTTACCGTGCCCTCAAGATTACTGACTGTGACTCCCGGACTTCGTGGATTCTGTGGAGTTGCCGTCTCGTTAATATAGGCCGGCATGGGCACGATGGCGTTTGGGCCGAATCGTTCATTCACGGGGAAACTCGAGGAAAGCTGGCCGCTGGCGAATTGACTTTCAGTCAGATCAGTCACGAAGCTCACTTCGATCACAACCGGCGGGCCGAATATATCCGCCCCGGTCGTAGGAATAAATTTCACCTGCGCCTGCGGCAGTCCGGTGGAACTAGTGAGCCCCACGTAAGTGACGCTCAATTCGCTGATGTCGCCGTCCTGTTCCCGGACGGACGCTGTCTCGACCGCCATTCGTGGGAACGTGGTGGATGCCTCAGAAAATACGGAATGTGTGACGTCCTTCAGCGGCAGAATGGTCTGACGATCCGCCGTCCTGATCGTGTAGGTTTCGGTCAGCGTTTCCAGACCAACGATCTCTCGGCTGTACTCGGAACGCCGCAAGATTTTGCTGCCAGACGATAATGCGCCAAGGATAGAACCGGCCATATTAGCTCACCAAGGGAGCAGACGTCAGCTTTGCCAGGGCGTCTTGCAGGGTTTTGTTGATGTCGTCCAAGGTGGTCTTACCTTCCGCCTCTTTCTTGGCCTGCGTTTGGATGTACTCGGAACGGCGTTCAGACATGGAGCGCTGAGCGGTTCCGATTCCAAACGATCCGACCTTTGTGGCTGACGTGCTTGCCAGGACTTCTTTATCGAGTTGGCCTTGCGTGATTTTCTTTTGATCTTCCGCTGCTTTCTTGCGGGCTTTTTCGACTTCGGCCGCTACGCCGCCGCCAAGCCCGGCTGCGATGTCGAGGCGTTGCCCAGCAGCTTGGCCTGTTGCCTGCTGGCCTTGCCGTGCTCTGTCTGGTGCGCCTGCCAGCCACTCATTATATTTCTGCTGATATTTTGCGGCTTCTTCGTTTTGTTTAATTTTTTCGTTTATCGCTTCCCGTTCGCTTTCAAAGATGTACTGCCGGCGACGTTCTTCGCTGTCTGCGGCCATCTTTTTTTCATCTTCTTCTTCTTTGAGCGCCCGCATGGCTTCGTCGGTACGTTCTTTAATGGCGTCTTTTTCAGCTTTTTCGGCTTCCTTGGCGGACTTTGCTGCGGCTTTTTTCCCACCTCCTGCTCCGCCTTCCAAATCCATTGGTTTGCCTGCGGCTTTGCGTTGGTCGCCTTTTTTGAATTCAGCAGATAATTTATTTGCTTCTTTTACGATTTCCCTTGCTCCTGAAAAATTGCCAGTAGCAGCCTCACCCATAGCCGCTAGGGTCATCGTGATCTGCTCAGCCATAAATTTGAACGTTTTTACCGCAGGATTTACAAACTGAGCGATGCTTCCAAACATTATTGTCATCGTATTCTGAAAAGTTTTAATTTCGTCTGAAGCTGCGCCAAGTTGTGCGATCGTATCATCCGACCAGACGCCCATGTCTTGCCCCATTTTCTGAATGGCATCCGGGCCCATTCTGAGCGTTTCCATGAGAGCTCCGACGCTTTTGCCGGCCACTTCCTGCGCCTGGGCGAACGCTTCCAGTGGGTCGTTGGCACCGGCCACTGCCTCGCTGAGCTTGAAAAATAGATCCTGAGGCGACATGCCTTGCAGATCGGAAACGGTTAAACCTAGTTTTTCAAACGATGCGATCATGGCGTCATCGCCGCCGATCGCCTTTCCGGCATTCACGGCCAGTTTATTCATGGCGCTGGCCACGTCTTCAACGCCTGCCCCAGATAAAGATGCGGCGTTCCCAACTTCCTGAAGGGCGGACGCTGAAATTCCAAAGCGATTTGCCAGATCCTGAAGCTGATCGCCCTTATCGATTGCCGAGGAAAGGCCGCTGAGGATTTTATCGAATGCAAAAGCGCCGGTCAGGATCCCGGCCGTCTGTTTGGCAAACTTGTTGACGGCGTTCTCCGCCTCTTTCAACCCGTTCTCAAACGAGCTTTTTTCTAGCGCAAGTTTGGCTGTTGCGACGGCGTCCATATTAGGCAAATCCCGCTTCTTTTGATTTGTGTTTCACTATGGCAATCACGCTTTTGGCTAGTGTGTTTCGTTGGATGTCAAGGGTCTGCTTGAGCGTTCCGGGCCCAAGGGCTCGGCCTATCCATGGAACACTATTTTTTATTTCTACATATTTGTCCGTCAAAGTCACAGTGCCGCGGCCATATTTTGAAATCAGTTTAGCAATCCAATCCTGAATTTTCTTCACGCCAGTCGCACCGCTGAATCCACCTAATTTAGCGGCGCATTCAGCCCATGCGGCCTTTGCAATTCCTACATGCGACATCTTGCGTTTTTTGTATTTATTGAGTTCACTCCCTGTAGGCGTAATCATGCGAACATATTGATTTTTCGGGACTCTTTGTGTGGATCCGTATCGTGCAAGTTGATGCAGTTTTCCGCCGTCAAACGAACCGACCTCGGTGTAAATATATGGCTTCATGCCCAGCCGCCTTACGATTTCTTCCGATTGGTGGTAGTCGCCTTTTTTAATTAATTGAAGGAATGCTTTGGCGGCTTGTTCTGGGTTCTGTGTTTTCGTTTTTCCTTTTGGCGTGCCTGCGCTTTTCAGTTCTTTGCCTGGAATTTTTGCGGTCTTATAGACTTGTGAAATGCCCGTCTCGACTGCTTTTTCAGAAGTCTTTCTGACCTTTGCATTCATGCCGAATGGTTGAGTGGCATTTGTAAGGCGTAACGCGAGAACGCGGCCAGACTTTTTCATCTCTCTGTATGCTTCTTTCTTGGTCAGCTTTCCCCATAAGGCCAGCGCTTTGGTGAGATTCTTTTCTTCTATTGTCAGTTTCATATTCCCAACAGATCCTTTATGTCACGAAGATCGTCGCCGGTAATCGCTTCCACCCGGCGCAGTTTCACGCCGTTGATAAACATGAAAACATGCTCGGCCTGATTGACCAAGGAGATCGGAATTTCCCATAAAATCTTTTGCAAATCCCATCCTGTTTCCTTTGCCAGCACGAACACGCTCGCGGCGCATCCGGCCGGCGTCAGGCGTTTCCCGGGTCGCCGATTGGCTTCTTATCCGGGATGACCGCCACCCGTGACTTGTTAGCTTCCCCAAGAATTGCCGCCACCAGCAGACCGGCAGTGTCTCGATCCTCTGGCGTCATATCTTCCGACCACTCCATCAGCTTCTCGCGAAATTCATCCTTGTTCCATGCCAGTCGGATCGCTGCTTTTCTGTCCTTAGCCAGCAGAATGTGAACGAACAGAAAAGACCATATGAAATATATCGAGCTGTCGGCGTCGTCTCGGACTTGGAGCAAAAGCAGGCGGGATCCTTCGGTGTAAGGCGCAAGGCGCTGATCTTTGAAATATCGATCCGGGCTGACGAACGCGGAATTCAATTCCGCCTCTAGGTCTTGATCGCTCATAGCCTGCTTAAAAGGGCTTTCTTTAGCTCAGGACGGGCCTTCTCTGCGACCAGTAGCGTCTGCCCGCCCCTTTGTATGGATAGGATCTTTTCGGCACGCTTCACCAGCCCGAGAAGAGTTTCCCTGTTTTCAAGTGCGGCCCGGACGAACCGGATCGACGCATCCTCCGGGCTTTTCATATCCGCCCAGGTGCGTTCCATTTCGGCTTTGGCGTCCTGTCCTTCACCGCCATCCATAAACCAGAACGTGACCTGCTCCCGCCCATCCTCTTTTTGGATTCTGGTGACCGGATCCATAGGCCGCAGCTTGGCGCCATAGGCGGCGGCGGCCGCTGCCACTTTGATATTCGTTGTACCCCAGAAGCTCTCGATCATTTTAGGATCTCAGGTGAACCGCCCTTTTCGGGCTTAGCTCATGTTAGGGTAGCGAGTGGCGCTGACGTCCACCGTGACGAACGCGTCAGGGCTTTTTGAGAAGGCCACGGATTCGACCACGATCTTCCCGCCGGTGCTGGTAGCGTTGGCGAGGGTGGTCAGAACGGCTCCGGCCGTTGTGGCGTAGGTTCCGGTGATTGTTCCGGAAAAGCTGAGAGCGTCGGTCTGATTATAAAGTGCGAGAGCGACCACGTCGCCGGACGCGTTGCGGACTTCCGCTTTCTCGATGTTCCTTGTTTCAGAGAAGTTGGAAACGAGGATTCCGCTCTCTGCGCTCATTCCGAAAGAAAGGCCTGAAGTTCCGATTGTGGTCGCCATATTGCCCTATTTTTTGTGTCAACTCGCGACGCTGTTCGGGTACGCGATCACTGCCAGCTTAAAGTTTCGCTTCATGCTGCGTTCCTCGTTGTCGGCCTCAGCCTCACTGCTTTCCAGTTTTGCGTTGTAGCAACGAGCCGCGCCGATCGCTGTCGTGGCGTTGAGTCTGGCCGTCAGGCTGCTCGTATCATAAAACGCCTGAAGGATTTTTGAGCATTTTTGTGTATGTGCCGCCAGCGTCGTGTCGTCATAGCTCTGTTCCAGAATGATCTCCACCGGGACGCTGAACACGCCAGATCCTTGCACGGGTTCTTCTGTTCCCATGGTCGCTTTAATGACGATCGATGGCGGTTTGTTTTCGGTCAGATCGTGAGACAGGTGGTAGTCCTGCCCGGTGACGGTGGCGGAAAGTAGTTCCTGAAAAGCGCCTTCGATTAGGCGGTCGAGCATGGTGACGGCGGGCATATTCTAAACTGTTGTTGTCACCAGATCGGACGAATTGATGGATCAAAAGTGACCATCGTTTTGCACCCAGCACCGCCGTGGGGGAACGTTGGCGTGTAGGAATAGCGCCGGACACAATCCGGCCAAGTCATTGTCGCTTTTCCCCTGGCTGCTTTGGACGTATCGACTGACCGATCGTTATCTTCGATGATAAAGGTGCAAGGCAGGCCGGAGCCGGCGACATAGTTCACGGCTTCATAAAAGTGACCTTCATCCTCCGCCCCGTCGCCCAGAAAGCACCATACCTTTGATGCGCTGCCCTGTTCTTTGAGCGTGTGCGCGACTCCGGCCGCTATTCCGCACGTCCCGGCCAGCACGCTGGATGTGTAAAAATTTAATTTACGGTCAAAGACGAACATGGATCTACCGTCTTTTATCATCTGTTCCAGTGCGTCGGGATCCCCGCCGGCTAAAAGGTAGTGATAATGCGATCGATGGGTTGAAAAGATCCAATCGCCCGGGCGGATTTCTTTATAAATTTCGATCAGTTGATCTTCATTTCCGCCGCAAAGGTGGATCAGATAAGGCAGTTTCCCCTGCTCAAAAAGGGCTTTGATCCGCAGCTCAAAATCGATCAGGTCTTGTTTATTCATACAAAGGCGTCATGGCTGTCGGTTGCCAGTTTTTCAAACAGCGCAACCTTCGCGTGATTGGCGCATTCATGCAGGCAGCTGACGCCGGGATTGAAGTTCTTGTGCCATGCCTTGGCCTCATCCCCGAACCATGCCTGACTGAACGTTTGATTCTTCATCGATGCGATCCGGCCGTGATTTGCGTATGCCGTATTGTGGCAGGCGTAGATATCCAGATCCGCACCGACCACGCAAACGGCTTGAGCGTATAAGCAACGATGAAACGGACGCAGCGGCGACTTGCTTGGACTATCCAGATCGTAAGTCGTATTGATCGTAAAATCCTCATCACAGAATGACTGACATTCCGCAAGCTGTTCACGCACCCTGGTCGCAATCGTACCGTGATATTCCTTAAAGTTCTGAACATAGACGGGCGAAAAGCGGACGTTGCTCACCCCGCATTCCTTGAGCTGTTTTGCAAACGAAACGAGCCCTTCATAATTATAACGGGTGATGATGAAATTGATTCCAAGATCGCAGGTTTCGGTCTTTGTATTGGAAAAGTTTTTTATGTTTTGCATGACCGAATCAAACGATCGATCCGGCACGTTTCGGCTGGCGGCCATCTGTTCGGCGCTGGTGTAGTCCATGGAAATCCTGACCCACTTGGCGTTGCCCAATACTTCCGCCCGTTCACCGGTGAGAAGCTGGCCGTTGGTGATGATAGAAAGATCCAACCCGGATGAAACAGTCTTTGTCATAATTTGAACGATGTCTTTATGCAGTAGCGGTTCGCCGCCTCCGCTGAACGTCACGGCTTTGGTGCCTATGTTGGAAAGATCCTCAATCAGTTCCATCGCCTTGGCCGTAGGCATGACGTCTCGTTCGTTCATGCTGGTGTGCATTCCGGCTTGCAGGTGTAGATCCGGGCGATCTTTAGGCCGAGTTGTGCCGTCAGAATAAACGCAAAAACGGCACGCATGATTGCAGATATTCGTCGGTTTGATCCGCACGTAGATCGGAGCCGTGATAATATCGTCCCGGAAGCTGGTGATCTTATCTGGAAACGAAAAGATTTTTAGGTCGCTGTATTTGTTCTGCTTCACCAATCGTCCTTTCGTTCGACAAGCATGGTCGATCGGCCCCAGCTCAGGCCTTCAAGTGCGAATTTGTATTCACCGGCCACTTGCGAAGGGTGTGAAAGATCGATGACTGGAAAGTCCACCATTCCCCTGATCGCCTGGGTGAAGTCCTGCGTGTGCGTTGGCCCTGTAAAAAGTGCCTTCTTTTTATTTCCGATGACCACTCTGATGATGGCGGCCGGATAAAATTGCCCGCAGCTTATCCGGGCCGCAGCGCCTAAATGGTTCACGATTGCGTCCAAGGCGTTCAGAATGAAATCCATTCTTTCAATAAAAACAACTGGCTTGAGTCCTGCCAGACTTAGGCCGGTCGCCATTCCAACCATGAGATTTTCAGCCACAGGCGTCTCGATCAGTTGAGAATCTGGAACGCGGTTCAGTGTGCCGGCGGCCCGACCGCCCACTTTTACGCCGTATCCAATGAACCGGACGGCCGGATCCCAGGCCAAAGTTTCCATAGCTTTCGTCAGCTCAGCTTTCAAAGCAGCCCCACTTCTTCCAAAATATGAATGGCGTGAAATGCGCTTCTGGCCATCTGCCCGCGTTCAGTAAGGATTACGTTTTCGGTATCGGCGCAAAGCAGGTGAAAGGCGTCTTTATTGTGAACGTTCAGGCACGGCCAGCTCGGCCCGGTGGATGTTCCGATGATCGCTTTCGCCTTGGCGGCCGTGGCTCCGATCCAAGTGACGTTTTTATTTTCAAAGGCAGGACAGATCTCAGTCGGCGCCGTTGTGATTACCCGATGGCCTTTTGCGACAAGTTTTGAAATTAAAACCGTGAAGTCGTCTTTGTTGAAATTTGTGAATTGATTGGACAGCCCCGGCGAATTGATGACGACGACGTCGAAGTCTTCGGTCATAGGAATGAACGATTCAAGCGCCCAATAATCAAACAAGAGATCTTCCGTTTTGCGTATTGGATTTTTTACGGCCATCCGGCTGGCCAGTTCCTCAAACCAGCACAGGTGAAACTTTGCAAAATCCAATCTGTCGGGATGGCCGTACCAGTAACCGTCGGATCCGCGCCAAGAGTTGATGCTGTCTTTGGGAGCTTGGTCAATCGTCTTTAGAAATAGTCGGCGTGAAATATCAGACCGAAGCGCGTCGATTTCCTCAAATTTGCAAAGGTAAGGACAGTAATAGTGCGTGATCTCTAGTTCAGGATTTTGCAGGCATAGGCGGCGCAGAAAGTTTAGCTGCACCAGATTGTCGCCAAGTCTGAACGCGTTGTGCGTGTGAATCACGGATTGCGTTCCTTAAAAATCTTTTCTCCCAGCGTGTAGTTTTCTTTGGCGTTGTGCTTTTTGAATTCTTCGTCCTGTGGTGCGCCGGTGAAGAATGGGTTGTTATGTTTGAAGACCACGTCTTTCGCGTCCACGATCACTCCGTCAAATTTCGCTCTGTGGCTGAATTCGTTGTCAGAAAAGATTCCCGAGCATTGATCATATTCAGTCGCAAACATGGCGCCCTGATCATCTAGTCTCGCCCGGGTCATGATTGCCATGCACAACAGGTCATCCTTCCGATGGCCGTCGCTGACCGCCAAAACCTTCGGCTTGCTGGTATCGCCCAACCTATCGATCAGGATCTGATCCCAGTGCAGCGGCGGATCCCAATCGTCGGAGCCTTGCACGATGATCTCGCCTTGTGCCACAGCGGCCGCCCTGTTCCAAGCGGCGATGCAGCTACCTTTGCCCATGACTGGCCCCCACGGTTTGAGCGTCTTCGCCTTTTCGTCATCGTCGTCGCAGGAAAAGATCCATTCGACGGCAGCCGGATCGGCCGCCTTTTTCATCCACAGGATCCGGGCGTTGATCGCTTCCTGCGGTCGCCCGCGGGTGGCGTGACAGATTGAGATTTTGACCGGACGAATCTTTCGCCAGCTTGCAGTCACTCGATCGGCCTCATCGTTGTCGCCAACAGCACGGCACGCCGCAATATAGAGATCGATGCATTCAAAGTCATAGACCGTTCGCTGAGCGTTCCAGACCGTGACGCCTGGATCCGACTGAACCATCGCCGATTTGAGATAATGATAAGCCGACGACCAACGGCCGACGGACGCTTCCTCTCGGGCCAAGTAGTAAAGAGATTCCCGGCGGCTGGGATTCATGTGATGCGCCTTGTGATAAAGCTCGATCCGCTTTTCACGGTCAGGCGTGGCCGTCGCCAAATTGTTCATCGCCTCATAGGCCAGCGTCGCTTCTTGATCCGGCCAGTGGGCGGCAGCGTTTGACCAGGTGATCGACTCTGCCCGATTGTTGGATAGGAAAAGTTCCTGCTGATAGTAGTATGCGTACTTGCCGGCCTCGCTCAGTTGCGCTTTGAGAATGCGTAGATTCCGATCAGCGCTTCCTTGTTTGTATCCGCCAGGGTGATGTTCAACCCAGACAGCCTGCTCACCCACTGAAGTGAATCCCGGAAGCGGCAAAAGCGCTTCGTGCACAGCGTAGTTCCACCGGCCCGTCCATCCGCTTTCGATTTTCTTAACCATTCGCTCCCGTACTGGACGCAGTTTGGCGTTTATAACGTCATAAACTCCGGCATAGATGCCGACCTTCGGATCGCATTCAAACGCCGCCACGGCTCTTTTAAACGCGTTTTTTAGGTCTTTATGGGGGAGGTCATCGCAGTCGATCCATACGGCATAATCCCCGGAGCAGGCGTCCAGTGCTTTGTTGCGAGCGGCTGCAAAGTTGTCGATGTGCGGCCAATCGGCTCCTGCCGATGCGTTGTGATATTCTGTAATGACGGCCCCCGCCTTTTCAGCGATCGCCCGGGTGCCGTCGTCCGGCCGGGATCCCTGCGCCATGCACACGACCAGTTCATCGCAGAACGGTTTGAATGCGGTCAGACAGCGTTCCATGAATGCGGCCTCATGGCCTGCGATCATGTAAATTGAGATTTTAGGATTTCGAGTGGCCACGTTTAAACCTCTCGAAGTCCCAGCACGTAGCTTCCGATCGACGTATCCAAAGACGCCACCCGATAACTGACCGAGTTGGCCAAAAGAATGGAACCGATCGTCGGCGCTGTGGCCATGTTTGCCACGTCGATGGTGAACGTTGAATTTAGATCCAAATCAAAGCCGCCCAGCTCGACGTTTTCTTTGCGTGAGATTGTGGACAGGATCCCGGTGACGCTAGTGGATCCGATTGTGGCGGCGGTGCCGGTCTGGGTGTAAAGAGCCGCCAGACTTTCCTTCAGGCATTCAGTAAATTCAGACATTTGAGGATTTCTTAAAGTGGAAAGGGCGGCGGGCCTTTCAGCCCACCGCCCTCCCCGAGTGAATTAGCTGCCGTTGATACGCACGAGGCTCGATGTCTCGCCGGCCTTCACGCCGTAGATCAGCGCGTAGGTGCGTTGGAGCAACCCTTTGACCACGTCGTAGTTCTCGCGAACCTGAACCGACAGGCCAGTGCGGGGTTCCGTCACAACGCTGATGTCGCCGGGGATCGGGACGCCAGTGGGGACTTCGGGCACGCGGGCTGCGATCAAGAGCGCCTCACGCTGGGCGAAGAATCCGCCGAGGGTGATGCTGTTGGAAGGCACCGCGCTGTACATGTTGATGTTGAACCCGGCAACGGATCCGATTCCAGCCGTGCGGGCCTGTTCACCGGAGATCTGAGCGTTCGCCACGATGGTCGAATCATTCAAGAGACGGCCATAGAACGAAGGGGCGAGAACCGCGTACCGATCGTGCTGGGGAACGTTTGCGTTGTTGAGGGTGATTCCAGCCGACACCACGGAGGCGTAGCTGAAGGTTGCCGAGCTCTGCGTGAGCGCGGAGGTGAAGCTGCTGGAAGTGACGAGCGTGAGCAGGTCACCGACCATCTGCAACCCAAGAGCGTGAGCGGCCGCACCGGCGAACCGTTCGATCAGGTTGATGTTGGAGCTGGTGCGCTCTTGATCGTCAATAGCGTACGAGACGTGTTTGAATTTATTTAATGTTATTTGCACGTCCTGCTGTGTCGTAGCAGTCGCCACGTAACCGTTGGTCTGCGAGTAGTCCTGAGCGGTCGTCGCAGAGATGCGGTGGGTATAGACGCTGGCGCCGTACTTTGCGGCTTCCGAGCTGAAGTCCGTCACGCTGTTTTTGAGGAAGCTGTAATCCGCCACGAGGATCTCGAGAGCCCTCTGAGCGATTACATTGGCATTCGTTGTTCCGATTGTGTTGGCCATTGTAGTGTTCTCCTAGTGGACTGGATTACAGTCCGAGTTTGCGAAGCAGTTCCGACCGACGGGCCGGAGACTTTTCCGCGTTGAATTGATTGAGGATTTCAGCCCGGCCGAGCGGTTGGCTCGATTCAGCGGGAACCGCCACTGCACCAGCAGCGTCGGCCTTGGCTTTTTCCAAAGTGGTCACGGCCTTGTCGGCCTTATCGTCGGACTTGGCACTCATCTCGGAAGGCATGGGCTTTTTGGCCATGTCTTCAGCGGGAGCTTCAGGAGCTTCGGTCACGTCCTGAGTTGCGTCGGCTTTCATCAGCGCAAGCAGCTCGGCCAGCATTCCGGCGATGTCGGTCAAAGTAGGTTCGGCCATTTTTTCCTCGGGCTTGTCGGCAGGTTTATCGGCAGGCATTTCGGCCAGCTCTGCTTTCACTTCGACAACGGGAGCTTCAACGGCAGGAGCTGCGACCTCGGCCACAACGGCCGGCGCGATCTCCTCTTTCTTTACTTCGACAGGCGCTTCGTTCATTTGCAGTTTTTTCATGTCAACTGCTGTGAATGCAGAAAACATTCCGGCGGGGTTGGCGGCCGGTGTGCTGACCACGCTGATGTCGTAAATTTCGGTTACCCTGGCGAAACGATCGCCTGCAATTTGTTCCGGGACGCCGCTGAATGTAAGGGACAGGCCAAACCCCTCTGGGAGGACTTGCGCCAGGTGTTGAACGAACTGCGCTTCATTGGTGTTGAACAGGGTCAGGTCGCCCATGAGGCGTTCGCCTTCAATCCTGAATCCGTCAATATATCCGAGGATCCCGGAGACCTCGGCCCCGTGGCCCATGGTCACCTTGATCCGCTTCATGGAATTGGCGACTTCGAGCGCCTGCTCGAGCGACTTTTGATCGATCAGCAGATTATGCCCTTTGGCCTCGCCGATCGTAAGAATGGAAACGTTTGAAAGTTTGTTGGCCATGCAGGCCAACGCGTGTCAATTATTCTTCGCGGTTAATTCGCCTCATTTGTGCGGCCGCCCATGTCTGACCAGCATCCCCTCCCCATAGCGCCCAAGCTATTCTGCCGGCTGATGGGAATCCCTGCTCACCTGGGCTAAATCCTTTGCCATTCTTATCGACTTCATGTCTTGAGAAGTAGCTGTGCATTCGAGCGATGGTCGAATCGGGAAAGTCCACATTGTTGATAATGTCTCTCGCCCTTGCAACGCCGACAAGCGTTCCGCCGCGCTTGTGTTTTTTACGCCATTCAAGCCCTCGCTTTGCCTCGGCAATCATGCCGGCGGTGGATTTGGCTAACTCAATTTTGTCTTTTTTTTTACGCCAAGCCCGACGGCCTTTGCCACCATATCGAGTTCCTTAGCTGAAAGATTGAAGTCCGGGTCGTCCTTCATTGTGAAGGATTCTGTCTGTGGATTGGCTGACAGTTTCATCTGCCGAACGCACACGGCCGTGCGTTGTGCCGCGTCAGGGAATTCCTTGTTCATGGTTGGATTTCCCATGCACCGGCCCATGAAATTGTCGTCACTTTCGCCGGGATTCTGTGTGGGAAGATCCAGTTCAACCTTCGCTTCCAGATCTGTCTTCGACGTGAAGCGCAGCTTGCACGCAGTCTGCCGTTTATCCTGATCGGGATATTCTTTAATCATGCTGGTTTCGGTCATGCACCGATCCATGAAAGCAGATTCGTTTTCGCCCGGGGTGGGGTCGGGCATGTTAAATTCTGTTTTTTTATTGAAGCGAAGTTTGCATGCCTCCTGCCGGTTGTCCTGATCGGGGTATTCTTTCACCATGGCACGATCAGTCATGCAGCGATCCATAAAAGCGCTTTCGTTTTCGCCCACGGTAGGATCCGGCATGTTGAATTCTGTCTTTGACGTAAAACGTAGTTTGCACGCCGCCTGCCGTTTATCCTGATCGGGATATTCTTTAATCATGCTGGTTTCGGTCATGCACCTATCCATGAAAGCGGATTCGTTTTCGCCCGGGGTGGGGTCGGGCATGTTCAGTTCGACCAGGGCCGACAGCTCCGCGTCCGGCCCTGCGTTCGGATCCTTTTCAGAATTCACCGGAGTGGGTTCGTCGATGGCGGGAGCTTCTTTGACTGCTTCGACCGGAGCAGCTACGTCGGTCTGCGGTGTGACGGTTCCGATGGATGCGATAAATTCCCGTTCCTTTGCGATCTGTCTGACCTGTTCTTCCCAGTCGAGGCCAAGCTCCCCAAAGTAGTCCTGCAAGGAGGATAGGCCCGCTTTATAGTCTTCCCGCGCCTGCTGTGCCTCACGCCCTGCGTCCACGGTCAGAGACTTCGGAGTCTGCCACGTGACCTTTGCGTAATCTTCGACGGCCGGCAGGTCGCCGTTGGCAATCGCTCCGCCGATGAAATAACGCCACGCCCTGTTGCAAAATCTGTCGATCAGTAGGCGCTGGCGCTGTTCAAAACGGCGCTGCGCTTTGGCCACGATGAATCGCATCCCTGCGCCGCCGACGCTGGCGGGGTCGTAAACGAATTCCACCGGAAGGCCGAGGCCCATCGCCACGTCGCGGATCAGGAATTTGGCAAACGGTTCAAAGCCGGCGTGCGGCCGATTCGGCCCGACCATCTCAATCTTTTCGCCAGGGGCCAGCCGTGGGATCGTGGCCGAGCTTGTGATCTCCTCGCGGGCGATGGTGCTTTCGCCGGTATCCTGCGCCTGAACGGTTCCAAAGAATCCGCCCTGCCCTGCCAGTTCATCGCCTTCGTTTGTCGTGATGACAGCGGCAATCGATCCCTGAAGTTTCAGAGCGTCTTTTTCAAATTCACCCAACATCTTCAGATCCCGGACGTGATTCAACGCACGGGCCAGTGACGATCCTCCGCGGATCTGGTCGGGCCGTTCTAGTTCCATCAGGTGAATGACGGTATCTGCTGAAAGTTTGCGCCACATGTCTCCGGTCTGGATCAAGTAGGCGGTGGGTTCACCTAGCTTTCCGAGAAACACGCCGTCGGCGGTTCCGTAGTCGTCGCCCTCGCATACCCGATGACCTTCGACAATTTGCAGTTTTCCCTTCTCAGTCATGACGACGAACACGTCGCCGTCCACGTCGATCGATCGCGATAGAGTCAGCAGCATATCCGTCCAAGTCATCCGGCCGGTGACCTCTGGGGATGGCGCGACCATGTCCCGCCAGTATTCCTCACAGAGTCTTCCGAACTCCTGATCGGTTCCGCGATATTGTGGGCGCAGTCCGGGCCCGATCGAGTAGGTGGCAATCGAGTCCACTGCGCCTTTGATCAGCCCGACGTTCCGGTACATGTGCCGCGCAAGTTTGAGAAGTTCCGTCCGGGTCGCTTCGTTAAGATCGAGGCGTGAATCGCGGGCGTGGGCTCCGTAAATGACCGGGCGTTTCCGTGAAAATCCTGCGCCCTCGTAAGGTTGGAACGTGCTGATGCCAGCGCCAAATCCTGCGCCGAACGCTTTGATTCCTGCACCCATCCGGGCCACGAGTGAAACTTTTTTCGACATGATCAGCTATCCAGAATGTAGGAAAACGAGGCGCTGGTGCGTGTGACTTGCACGCCGTTTAGATAATCAATGGCAGCCTGAAACAGTTCGACACGTTCGGTGGGTTTCAGATCGATTTGAAAACTGGCGGATTGTCCGCCCGCCGACGTTCCCACCAAAGCACGCCCGGAAGCTGCGCCGGTCATGGCCGAGTTTCGGTCGGCCGCCAGATTGGTCAGCGCTGTCGCTGTAACCCCGGAGGCTTGCGCTAGGTAGTTGGTAGCGACGGCCCGGGTAAGTCTGCGGGAAATGGCCATCACTCGCCCGTGGGTGTCAACGATTCTTCATCGAGAGCGGCTGTCGGCCTGATGATTTTTCCAAACACGGCAAAGCCGGCCAGATAGGTTTCGCAGTCGTATAAATGATCCTGCCGGCTTTTGATTCGCACCCATTCGTAGAGATCCTTGCCGGTCTTTCGATTGATGCGGTGGATCTTTTTGTGGGAGCTCATGTGCTCTTTGTATTGTGGGGAAACGTCGTGCGCCACTTCCCACAGCGGCCCCTGCCCACGGCGTAGCCATGCCAGCAAATCCTGACAGGCCGGTGAACTAAGCAGGATCAGCATGCAGCCGGCGTCCGTGGGTTGCGTTGCGCTATGCACGGACTTCATCCGACCACGTGGCGTTTCAATCCAGTAGAATGGGCGCTCCTCACCTTTCAACGCCGTGAACTTATAGCGGGCCGCGATCCGGTATGTGTCTTGCGCTTCAAACCCGGAGTCGATGCAGACGTGCTTCGGATCCACGCCGAGCTCGTGAAGTGTTTGCGCCACGTCCTCGATCGTTCGGCGTCGCCCTTCCTCAATCAGTCGGCTAGATCCGTCCCGGGCAAACGCACGCACGACAAACCAGTACTCGTCGATCTGTCTATCTATGGCCGCAAGTTTTATATGTTCCGTTTCCCATGATTGCCTTTTCGCAAAAGCGCCCGCGGGAATGTCCACAGTCTTGTCGTCGTCGAATTGATCTTCCCAGGGTAATGCGCTCCACCCGTTCACGAACCCCTGCAATCCGTGCAGATAATGTTTTTCCGTTAGGAACTTTTTGGCGCAGTCGGCGATCGTGACGCTCAGTGAATAGTACGACGGCAGCCGGAAGCTACGCCGGCCCGGCTCGGCGTTTGAATTGTTGGCCACCCACTTCCCTTGTTCGATTGCCTTGCGCCGTTCGCCTTCCGTCCACGGGTGGTCGCATTTTGTGCAGTGATAACATGCCGTCTCTCCCACCTTTTTCATGTCCCACTTTCCGTTTGCGTCCCGGGCGGCGTCGTCCCATCGCACCTGTCCGAATTCCATCGCCTGCGGTTCGTTGCAGGCCGGGCATGGCACGTGATAGGTCTCCTGAGATCCGGCCAGATAGTTCGTCCAAATATCGCCTGTGCTGAGTGTGGGCGTGCTGGTCAGAACGTGTTTGCGTGCCGGGAACGCCTTCGTGCGTTCTAGGCATAGCGACATGGCGGAAGTTTCTTTGTCGGTAGGCGGCGCGAACTTGTCGAGCTCGTCCAGAACGGCGATGCAGACAGGACGGCTGGAAATATTGGCCGGACTGTTCGATCCGGTCAGCGTCAACGTGCAGTTAAGGAACTGCATTTCCAAGTTAGCAAAGTCGTCGCTGTCGTAAGGAAACAGCGCTTTCACCGGCTTGCATTTTTCAAAGATGGGCACCAGTCGCGTTTTAGAATATGACCGCGCCAGATCCGCGTTGGGCATGACCAGCAGTGACGGCGCCGGGTCGTTGGCGATCCGATAGGCCAACCACACCGCCAGCGTCAGCGTCTTTCCTGTCTGCGATCCCCAGCACAGGCAGACCGTGTGAACGCCCGGATCCGCCAGCGCTTCGAGCACGCCCCGGACGTAGGGCGAGTTGGCCGTGGAGTACAGCCCGGGCCGAGCTGTGATCCGGCTGTCCAGTTGGATGTTGCGTTCCGCCCATTCAATCACCGACGGCGGCTTCTCATAATGCCAGCGCGCCTTTTCCCGCCGGCGGAGTTCGGTTTGTGCCTTCGTCACAATGCCGCTTCCACCTGCCGCATGATCTGCCCCACCTCGTTCTCGACCTCCGCCTGCACCTCGGCGGCCGGTCTGTTGGCGCAGATCGGCGCCAGCCTTTTCGCCATGCCTTTCAGCAGCGGGATCAGCGCGTTGTCCCGGGCGGCCAGCAGCTTGTCGGCCTCATCCACGGGCACCATTTTGCCTTCAGCTTCGTTAATGTCGGGCCGATCGCCTTTCATTTTGCGGAGCGCTTCGACGACGCGGGTGTAATCGCTGATCAATGCCGACCGCTCTGGGCCTGTCGCCTGCTTTGCCGCTTCGCCCAAGGTGGCGGCCAATGATTCCAGTCGATCGATTTCGCCGTCGAGACCGACGCCGTCGATCGCTGTCAGCGCTTTGGGTGGGTTTGCGGCCGCCTGCTTTTCAAGCTGGCGCCGAGCTTGGCGCAGACCGACGCCGGCAGCGGCGGCCTGTGCATGGATTGCGGTGTTTTTAGGGCGTCCCATAGGTCAAAGTAAGGTTTTTAAATTTCACTCAAAAAAGGAGTGGCAGTGCGTTGCAT
>Ga0209400_1001033_pt1 | contig 23648 bp, 14 predicted proteins | sample M_130807_EF_Meta_FD_187313 | JGI IMG/M metagenome (GOLD analysis project Ga0209400, IMG submission 187313) | Freshwater microbial communities from Lake Montjoie, Canada to study carbon cycling - M_130807_EF_MetaG (SPAdes) (version 2) | ecosystem: Environmental > Aquatic > Freshwater > Lake... | reverse complement strand
GCAGGATTACCGATTGTCTTCCCTGTACATCCCCGAACTGCTAAAAATCTCGAGCGACTGGGAATTGCTGCTCCAAACCTCCACTTAATCGGTCCCTTGGGCTACTTGGAGTTTAACTACCTCGTGCAGCACGCCAAGGGCATCATCACTGACTCGGGAGGAGTGACGGAAGAAGCATCTGTAATGAATGTGCCTTGTCTTACGCTACGGGCTAGCACTGAGCGCGCAGAGACGATCCATTTGGGAACCAACGAACTGGTCGGCACCGATCCCAAAAATCTCAAACCTTACTTGGATAAAATTCTACGCGGAGAATGGAAGCAGTATCAGGGAATCCCACTATGGGACGGCAAGACCTCCGAACGTATTGTGGATATACTCCTTCAACATTACCGTTAAAATAAGGGAGCCTGCTCGCAAAGAAAAACCCCTTTTCGGCTTGGCGCCTTTGCGAGAGTAAATTCTTTTTTCTCACTAAGGCGAGAAGCCAGCCTACGGTAGGCAGGCTTGGGGTGAATTAATTATTTTGGCGCGCAAAGACGCTAAGAGATTAGAGAGAACCTCAGCGGCCTACCTGAAGCAGGCAGGCTTTTCGTTAATTTATTTTTTATTTGGCGCGCATAGGTGCAGATACTTAAAGAAAAACCCTTTGCGTCTTGGCGTCCTGCCTGCGGTAGGCAGGCTTTGCGCGCTAACTTCTTTTTTTCTCGCCAAGAAGGAAAGTCGCAAAGAAATTGGAGAAGCCCTTAGCGGTTTGGTGTAAGATATTTGTTTGTTTAGCGCGCAAAGGCACAGAGACCTGACTGCGGTAGGCAGGATTGGCGAGAGTACAATCAATCTACCCAGCCCCAAGGAGCAGGAGGAGTATCAATGGGTTTGGTCAGGTCAAACCTCACAGAGAATAACGTAGCAGATCCTAATCTCCTCAAGTTATAGGTAAAGGAAGTTTCATCTACGGTGATCCACCACACATTTCCTACCGCTGCAGGAAGCAGGCTTGCCGTAAAGGAATCTGCTGGAAAAAATTGCGTACTTAACGAGCCAGTATTAGTCGCCTTTCCACCGTATTGGGTGACCGCATCCTCCGAACCGTCAGCATGCCGGTGGTCGTGCTTCAACTGAATCAACTGCTGCTCATCCATCGTCAGTACCCAGGTACGGGAGAGATCCTCCCCTACAAAAAAAGGAATACGTAATCGCCCTTCTTCACAACTTCTCACATGCATCACCAGCTTGCCAGCGAAGCGTGGATCAGATTCAGGAGATACCAACTTGCCTTCATAGGCTTTGACGCAATGTGTAGTGAGCAAGTCCCAAAACTGTTGGGAAGGTGCCTTCACTTGGGCGAAAGAAATAGTGGAAGTACAAATCGAAAGCAGGAGTAGGAAGCAGTATTTTTTCATAGCATACAAAGTAATCGATTTTGCTGGAAGGATAATCTCCCCCATGTCTTGGCATAAAAAAAGCCACCCCGAAGGATGGCTTGATTTGAATTTTAATTCGGTCGATTAGAACGAGAATCCTAAGCTAAAGTTAGCTCGAACACCTGGAGCAAGCTGTGTAAAGAACTGATCTTGTGCTCCGTAAGAGCTGAAGATAAATTCACGCTTGTCGTTCAGCAGGTTTTGAACCCCAAAGCTTGCACGAATGCGCTCGTCAGCACCAAAGGTTTTGTTGATGTTCAAGTTCAAGGAATTGAATGGAACTGCATAAGTATCAGTACGGTTACCAAAACCTACAAAGTTAAGGGTTGGACCCTGTACATTGTAATATACACCTGCTTCCCAACCTGTATTGAAGTCAGAGTAGGCGATACCGGTGTTGATAATGTAGGGTGCTTGACCAGACATGTCTCGCGTAGTGCCAATTTTTTGTCCTTCACGAGCGGTAAGCTGTCTGGAGCGTTTTTCCGTAGCCGACATGGTGATTTGAGATTCAGTGAGCGTCACGTTGGTGTTCCACTGGAATTTTTCAAAGCTAGGGCTGATAAACTTCAAAGACTTTCTGAATTCCAATTCAACACCCAAAACGGTACCATTTCCTACGTTTCTTGGCTGGAAAGCGCCTCCGTCGGAAAGGAATTGTACAATTTCAATTGGCTTTTCGAAAGTCTTGTAAAATGCTCCCAAAGACCACATTTCACCTTTAGGTTGGAACATCTCCCAACGTACGTCAAAATTGTTGATTTTAGTCGAAACCAGGTTACCATCCCAAAGGACTTCAGCACCTCCATTGGTGGTTTCTTTAAAAAGACCCCCTACGAAGGTTCGTCCAGAGATTGGATCGATAATTTCAGCGAAAGAAAGCTCCTTGAAGGAAGGTCTTGCGATGGTTCTGGCCACAGAAAAACGAAGATTTTGTGCTTCTTTAACATTCAACACCAAGTTGAGCGTTGGGAAAAAGTCTAGGTCATCCAGTACCTTCTCCTCGTTGAAAATGATGGTTGAATTCTGGTTAGTACCCGAATAAAACTGGGTGTATTTCTCTACTCGTAACCCCACAATTGCTTTCACCTTTGGCAAAGGATTGGCTTCGACACTTGCATAACCACCCATATTAGTTAGGGAGGATTGGAAACTATTCGGGTTGTTTGGAATAAAATCTGGGTTGAAACGAACCCCATTTCTGTTAGTTGAGGAAAATAAATTGCTTTCCTGTAAAACAGTGTTGGGATTTCCGTTTAGCACGGTGTTTCCGGTAACGAATTGAAAAGATTGAATTTCAAAATCACGCTCTTTGAACGTGTAAGAACCACCAAACTTAAACTTCGCATCCTGGTTCCAAAGACTCATATTTTTGGTTAGATCCAATTTGCCTACTAGGTTGTTTTCTTGCAAATTTCTCCAGATACGTGCAGGCAAACCTACTTCTGGACCAATTGAATTGTTTGGAAGCCTAAATCGGGTGAAGCGGATGTCTGGATCTTCGATGGAAGAGCGCGTAGGAGCTAACTTCCAGTTGATTTCCCAAGCATTCCCTTTAATAAAGTGACTACCAGAAAGTAAAACACTTGTTAGACCACGCTGGCTATATTCCAGGTTGTACTGCTTGGCCTGAAAATTGGCTCCCAAATTGGAGCTTTCGTAGTCAAAGATACCTGATTTGGACTCTCCATTTTGTAGATGAAGTAAATTGAGCTTGAACTTGGAGCTCTTTGTTTTCATGGCAATACCTGCTAAGCCTCCAAGAAGGACGCTATTTACGCCATAGTTACCAGACTGTATTTGAAGCGGTTCCAACTCATTTTTCTTGGAATCAATAGGCTTTGCAAACAAGTTGAACTTGGCATCCTGGTAAAACTCTGTGTCATTTTTGTAGGTCAGTGCGGCATTGTATCCCCAAGTAACCTTTGGTCTTGCGATTTGATTACCAAAAGAAAGACTTACTCCATAATCCATGAAAGATGGCTGCTTGGTAGCACCCAAAGTCTTATTGAACCCTCTTAAAAGCGTTTGATATTCCTGACCTTTAGCTCCATTTGGGTTACCAATCACGTCACCAAACTGAGGAATGTCAGTTCTTCCAGCAGTTGGACTCTCGCGAGTGCCGTCATCATATCCCAACCAGTCGGTTTTTCCACCTTGGTAGGTCAGGTAATTTTTGTTGAAGTGCATGGAAGGGTTTACTCCTCCCGAAAAATTTAATCGGAAGGTTTTCTCCTCCGGAAAGTCTTTGGTTTCAATATCCACGACTCCACCTGTGAAATCTGCAGGTAACTCAGCCGTAAAAGATTTGGATACAACAATGTTGTCAATCACATTGGTTGGAAAAATATCCATTTGAATGGTATTTCGATCTGGATCCAATCCAGGAATATCCACTCCATTCAAAACAGTTTTGGTGTAGCGGTCTCCTAGACCACGTACGTACACATATTTACCACCTTCGATAGAGACACCTGTAACGCGCTTTACAGCTGATGCAGCATCGCCATCACCGATTTGTCGGAAGGTGCTCGCAGAGATTCCATCCAATAAATTGGGTGCATTCCGCTTCACAGACATTAAGGCAGATTCCGTAGTACGGATAGCTGCAGCAGTGACGGTAACTGTTTCCAATTCCGACTCTTCTGTTTTCATAAGCACATCGGAAAGCACGTTCACTTTTCCGTCTTCTACAAGTACTTCAGTCAGATTGACCGTAGCGAAGGAGATGTAAGAAATCTGAAGGGTATAGGATCCAGGAGCTACCTGAATTTCAAATTTTCCATCAAAGTCAGTTACTGCGCCCGTAGATGTTTCTTTCACCAATACCGAAACTCCATAGAGTGCCTCACCGGTTGATTCATCAAAAATGGCGCCACGGATGGTGCCATTTTGGGCAAAAACAAAGCTAGTAATCAATTGAAATGCAATGGTAAGGAATAGAATTGCCAAGGGTTTGGTAGGCAAATTCTGAGATTTCTTGTTCATACAGCAGGTAATAAAATTCATGTTAAACAAATAAAAAGGGAAGGAAGGATCCTTGCAAGACCTTCCTTCCCTTCAAAGAAATTTAATTATTTGAAATCAGCTAGTTGACCTCTTTTGTCAGCCCAAGTCCAACCAGCGAAAGCTGCTTTGGTTGCACCAACAGTGTTTGCCTTAAGCGCTGCTTCAGCTGCAAAAGCATCCGTTCCATTACGGAAGGCGATTGCTAGGGTCACACCCGTTTTCAATGTAGCCTCCATTTTTTTGAACACTAAGATTTGTGGAGAAGCGGTAAAGTTAGCAATTGAACCAGCGTCAGCCAAAGATAAGTCACCACGGCCAGCAGCTGCTACACCATTGTAGGTATCAGCTGGAGCAGGGAAGTTGTAGAAGTACAAGTTTTCAAAAGTACCTCTTGCTGCAGCTCTAAAGTCACCATATTCAGAAGCTGGGTGACCTTTTACTGAACCATTCTTCACGGTGTGAGCAGCATTGTAAGCGCCTTCAGGACCGTCGATTTCAAGACCGTGGTCTGTATTTATGCCACAGATAACAATAAAGTTGTCTACAGTACCCGCATATGCCTGGTCAGTATCTACTCCATCATCACCAGAGTTCCACACCAAGACATTCTTTACAGAGACTGTTCCACCAAAAAATTCGATGCCATCGTCTTGGTTGGCTACTACTTCTACGTTTTCGATTACTGTACCAGAACCTACACCACCTAGAGTCAAACCGTTGATCTCGTTGCTAGCTCCAATCAAAGAACCACCATGACGGATAGAGATGAATTTGATGCTGCCAGAGTTGTCTGCATCGTTTGTTCCACCATAAAGACCATTTGTATCAGTAGCTGGAATACCTTCAATTGCAAATTCAGCAACGTCACCTGGCAAGGAACTCTTCGCTCTTCCAAGTACGATCAAACCACCCCAAAGACCTTCTACTGTTGGATCCATGTTTGGAGAATCAATCTGACCTGGAGCAATTTCGTCTGCAACAGATGTGAAAATGATTGGCTCAGTAGCAGTACCTTGTGCGTCGATTTGTGCACCTCTAGCAACAACTAGTGCAGTTGCGTTAGCTCCAGAACCAGCTTCACCTTTTACAATAACTCCTTTTTCGATAGTCAATTTAGCTGGAGCAACCACGAAAATTCTAGCACCAAGGATGTAAGTTTTTCCAGTTACCCAAGTAGTGTTGGCAGTAATGTTTCCAGTTACACGGATAGTAGTTGGCTCAGCACCTACAGTCAATACGTGCGTAGCTTTTGCTGTGTCACCGTCTTTGTCGGTTACAGTGAATTCAAAAACTAGGTTCTTTCCAGCATCAGCAGCAACTGCTGTGTACTCGAAAGGAAAAGTTGCTTTTGTACCAGTCAATGGAAGTGTAGATAGCGCAGAGCCATCTTTCGTTACTGAAAGAGATACAAGACCGTCAAGGCCTTCAGCAGAACCAGTTACCGGACCTAATTTTGCACCAGCATCAATTTTTGCAGTTGCAGGAATACCAGAAATGGTCACGCCATTGTCAGGCTCCTCTTCTGTACAGCTGGAGAATACCAGTGTAAAGGCAGTTAATAAAGTAAGGATGTACGAAAAGTTTTTCATTTGTTGTTTGTAATTAAAGTTTTGCGAGTTGATTACAACACAAAGGTGAATTCTAATTATTGCCCAAAAGAAAAAACAGAATTATGCTTAGTTTAAAAAATTAGGCTGCAATTAACTTGTAATTAACGAGCGGCGCATAAAAAAAGGCTTTTCTAACGAAAAGCCTTCTAAATGAGGTTTTGATGTTACTTTAATGTTACCGACTTGTTAATGGGCACTTTTTCAAGTAAAGTTTTTACCAAGTCTCGTGTACTAATACGATCTGCCTCAGCTTCGTAATTGAGCAAAATTCGGTGATTTAGCACGTCCTCGGCAATTTCTTTGATGTCCTCTGGCAAAACGTAATCTCGACCATCCATAAAGGCAACTGCCTTCGCGGCCAAGTTCAAATTGATACTAGCTCGAGGAGAAACTCCAAATAGGATGTATTTGGCTTCGTCTTTCAGCCCATAATCTTTTGGGAAGCGGGTAGCAAAAACCAATTCAATAATGTAATGCTCCAAAGGCTCTGCCAAGGTGACGGCATTGATTTGGTCGCGGATATCAAAAATATCTTGTTTAGATAGGATTGGCTTCACATCTGCAGCATACTGCATGTTAGACATTCGGCGCATAACTTCCATTTCATCCGATTTACTCGGATAATCAATGTGCACCTTCATCATAAAACGGTCTACTTGCGCTTCAGGAAGTGGATACGTTCCCTCTTGGTCGACGGGGTTTTGCGTAGCCAACACCAAGAACGGCCGATCCAGGGTATAGGTCGTCTCACCAATGGTCACCTGCTTTTCTTGCATCGCCTCCAAAAGTGCGGACTGCACCTTGGCAGGAGAGCGGTTGACCTCATCCGCTAGGATCACATTCGAAAAAATTGGCCCCTTCTTCACCTCAAAGTTGGACGTCTGCTGGTTGTAAATCATCGTACCTATCAGATCCGAAGGCAACAAATCGGGGGTAAACTGAATGCGTTTAAAATCCAAGTGCAACACCTTCGCAAGCGTATTCACAGTCAAAGTCTTGGCAAGTCCAGGTACACCTTCCAAAAGGATGTGCCCATTGGTAAACAGGCCGATCAACAAGCGATTGATCATCTTGTCTTGGCCTACCACTACTTTCTTCACTTCCTGAATTACTTCAGCAATTTTTTCCTGATGCATGAGACTCATCTTTAAGTATACTTGTTTTGGAGGGACTAAATTAGGGGAAATTGTTCCAATCCCCAATCTTACTGTTTCCCGAGCGCAATCCCGAGCGTCCCTTTGATTTTTAGGAATTTTTAAGAGCTACCTGTATTTCTTGATTCCAGCACGAGATGCTGCAAATCCGGTCAAGCCAAGGGACCGATAAACTAGCTCCTGGCTGAGCTCACGAACTTCCCCAGCCTCCATGCCATCCAGTGTTATTTTTTCCATGGAAAAGCGAACCAACCTCAAGGTAGGAAAGCCAACCGCAGCAGTCATCTTTCGAACTTGCCGGTTTTTACCTTCAATCAAGGTGAGTGCCAGCCAACAATCTGGAATGGAAGCACGGTAGCGAATGGGGGGATTTCGTTCGGGAAGAATAGGCGCCGGATCCAGTAGCTTGACCAAGGCGGGCTTGGTGCGGTAGGAATTTCCATCGACTTGAATGGTAACTCCTTGTTGTAATTGTGCCAAGGCCTCAGGGGTAGGGATTCCCTCCACCTGCACGTAGTAAGTGCGCTGGTGACCAAATCTAGGGTTCAGCAGTTGGTGATTCAGCCCTTTGTCATCTGTGAGGAGTAGCAATCCTTCGCTATCCTTGTCCAGTCGACCCACTGGATATACTTCCTTCGGAAAATCTCCCAGGGAGGCCAAGGTAAATTCCTCCCCACTAAACTGAGTGAGCATCCCGAAGGGTTTGTAGGCAATAAAATAATGTGGCACAGTTCGATTGCTGCTTAGCTTCCGCAGCCAACGCAATCAAAATGGGAGTCCAAAGGTTTTACTCCCTTCAATTGCATTTCTAAGTTGTGGATCTCATCTCGAGTTTCCATATCGGCAAACATGTCTCCAGTAAGCTTTTCTTTCAAAGCTGAAATGGCTTCTTCCAAGGCAAGTAGTTGTTGTTCGGTCATCGCAGTGGTTTTTATTGGGGTGAAAAATGAGGTTCAGAACACGTATTTTTTTTCTTCCTGCACTAGCTCAAAAATGAGGCCAATTGGGTCAGTTATACGATGAATCGAGAGAATAAAATTTCAATTCGCTCTCCGCCTCAATCCAAATTCAACTCGACGGGTATTGAACATCAAAAAGAACCGCGCCTCAACGAGACTTTATCACTTGAATCCTCCTTTCATTTTCTTTCCGAGAACGCCCATTTCTTCTATCTTTGTGCCTTGTTTTGAGCAGGATGACTAGCCTTGATCCAACAAGTGTGGATCAAGAGAAGCTCAATCCATTCTTTTCTTCAAGTTCACCAGATTAGACGCAGTGAAAACGTACCAGGAATTTAAGCAGGTAGACTACCCACACATCGGGGAATCGGTCCTTCAGTATTGGAAAGAAAACCAGATTTTCGAAAAATCCATCTCCAACCGGGAAGGAGCCAAGACCTTTACTTTTTTTGAAGGACCTCCTTCTGCCAATGGTACGCCCGGGATCCACCACGTGATGGCCCGCACCCTGAAAGACATCTTTTGTCGATACAAGACCCTACGCGGATTCCAAGTGAAACGAAAAGGAGGTTGGGATACGCACGGCCTACCTGTAGAACTGCAAGTGGAAAAGGAGCTGGGCATCACCAAAGAAGATATTGGAAAGACCATCTCCGTAGCCGAATACAACAAAAAATGCCGCGAGACGGTGATGCGCTTCAAGGACGAATGGGACGAACTCACCGAAAAAATCGGCTATTGGGTGGACCTCGAAGATCCCTACATCACCTTTGACTCCAACTACATCGAGTCCCTATGGTACCTGCTCAAGCAGCTCTACGACAAGGACCTCTTGTACAAAGGTTACACCATACAACCCTTCTCTCCTGCCGCAGGTACAGGACTCAGTTCCCACGAACTCAACCAGCCTGGCTGCTACCGAGAGGTAAAGGACACTTCCATCACGGGTCAGTTTAAACTAAAAAACCAGCCCAATACCTACATCCTGGCCTGGACGACTACGCCTTGGACTTTGCCTTCCAACTCGGCCCTGGCCATCGGTGAAAATCTTGATTACGTCAAGGTACGCAGCTTCAATCCCTACACCCACCTCCCTGTGGATGTGATTTTGGCCAAAGCACGCCTAGCGGCTTACTTCTCTCCCAAAGCAGCAGAACTCGCTCTAGAAGCCTACATTCCAGGCGACAAACTGATTCCTTACCAGGTGCTGGAGGAGTTTAAAGGAAAAACCATGATCGGATGGGAATACGAGCAGCTGCTCCCCATCCCCGGCTTGTCCCTTCCACACCCAGCATTCACCGTTGTAGCCGGAGACTATGTCACTACCGAAGACGGTACGGGCATCGTCCACTTGGCCAAGGCCTTTGGTGCGGATGACTTTCGAACCCTAGTACAACAAAATGTGCCGGGGATTTTCGTGCAAGATGAACTAGGCAACGAGGTACCCGTGGTCGATCGTCAAGGAAAATTCCTTCCCATCGTCGGAGAATACCTTGTGGCAAAAATGCAGGAACATGGAATCAGCGCGCACAAGACCTTTGGGCCCAACGATTTCTACGTCAAAAACTACACGCAAGACGACGAAGCAGCGGCGGATTACAAAAACACGGATGTAATCTTGTCCATCCTTCTGAAAAATGAAAACAAGGCCTTCAAGGTCGAAAAATACGAGCACAGCTACCCGCATTGCTGGAGAACAGACAAGCCAATCTTGTACTATCCACTTGAAAGCTGGTTTATCAAAACCACAGCCTACAAGGACCGCATGGTGGCACTGAACAAAACCATCCAATGGAAACCAGAGGCCACCGGGACCGGTAGATTTGGAAACTGGCTTGAAAACTTGGTGGACTGGAACCTCAGCCGCTCTCGCTTTTGGGGTACGCCTCTTCCCATCTGGAGAACAAGCGACGGCACGGAAGAGAAGTGTATCGGGTCCATAGCGGAGCTAGAAGCAGAGATCGAAAAATCAGTCACTGCAGGGTTCATGACTGCCTCACCCTATGCTGGCAAGGAACTGGACTTGCACCGTCCCTATGTAGACGAGGTCATCTTAATTTCGCCAAAGGGACAAAAAATGTTCCGCGAGGCCGACTTGATTGACGTGTGGTTTGACTCCGGTGCGATGCCTTATGCCCAGTGGCATTATCCTTTTGAAAACCAAGACATCTTTGCGGCCAACTTCCCTGCGGATTACATTGCAGAAGGAGTGGATCAAACAAGAGGTTGGTTTTTTACCCTCCACGCCTTGTCTGTGATGCTATTCGATAGCGTTGCCTTCAAAAATGTGATTGCAAATGGATTGGTCCTTGATAAAAATGGCAACAAAATGTCCAAGCGCTTGGGCAATGCCGTTGACCCCTTCAAAACCCTCAAGGAATATGGTCCCGATGCCTTGCGTTGGTACCTGCTCAGCAATGCTAACCCTTGGGACAACCTGAAATTCAACCTCGACGGGGTCACTGAAGTGCAGCGCCGCTTCTTTGGCACACTTCAGAATACGTACAACTTCTTTGCCTTGTATGCCAACCTTGATGCCTTTGTGTATCGCGCCGAAAAAGCCATCCCAGTGCAGGAGCGCGCAGAGCTCGATCAATGGATCCTATCCAAGTTGCAGTCCCTGATTCTGGAAGTAGAAGGAGCCATGGACAGCTACGATGCCACCAAGGCAACTCGCGCGATCCAGAACTTCACCGTAGACCAGCTTTCCAATTGGTACGTGCGACTTGCTCGGAAGCGATTCTGGAGAGGAGACATGCAGGCAGACAAGCAGGCAGCCTACGAGACCTTGTACGAGTGCCTCTTTACAATCAGCCAGCTGATGTCCTCCTTCGCGCCATTCTATGCAGACTGGTTGTACAATAACCTAACTGAAGCGGGAGAGCATGGCTTGGAATCCGTGCATTTGACCGATTGGATGAGCGCCAATCATTCACTCATCAATCCAGATTTGGAAACAAGCATGGATCTGGCACAAACCATCTCTTCGCTCGTACACTCCCTTCGCAAGAAGGAAAAAATCAAGGTGCGTCAGCCTTTGCAACGGATCCTTGTCCCTGTACTTTCCGAAAAATTCAAGTCCCAGGTCGCCCATGTGGCCGAGTTGATCCAGACGGAAGTCAACATCAAAGAAATCGAATACCTGGATGATGCCTCCGGGATCTTGGTGAAACAAATCAAACCCAACTTGCCACTATTGGGTAAGAAGTTGGGTCCAAAAATGCGTTTCGTCGTAGCTGCCCTCCAAAATTGGGGGCCAAGAGAAATTGGGCAAATCGAACGTGAGGGACATTATATACTTTCTGTAGAAGGTGAAGAAATCGACCTGCTTCTCGAAGAAGTATTGATCAGCTCCCAGGATATCCCAGGCTGGTCCGTAGCTTCAGACCAAGGCGTGACGGTAGCGCTGGATGTAACGCTTACGGAAGAATTGAAGCAGGAAGGAATCGCTAGAGATATCGTCAACCGCATCCAAAACCTCCGTAAGGACCTAGGTCTTGAGGTGCAAGATAAGATCAAGTTGCTCGTAGAAGATTCCAATGCGGAAGTGAACGCGGCTATTACTTTATTTGGATCTTATATTCAAGAAGAAACGCAGGCAATCTCCCTTTCAGTGGGCACACTAGAAGGAGAGGCTACTGTGTTGGACATGGATGATTTTGAACTGGCTGTACGCCTTACTAAAGCATAATCTGAAGGATATGAATAATTATCTCAAGTATTTCGGTATTGCATTCTTGGTGATCGCTTTAGATCAAGCCACCAAAATGTGGGTTCATTTCCAAATGGACTTTGGAAGTCCTGGGCAAATCCAAATTTTCGGGGATTGGTTTAAGCTGCACTACACCACCAATCCAGGAATGGCTTTTGGGATGGAGCTTGGTTCGGAATACGGTAAAATGATCCTCACCTCCTTCCGTTTGGTGGCGATGTTCGGAATTGGCTACTACCTCTACTACCTCATCAAGCAAAAAACACATGTGGGCTATACTTTTTGCATCGCCTTGATCTTGGGTGGTGCCATTGGCAACTTAGTGGACTCGGTATTCTATGGCGTATGGCTGGACAACGCCCCCTACAATGCCCCAACTCCCTGGTTTCATGGGCAGGTAGTGGACATGTTTTACTTTGACATTTGGGAAGGATACATTCCTGAATGGGTACCGCTATGGGGTGGCGGATATACTGCCTTATGGCCCATTTTCAATGTGGCGGATGCTTCCATTTTTATAGGAGTAGGCATCATCCTTTTATTTCAAAATCGGTTTTTTCCTGAAGTCAAACCTGACCTACCCGCTAAGAACCAAGAAGAAATTGAAGAGTAAATTCTGCTAAAAACTATTTAGTGAAGAGAGAGACTTAGGTCTCTCTTTTTTTTCTTCAAAAAAATCAGTAAAAACGACAAATTATTCTCTTTTTATCCGTAATTTTCCTTTTCGTGTATCAATAAAATATCCAAAAAAAGGAAGTAAAAGAAGCGACTTATAGTTTGTAGTATATATATAGTTTTTTTAAATACGTATGATTGTTGATCCAGATCAGCCTTTTCAGCTCATTTATTCCATATTCAATCATGAGTACTTGGGGCTACTTTTTGAGTCTTACGTAGTTCCTCTAGATGATAAAGGCCGATTGACCTACGCCTATCAGAACATTAGTTCTGCCAATGCACGGGAGTTTGATTCGGGTCTAGACGAACAAGATTACGAGTTGATCCGTCTGATGGACAGCATGCAACAAGATGTGGTGGTCAAGCCTTACATGAAAAAAGGGAATTTGAAGCCCAAGGATTTTCTTCAAAAGATCTTTGATCCCAAGACTGCTGACCCGACTATCCAGGAGTTACTTTTCAAAAACCTAGAAATCAAACGTGCCAAAATACTATCCCTACTCGGAGGAAAGCGCCTGTTTGAAACTGCCTCCGATGGCAACCCATCTGGTAGAGAAATAAGTATTCAAACCGAGCCAGCGACCATTCAATTTCACTTCGACAAAGGCGAGTTCAACACCCAGTATTATCCAATTATCAGATTTCAAGGACAAAAACTCGCTTGGCAACACAAAGGAGGCTACTTGATTTGCAAGGACCCTGCATGGTTGATTGTCAACCAACAGCTTTTTCACTTTGAAAAGGGAATTGACGGTAAAAAGTTACAGCCCTTCCTCACTAAAAATGCAATTCTTATCGAGCGGAAATTCGAGCCCGAATATTACCGCAAATTTGTCAACTCCTTAATCACTCAATTTGAGGTGGTCGCCAAAGGCTTTGATATTCACACCGAACAGGGGACTCCAGAAGCCTTATTGACTGTCAGCGGCTTACCGGGAGGTGTACCAGTAGAAACCTTGTTTGGCGATGAAATTTCCCTCCCCTCAGAGGATATTATTGTTCTAGAACCTCGGTTTAAGTACGGGGAATTTGATTTTGGAACCCTCCTCCATGCTGGAGAGGGCAGTGGCAATTCCTGCCGCTATGAGGAAAAAGACGGCAACTTTACTTTTTTCAAAACAGTGCGTACCACCAAATTGGAGGAGCGCTACCTGACCATCCTGAAGAAAAAAGGGCTGGAATTTATGCATGGCAAGACCGCGATGCCCAAAACACAAGCTTTTGAGTGGCTAGGAAATCAGGAGGACTACCTTCGTGAGAACAAAATCAAAATCGTTCAAAAAGGAGGCCTAAACGGCAAGACCTACCACATTGGCAAAGCACAAATTACGATTGAAGTCAATGAAAATATCGATTGGTTTGATGTAAAGGCACTTATCAAGTTTGGAATTTACCTGGTCCCCTTTGCCAAACTACGAAAGCTCCTCATCCAAGGAAAGCACGAGTTTGAACTTCCAAACGGAGAAATCGCGGTGATCCCTGCTTCCTGGTTTGTCAACTATTCAGAGCTTTTTAACTTCATCGAAGAGCGCAGTGCCGAGGAATTGGTCCTTCGCAAACACCACCTGGCCTTTGCGCGCGAGCTGCAAAACGGAGAGCTGATTCGCCTTAACCTAAGCTTGAAGCTAGAGCGGCTCCGTAACTTTGATGCCATTGATGACTATGCCCTTCCCAATACCTTTAAAGGTTCACTCCGTCCTTACCAGAACGCAGGCTACAATTGGCTCCGATTCCTGAACGAATACCAGTTTGGAGGATGCCTTGCCGATGACATGGGTCTGGGTAAAACAGTTCAAACACTAGCGCTCCTCGCCTATGAGAAGGAGGAAAACCCAGGTTTTGCATCCCTTTTGGTGATGCCTACCTCCTTGATCTACAACTGGGAATTGGAGGCGAGAAAATTTGCCCCTGATCTAAATATATTGGTGTATTCAGGAACCCAGCGCAACAAGGATCCATGGAAATTTCGAGGCTACGATGTAGTGCTCACTTCCTATGGCATCGTGCGGATGGACATTGACCAGCTGAGCGAGTTTTATTTCAACTACATCATTTTGGATGAATCGCAAGCGATCAAAAATCCGAATTCCAATATTGCAACAGCTGTCAATAAACTGAAAAGTAAGCGCCGACTGATTCTTACAGGTACCCCTGTAGAAAACGGCACCATGGACCTGTGGTCACAGATGAACTTTGTGAATCCAGGGCTTTTGGGCAACCAACTGATCTTTAAAAAGCAGTTTCTGCATCCCATCGAAAAGCAGCACGACAAGGAAAAAGCCTCCCGCTTGCATGCAATGATCAAGCCCTTTATCCTTCGCCGACTGAAATCTCAGGTGGCCAAAGATTTGCCCGAAAAAATCACCAACATCAAATATTCGGACATGACTGCCGAACAGGAAAAGGTGTATGAGGAGGTAAAAAGCTACTACCGCGAAAAAATCATTGGAGAACTAGCAGGAGCCGGTAGAGGAAGCCAGCAGTTTACCTTGCTACGAGGCTTGACTCAGCTGCGGCAGATTGCAAACCATCCCAAGTTGGTGCGCGAGGACTATACCGGTGAGTCTGGAAAGCTGGAAGACATTACCTACATGCTTCAGGAGACCATTTCAGAAAATCACAAGGTGCTCGTTTTTAGCCAGTTTGTACGCCACCTTTCCATCGTTAGGGAATTTCTAGATGGGGAAAACATCCCCTATGCCTACTTAGATGGCGCGACTCGAGACCGACAGGCCCAAGTAGAAAAATTTCAAACAGACGATACCTGCAAGGTGTTTTTGATCTCGCTCAAAGCGGGTGGCGTCGGGCTCAACTTGACCAAGGCGGAATATGTATTTCTACTTGACCCTTGGTGGAATCCTGCCGTCGAAGCTCAAGCAATCGACCGTGCACACCGAATCGGCCAAGAGAACAAGGTGATCATCTACAAATTTATCAGCCGTGGATCAGTAGAAGAAAAAATCATGGCCCTTCAAGACCGCAAACTGGCCCTTGCGGGGGAGCTCATCAGCAATGAAGAGAGCTTTATGAAGAGCCTAGACAATAACGACATCCGAGCATTACTCGACTAATCGCTAAACCCTGGTTTTTGGCAGAAGGTCAAATTAGTCAACAGTTGACAGTCCACAGACGACAGCCAATTGAATTTTGTCAACGGTTCACAGTCGACAGCCAATGGTAATTAATGAGTCAAATCGTTCTACGACTGCAATCAGCAGTGGACTGTGGTCTGCCAACGATTGATTATTCAATTGATAATCAATTAGGTAGCCTAAGTTCCAAATTTCTTAACCATAAATTATTGTAGAAACTAGCAGAGAGCTGGGGATATTTTTCTAAATTTTAAGTGGATTCACCCCTATACTTTTCCTGCAGATGCCTAAAGCCAAATCCGATAAAGATCGGAAAATCTTTGTTCTAGATACTTCCGTTATCCTGTACACCCACAACTCCATCATGAACTTTGCCGAGCACGACGTGGTCATCCCGATCACCGTACTTGAGGAGCTGGATCAGTTTAAAAAGGGCAACGATACCAAAAATTTTGAAGCCAGAGAGTTTATCCGACTGTTAGATAAATTATCTCAAGATCACATGATCCACGAGTGGACACCCTTAAATGGAAAAGCAAAAGGAAACTTCAAGGTTTTGATGAACCCTGACAATAACCTGAATGCCAATGTCATTTTTGGAGAGGAAAAGAACGACCACAAGATTCTGAATGCTGCTCTCTACCTCAAGCAGCATGAGAAGGATCGTAAAGTCATCCTGGTTTCCAAAGACATCAACTTACGCCTAAAGGCAAAATCGTTGGATATCCTTGCTGAAGATTACGAAACAGGGAAGATCAAAAACATTGTTGAACTAGAAAATACAGGCAAATACCTCTTGGAGGACCTAGATCCACAAGCCATCAACACCTTGTATGAGCGCGGATCTATTGAGGCGAAAGTAATCCTTGGCAATCGAAAGCGAAAAGCGAATGCCTTTTACATTTTAAAGAGTCAAAAAAATTCGGTACTCGCCTACTACAATTCCGATGAAAATGTCCTCAGCCGAGTGGACAAGCAATTGGCTTACAACGTCAAGCCCCGCAATGCAGAACAGACATTTGCATTGCATGCCATCCTAAATCCACGGATCAAGCTCGTATCCATTCAAGGGGTAGCTGGAACTGGAAAAACCCTCCTTGCCTTGGCAGGCGCCTTGGAACAACGGCGTGAATACAAACAAATCTTCTTAGCTCGTCCCATCGTCCCCTTGTCCAACAAAGACATCGGGTACCTTCCGGGAGACATCAAGTCCAAACTCAATCCTTACATGGAGCCGCTTTGGGACAACTTGAAGTTTATCCAAAATCAATACAAAGAGACCGATAAGGAATATCAAAAAATCACCGAGCTAGTCAACCAGGAAAAACTGGTCATCCAGCCACTCGCCTACATACGTGGAAGATCCCTTTCCAATATTTTCTTTATCGTGGATGAAGCTCAAAACCTCACCCCACACGAAATCAAAACCATTATTTCGAGAGCTGGAGAAAATACAAAAATCATATTCACTGGGGATGTCTTCCAAATTGATACCCCTTACCTCGACGCACAATCAAACGGATTATCCTACCTCATCGATCGAGTAAAGGATCATCCGCTCTATGCACACGTGAAACTGGAAAAAGGGGAGCGCTCTGAACTGGCTAACTTGGCTAACGAGCTGCTGTAAGCGAATCCAAAAGGAGGGAGTGCTGTTTTAGTTTGCTTCAGTATACTTCTTGTACTGGTTGAGAATGGTCTGCCAACCTTGAGCCTGAAGTTCGTGGGGATTTTCATTTTCGGCATCGAAAATCAACTGCACCTGCGTTTTTCCCTCTTCTTCCAAAAAGTTAACATTGACTTCTCTACCGTCAGACACCCTGTAGGTAAATCCCTCTTGAGGTCTTACCTCGGTGTAGGTACCGCCAAAGTCAAACCCAATCTCCCCGAATTTGGCCTCCATACGGGTAAAGTATTTCCCTCCAACAACCAGCTCATTGCTGGCTCGGGGACAATGCCATTCGTCAGACGCAAAATTCCAATTTACAATATGCTCGGGTAAGGTGTAGTAATCCCAAGCCTTGTTCTTATCTGCTGATACTACTGCCTGAATGGTGATTTTAGAGAAAGTCATTGTGAGTGAGATTAGAACTTATTGGATTGTTACAAACTCATCATTTCTTTGAAGCGGGCTGCTTGTCTACGGCTGACCTCAATGCGATCTCCTCCTTTGAGAGTCACAACCAATCCACCGTTAAACCAGGGTTCAATAGCCTCCACCCAGCCTAGGTTGATGATGTGTTTGCGACTCGCTCGGAAAAATGATTTCTCGTCTAATCGCTCATCCAAGGCATTCAAGGATTTGTGAATCATCGGTTTGAAGTTATCAAAATACACCTTGATGTAATTGCCATCCGACTCAAAAAGACGCACATTGGAAAGTCGTACAAACCAGCAGCGGTCTCCATCCTTCACAAATACCTGATCCTCTAGAGTCAGTTTCTTCTGGCTACCCAACCCTTCCTGTCCTTCTCGCTTGGCAATGCCCTCCATTTTTCCTTGAAGCTTTAAAACGGCATCCTCCAACCGCTTCGGCTCAATGGGCTTGAGTAGGTAATCCAGCGCATTCACTTGGAAGGCTTTGAGGGCATACTCGTCGTAAGCAGTGGTAAAGATGACGTGCGGGAGTTGGTCTAGCTCCTCAAGGAGATCAAAGCCTGTTTTTTCAGGCATTTGAATGTCTAGAAAAATCACATCCGGCTGAAGTTGATCAATTTTTTCTTTGGCATCTTCCACATTTACTGCTTCGCCTACCACTTCTACCGTTTCCAGCTGATTCAATAAATTGATTAGCTCCTTACGGGCTAAGCGTTCGTCATCAATTACAAGGGCTCTCATATCAATCGAGTTAATTAGGCTAAAGTAAGTCTTTGTTTCGGAATTTTTATTTCTGTAATCACAAATTGGCCTCCAGAGTTAAAGATTCGGAAGCTTGCCTGATCACCATACAAAAGGGCCAAACGCTGTTGAGTATTGTCTATCCCATGCCCTTCTTCCTCTCTTCGTTTGCTTGCCGGCAAGGGCGCGTATTGTCCACTATTTTTTACTTGAATGTACAGTTCATCTTGCAGGCCTTCTCTACATTTAATTTCAATCAGCCCTCCCTTGACCAAATTGGAAATCCCGTGTTTAATGGCATTTTCTACAATAGTCTGCAACATCATTGGAGGAATTTTATAGCCATAGGCTCCCTCTTCAATCTGGTAATCTACCTGCAGGCGCTCTTCAAAACGGATAGACTCCAAGGCTAAGTAATCTTTCACCGTGGCCAGCTCATCCGCGAGGTCTATCACCTGCTTTTTGTCCAGCATCAGGGAAAAACGGAGCATATTCGAAATCCGGGTAATGGCAGATTTCGCTTTGGCAGGGTCCTCGTCTACCAAGGCTCGCACCGAATTCAAGGCATTGAATATAAAGTGGGGGTTGAGCTGACTCTTCAAATGATTGAGCCGTATCTCATTGATTTTTGCCTCGTAACGAAGGGTTGTATTGTAATTGTCCAAAAAATGGAAGACGAAATAGAGCAACACCCAAAACCCGTAGTAGAGAAAACTCACAAACAAATTGACCGAAATCACCAATGCCTGAAAATCGAATCCAGGGTTTAGCGTGCCAAAAGCCAAATTGATAAGCACCTGAGCCAAGACATTACTAACCGCCATGATGCCTACCGCTACTAGCACTTGAGCGATCAAACGGAAAATTCCTAACCGAAACCAGCCGTATGATTTGATGAGTAGTCGGAAAGCATGGGTAGAAAGCAAGTAAAAAGCAGCCAAGGCCACAAAAGCCCAAGTTTGGAGGGGAGAAATCCCCTCAGATAAGGAAGCAAAAAACACATTGACAAAAGCAAAGCTTCCCCAGCCCAATACCTGCAATAGCCAATAGAGTGTGCTTCTGTTCATGCTTGCCAAAGTTAACCAAGGAAACCAAGCTAGGCTTCCCAATTTGATAAGAGGGCGAACGGCTTGATTTTAAGCCTATTTTCAGCGATGTAATTCCTGCTTCAAGAATCTACCAGTGTGACTATCCGGATGTGCCGCCACTTTCTCTGGGCTTCCCTGCACCACCACAGTTCCTCCTTTATTCCCTCCCTCAAGCCCCATATCGATCAGGTAGTCTGCCACCTTGATCACATCCAAGTTGTGCTCGATGACCAAGACGGTATTTCCCTTATCCACTAGTTTTTGGAGCACATTCATCAACAAGTCAATGTCTTGAAAATGCAAGCCCGTGGTCGGCTCATCCAAAATATAGAAAGTTTTGCCTGTGTCCTTTTTGGACAACTCGGTGGCCAACTTTACCCGCTGCGCTTCGCCTCCAGAAAGGGTTGTCGCATGCTGTCCAAGGGTGATGTAACCCAATCCCACCTCACTCAGGGTAATGACCTTTCGAAGGATCTTGGGTTGAAACTCAAAGAATTCCACGGCCTGCTCTACCGTCATGTCAAGCACATCGGAGATCGACTTTCCTTTAAAGCGCACCTCCAGCGTTTCTCGGTTGTACCGCTTCCCTTTGCAGGTCTCGCATGGAATATGCACGTCAGGAAGGAAATCCATTTCCACCAGCTTCATTCCTGCTCCTTCGCAATCCTCACAGCGTCCACCCTTCACGTTGAAGGAGAATCTTCCCGGTTTGTAACCGCGAATCTTGGACTCAGGAAGTTCGGTAAACAGCGTGCGAATGTCCGAAAACATGCCCGTGTAGGTAGCAGGATTCGATCTAGGCGTTCGGCCAATGGGGCTTTGATCCACTTCAATCACCTTGTCCAACTGTTTCAATCCGTCAATGCGGTCAAAAGGCATGGGTTCCTTCTTGGAGTTGTAAAACTCCCTATTGAGCAAAGGAAATAGGGTCTCGTGTATTAGGGTACTTTTCCCACTTCCCGATACTCCAGTAACAACAATCAAGGTGCCCAGGGGAAAGGCAACCGTGACATTTTTCAAATTATTCCCTCGCGCGCCTTTTAAGACCAGCTGCTCTCCGGTTCCTTCCCTTCGGGAACTAGGTATGTCCAACCCAATTTTGCCTTGCAAGTAGCGCGCCGTCACCGAGTCAGACTTCAGCAATTCAGCAGGGGTGCCCGAAGCCACCACATGTCCGCCATGTCTTCCTGCTCCTGGACCCATATCGACGATGTAGTCAGACTCCAGCATCATGTCCTTGTCGTGTTCCACCACCAATACCGAGTTGCCCAAGTCTCGAAGCCGCTTCAAAGCCTGGATCAATTTCACATTGTCTCGTTGATGGAGGCCAATGCTGGGTTCATCCAAAATATAAAGCACACCAACCAGCTGAGTGCCGATCTGGGTGGCCAAACGAATGCGCTGCGCCTCACCCCCTGAGAGGGTTCGGAGGGGTCTGTTTAATGAAAGGTAATCCAAGCCGATGTCGAGGAGAAAACCGATACGCTTCCGGATTTCTTTGAGTACTTCTGCGCCGATGCGCTGCTGCTTCTCAGATAAGCGGCTTTCAAGTCCTTCAAACCAATCTGAAAGCCCTTGAATATCCATCACTGAAAGTTGCCCAATGTGTGTCCCATCCAACTTAAAATGAAGGGCTTCCTTTTTAAGTCGGTAGCCTTGGCAATCTGGGCAGATTTTGGAGACCGTAAACTCGGCAACCCATTCCTGGATTTTGTCGGAGCTCCCCTCTTGGTACTTCTGGAGAAAATTGATGATCCCCTCAAAAGTCGTATTCCACTGGGTGCCCGGATACTTCACCGAATCTACGGCCACCTCAATTTTATCCCCATACAAAAGTACCTCCACCACGGCTTCAGGCAGGTCTTTGATTGGGGTGCTCAAACTGCATTTGTAATGCTTCAGGAGCGCTTCAATCTTTTTAAAAATCCAGATATCCCGGTACTCTCCTAGGGGTGCAATCCCTCCACGGGTAATGCTCAAATTGGGATCGGGAAAAATACTTTCGCGTGTGATTTCTTCGATTACGCCTAGGCCGTTGCAGCTTGGACAAGCTCCATAAGGAGAGTTAAATGAAAAGCTATTGGGTGCTGGCTCCTCGTAGGAAAGGCCCGTTTCGGGATCCATGAGGTACTTGGAGAAGTAGTGGATTTCTCCGCTTTCTTCCCGTACCATCAGCACTCCTTTGCCGTGTTGCAAGGCGGATTTGAGCGATTGGGTAATTCGAAACCGATCGCCCTCCTCCGCTACGATGCGGTCGATGACGATCTCAATGTCGTGGATTTTGTAGCGGTCCAACTGCATCTTTGGAGCCACTTCGAGTACTACTCCATCTACCCGAACCTTGGAAAATCCCAGCTTGCGGACTTGTTCAAAAAGCTCTCGGTAGTGCCCCTTTCGTCCTTTGACAACCGGGGCGAGGAGGTATAATTTCTTTCCTGCAAACTTGGTAAATAGCTGCTCCAAAATTTGATCCTCTGTCTGGCGGATCATGGGCTTGCCACTATGGTAGGAAAAAGCATCTGCAGCTCGAGCGAAGAGTAGACGCATGAAGTCATAAATCTCCGTGACCGTACCTACGGTGGATCGAGGGTTTTTGGAAGTGGTCTTTTGCTCAATCGCGATGACAGGAGAAAGGCCATTGATCTTGTCCACATCGGGACGCTCCATCCCGCCCAGGAAAGATCGGGCGTAGGCCGAAAAACTCTCCATGTACCTGCGCTGCCCCTCTGCATAAATGGTATCAAAAGCCAAGGAGCTTTTGCCACTCCCACTTAGACCTGTGACTACCACTACTTTGTTTCGTGGGATCTTCAGGTCAATGTTTTTAAGGTTGTGCTCTCTGGCTCCAAAAATTTCTAGGAATTCTTCCTGTACCGCAGGATGTTGGGTCATGGTTTTGCGAAAATTAGGAATCGGTGAAAATACGCTTTTTTTGCCGAAAGGAAAAGGTCAGTCCGAAGACTTTACCCTGAAGTTAGTTGGCTGAAAAAGGACATTTTCCTGCAGTAAAATTGGGAATGTGCTCTGATTCTTCTTGCTTCCAAGGAGCAACTTGGTAATGAAAATTTGGCGATAAAATCTGATTGTCCCATTCCTGATGGAACACCCCAAGCGTCGAACCTGATGCAGGAGGCACAATCCAGGCCCAGTCCGCCTGCACGGTGCGGCCTTTGGCGGCTTCTTGCTTGCAAAATTCTAGAAACTGCTCGGATGCAGTATGGTGATCGACCAGGGTCACTCCCTTGGCTTGAAAGGAATGGAGCACCGCTTCTTGTAGGACTAGCATAGCTTTGTCTTTCCAGAGTGTCTTTGCCTGCCGCATGTCTAAATTCAAGTTTTTGGCGATTTCCGGTAGCATGTTGTACCGCTGCACATCTCCAAGATTCCGAGCAGCAATCTCCGTGAGCATGTACCAGCCATTGAAAGGAGCACAAGGAAAAGATATGCCCCCGATCTCCAGACGCATGTCGGATATCACAGGGACGGCGTACCACTGCAGTCCAAGTTCTTCCATCCAGACATATTCTGGGTGTGAAATGGCCACGCGAAGCACCTTCTCCTCAGGAATGGCAAACCAACTGGCAGGCTCTCCTTCACGCTGAATGACTAGCGGAAGTACATCAAAAGCGGTTTTTTTACCCTTCCAGCCCAAAGACATGCAGTATTTGGTGAATTCCAAGGAATCTGGATCCCCTATCACTTCTCCTGTTGGTTCGGCATACCCTGCAAACCGGATAAGCTGCTTATTCAAAATTCGAAAACCTCGGTCTCCTTCCTCTTCAGTTGCATACGCAGTTAAAGTAGCACGAATCTTCCCTCCATTCGTTGCAGATTCGAGATGCTCTAGCGCATCTTCAAATACCTCCTTGGCAGAAGTTAAGGTTCGACGGTCTCTCACCTTCAAGGATTTCCAAAAAAGTCGCCCCATGCAGCGGTTGCTATTGCGCCAGGCAAGTTTGGCCCCATAGCTCAGCTCTTCTTCGGTCAGGCGATAGGTCCCAGAACGCATAATTTCAGCTTGAACCTCATCCAATCTTTTTTCTACTCCCCCCAAGTTGGATTCAGAATAGTAGCACTGAAGAAA
>Ga0209400_1001032_pt1 | contig 23656 bp, 34 predicted proteins | sample M_130807_EF_Meta_FD_187313 | JGI IMG/M metagenome (GOLD analysis project Ga0209400, IMG submission 187313) | Freshwater microbial communities from Lake Montjoie, Canada to study carbon cycling - M_130807_EF_MetaG (SPAdes) (version 2) | ecosystem: Environmental > Aquatic > Freshwater > Lake... | reverse complement strand
CCATCAGAATTTAGAAATTTATTAAAATCTCCAACTTGAGTTCCGTAAACTCCTTGTGAACTATCTTTTTTATTTTTTTTAGCCATATTTTTATCTAATTAGTGTTTTTTGGTGTAGTTTGTTTTGCAAGACTTACACTAGCACGCAGTTTAGCTAAATCTTCGTTTTGTGCAAGCTTATTCTTTTCATTGTTTTGATTTAATAAGGTTTTCATCTTCTCTAAATTCAATCTTTGCTCAGCTTCTTTACTTTTTTGCTGATTTTCCATTGCTCTAAGGTCAATTTCACGTGATTTTAGCTTAATTAATGGGTCAGAATCAAATTGTCCAATGATATTATTTTCTTCTTTTGCAAAATCCTTCATCATTTCAGCTATCAATTGAGATTTTCTTGATTCAATTTGAATAGTAAGTTGTTTTAATTGCTGTGCAGCTTGTGGATTAGCTTGTGCTTGTTGTTGTAACATAGGCATTTGTTGTAACTCTTGTACAAATTCTGTTTGAACATGTTCTTGAGCCATTAAAGATATATGTTCAAGTATATTTTTTTGAATTGCAGATACTGTTAATGGATTATTTTTAACTAAATTTAATTCCATGAAATTTAAATGAGCATCAATATGAGCTTTATGGTCTTGTCCAGGGAATGCTTGGAATTGTCCACCTGACATTGCAGTAATATTTTCTAAACTTGGGTCCATTGGTTGTGGTTGTTTAGGTGCAGGAAGTATTAAATCAATATCTTTAACCCCCATTGCTTCATACATTTTTCTATAAGCTTGATATAGATCATGAATTTGTGGATTTGATTGAGCAAGTTGTAATTGAGTTTGTGCTAAAGAAATTCTTTGTGATTGAGAGAATATATTTGGATCTGCAACTGGAACAATATCCACTTTATCATCAAAATCAGTTTGTTTAATTTCTCTTGATCCACCTACTACATCATATGGATAAACTGGGGGTAAGTAAGTTGAAAATACATTTGCTAATAATTCAAATTCATTTTTCATTGATGAATAAATTCGTTTATGAATAGCTGACATCACTCGCGATCCGCGCTCCAATAACGCCATAGTAGTACCCACGGCTGCCTGTTGGTTCATGTCGCCAACTTGTGCATCTGCGATGCTCGCGAATCGTTGACTTGCGTCAACAACAATGCCCATTAATTGTAATAGAACTTGATCTGGCCCTTTAAATGGTAAAGGTAAAAACGCATCGCGAAGATTTCCTCCCGGAGCGTCGACATCTCTAAATTCACCTGGTTGAATAGGTTGTGCATCATCTCTAACTCTAATACCACGCATTTTAAATCCTGCTGGTAAATTAGCTAAAGTTCCTGCATCAAGTAATTGTCTTAAAGCTTGTGTAGCAGTTCTTGATAAACCACCAATCATATGAATTAAACCAAATCCATAGAATCCAAGTCCTGGTAAAAATTTAAAATGTACAAAGTAACTAATTTTTTTCTTTAATTGATCTCCTGCTTTGTAATTACGTCTTATTGAAAGAACTTCCATTGATCCTTCTTCAATAGTTACAACATAAGGAAGTTTAATACCTGTGGGCTCACCATTTTGATCTCTATCTTCAAAACCCTCAATATCTAAATCAACATGACATTCTAATAATGTATAAACATCTGCTGGTTTAGAAATTCTAATTCCTTGTAATTCTAATTGTTTTTTTTCAATTTCATCTTGTTGTAAAGGAGGTTCTCCTAAATCAACATCTTTATAAAATCCTGATACTTGTTGTTTCTTTAAATCATTTTCAGAAATTTTAATTACATGAATAATTGCTTCAGCATCTTCTAATGAAGTTGCAGTATATGGAACTATTAAATCATCTGATGGAATAAATTTAGATACAGCTCTTTGTAACATTGCATCATAGTAAACTTTTTTAAATGTAGATCCTGATAATGGTAAATAAAATAACATTTGATCAAACTCAGGTTCGTATTCTTTCATAACATCCATAATTTGATAGTTCATGAAATCTTTAACTCGAGTTGCTTGATCTTCTTTATTACGATCTGAAAGTCCTACTATTTCAGTTCTAACAGGTCCACCTGCTGGTAATAATTCTTTGTAAGCTTGTGCTTGAAATTGTGTTACTGCTTCTGCAAGAACTGGGTGTGTAACTCCAGATGCATTTCTAAATGGTTGTGTTCTTGTTTTATAAGTAAATCCTAAAAGATCTAAACCTTTAATATAAGTTTGTTCCCAATCTTGTCTTGATGATTTGTAATCAGTATATTTTTCTTGAAGATCTGATCCAATTTCTCCAAGTGTTTTATCATCTAAAAATTCTGCTAAGTTTGCATCATGGTCTTGTCCGCCTTCTATTGCTGCGGCTTGTGGGTCAAAAGAAATTTCTGCTCCACCATCTTCAGTTGGAATTACTTGAGCACCTTCAGTTGGTATTGCTTCTGGTTCTGAAATTGTTTGATCAATTCCTTGAGCTTGAAGTTGCGCTTCATCAATTAATGTATTAGGTAGCGCCTTATCTATATCAGCCATGATTAACTATACCTTCTTTTAAATAATGTTTCAACACCTTGTGGATTAGGACCTCTAACAGGTGGAATGGTTCTTGTCAAATTTGTATTAACATACCCACCATCCGCATACCCTCTACTTGCTAGAATTCTATTAATATCATCAGCACCAAATCCAGCTAAGTTTAAGGATCTATTTAATCTATCTTTTTGTGATAAAGCATTTATTTGATCTGGTGTTAAATCAGTCATAGCAGAAGATGTTGCAGCTGGGTTAGCATTTAATCCTTTAATAAATCTATTGAACATTGAAAATAAACCAGTACCTGAGTTTGGCATAGTTGATGGATTACCTTGACCAAAAAAATTTTTCCAAAAAGGTGAAGTTCTATTATTTAAATTTTGTTGGTTTCTTTCAAAACTTCCAATACGCATTTTATTGTTTGGGTAACCTGAAAACATATTTGGTGTAGTTGGACCATTATAATAAGATCCTATCGGGTCTCCTGGTTGTACAGGTCTACCTAATTGTATTGCAAGTCCTGAAGCTAAGTTATTCATAAGAGGTGCTGCATTTGGATCATTTGCTTTAATTTTAGAAACAACATTTCCACCATCCGCAAAGCTATTAGAATAATTAAGCATTACATTTTTGTTCATTGGATCTTTAGATGCACCAAAACTTATATTACCATATTTACTTTCATAGCCTGCTCTTACATCTTTAGCATCTGCTCTTGGTGTAGTATTAATTCCTAAAGTATATCTTTGGTCTTCTGGGCCAAAATAAATATTACCTGAGTAAGTTCTTGGATTTTCTCTATTAAATGGATCTACTATTGCAGATAAACTTCCACCATAATTATCTTCTGTATAATTTAATCTAGGGTTAATACTTCTTCCACTTCCACTAACATCAAATGAAAATCCTGCTGGATTCATACTATTTGTTTCTACGGGAGGTAATCCTACTCCACCATTTTCATATCTAACTCTTCCACCTTTTGCAAAACTAGCTATTCCACCTTCTGCATATTCTGGATCGGGATATCTATCCATAATATCTTCATAAGGATGGCTTTCTGTTCTTTGTTTATTTTTTAATCTTTGTTCAGCTTTTTCTACATCTTTTATTTTTCCTGTTGCAATTTTTTCTAATTTTTCAATATCACTATGAGCATTATCAATATGAAAAGTATCATAATCAAATTCAACTTTACCTGGATTATTATAATCTGGTTTTGGTCTATTCTCTATCACATAGAAATCACCTGGATCTTTTATTTGTTGACCTGTTTCTAAATTAATATCTGATTTAGGTGGTTTATAAGTTACTTCAAAAGGTGAATCTGCTACTCCTCCAGTTTTAGATTCAATAGTAATTTCTCCAGTTGTTTTATTTTGTGTAAGTGTAATTGTTTCTGGTTTTCCAGTTTTAGAATGTATTTCCAATTTTTTAATAATTTCCATATCTTCAAGTCTTGAAGCTTTAGGTGATATGTCTACTCCTTCTTTCATTATTTTACTTACAAGAGGATTAAACCATTCTGGCATACCTTTTACTTTTGGTAATGTTCTTGCAACATTCTTTGCAACTGCTTTTATTTCAGGACCACTTTCTTTAAGAAGCTTTCCTGCAAAAGGTAAAGATGCAAGTCCTGTTCCTAAAAATTTTAAAAAATCTCGTCTAATCATTTTTGCCTACATATTTATCGTATAAGTCTCTACCAAACATATCCCATCCTGTATAAGCAGTAGATGCAATCAATCCTGGTATTCCTGCGTATCTAGAAACTGCGGCTATGGTTCTTGGATTTAAACCCATTCTTAATGCAGCACTTAATATTCCTGGCTCAGCTTTTGTTCCTACATTTGCTAATGTAAAATAATCTTTTACTTTGTTTAAAGCACCTGCAGGTCTTGCAACACTTGGTGCAAGGTTTTCTAAGAAAGCTAAATTCATATATGAGAATGGACTTGTTAATCTTTCTTTAAGATCTTTATCTTTAGCAATATCACTTCCAATATCAGCAGCTTCTATTACTGCAACAGGTAATGGTGAAAAAGCTCTACCTAATCCTTTTAATGCAACTCCTGCTCCAGATCTTAATACACCTTTACCTTCTGCTCTAGCGCCTTTGTAAACTTCTTTTGCTCCTGGAATAGCAAGAGCTCCTGCTAAAGCACCTGAAGTTAATAATGGATTTTCTGCAATTGGATTATCTGCAATCCAATAAAGTAAATCAGATTGATCTGCTTTTTCATTTGAATCATATGCACTAACGAATCCAGCATATGGATCATATTTTATAGGCATTGCTAATGGTATATTATCTATTGGCATTTATCTTTTTTTCTTTTTAAACATTGAACCAATTCCTTTATCAACTGTTTTTCCAAATAAACTTGCAACACTCTTAGGAGTTAATACAGATCCTCCACTTGCAAAATCATAATCTTTGTCTGTTGGCTTAGCTTGAATTTTTAATTGTTCAACGGGTTCCCCTTCTTTAGCCCAACGTTCTTTCATTTGCTTGTAAGCATTTCTTGCTCTATCAACCCAATGTTCTCCTTCAACTCCTTTATAACGAGAAGGTGTATCTGGATAAGTTGCTTTGTGATGATCTAAGATATCTTCAAAAGTTACATCTTTTGGATTTTTATTAAAATAATATCCTGTTTCAATTCTTTGTGCTTGTTTGTCATAAGTAGAAGCAGCCATCCAATCTCCTTCTTTTAAAGCTTCTTTAGCTTGCGTTCTTAATTGTTTTGCTTTTTCAAGTGCTTTCATTGCTGCTTTCATAACAGCTCCACCTGCATCATATCCAACTCTTCCGCCACTTGCAAATTCTGGCTCTTTAAGTTTTTTTCCAAAGTTAGAATAAAAACTTAAATCATAATCTATGCCGTGTCTTTTTTTTAATTCATCTTGAATTCTTTTGTAATGTTCTTCTGGATTTGTTGGAGCAAATCCAAATTTGTTTTCAGCATGATTAAAATAAACTTTCTCTACACCTATATCGTTAATAATTTTGTCTAGTTGTTCTTCAGTAACACCTTTTCTTTTTAATTCATCTCTCATAGCCCATTGTGATTCAAATTCCATTGGTAAGTCACCGTGTTTATACATTTCATCAAATTGTTTTTTAGCTTTTTCTACATATTCTAAATGTTCTTTTTTAGCATCTAAATATTCTTTAACTAATTTTCTATGTTCCGGAGTTGTAACACCAAGACTAGTTTCTAATTCTGAAAGTTCTCCTAAAGGATTTTTTAGATCTGATATTAATTTTTCTCCGGTCTTTGCACTTGTGATTGTTTCTGATTTTGAAAATAATTCTGGATACTCTGATTTTAAGTAACTTACATTGTTTACGAATTGTTGTTTTTCACCTTCATCCGCTTTAAATACAAAATTAGCATCGGTCTCAATTAATTTTTTCATTTGCTTTGGATCTGCATTCTTTCCAAACTTACTCAAATCCATATTAAAAGAACTTTTAATATCAGGTAGTCTTGTAACATCTGTAGCAAGACCTGGTTTTAATTTAATGCCGATACTTTTTAAAAGCTCTGCTATTGTTTTATCAATTATAGCCATTAGTAATACTCCTTATCATCTTGAACAATTGGTTCATCCACAAAATCTTCAGGATGCTCCAAAAATCCTCCTTGTCTAAACCTCATTAATGCTTGTGTCATTGAGTCTACGAGGTCATCATGATCTCCAAAAGGAAATGCCGCGCATTCTTCAATAACCTCTTCTGCAAAATCAGCCTCTGGCGCCCATATCTGTCCACTCTCAAAAAGAGGGGCAACGGCGTTTACCCTAGAATGTTTATCATTTCCTCTGCTTGGTGTAAAGTTGATAACGGGGATACCCATCTTACGTAATTCATAGGTTAAAGGTAATCCAGAAGCCTTTGATTCCACCACAACTGAATCAGGTCGCCAATAGTAATATTGTTGTAAAGCTTCACGTCTAAGCTCTGGAAACTCTAATCTTTTCTTTAATGCATCTAATAATATCAAGTTAGGACCTGAATCTTCATTTGGATAAAATACTCCCCAAGTTGTAATAGCTGAAAAGTCAGCTGTTTCTCTTTTTAAAAAAGCAGTATCATAGCTTTGAATTACATGTTCTAGATTTGGAATATAATCTTTATCCCATTTACGCCACCATTCACGTTTAATAATTGAACCTTCTTCTGAAGTTGGGTTTTGCATCCATTGTGAATTCCATTTTTGTAAACTTAAAGAAGCTTTAACTGATTCTAATTCTGATAATTTCCAATACTCTGGCCACACAGGTTTATTGTTTGGAAGAATAGCTGGGAACTGAACTACTTCCCATTGATCAGATTTAATTCCTTTTTGAGCCCCGATCAACGCTCCGGTAAGATCTTTCAACGACCAACGAGTCATAACCACAACAATCTTTCCGCCAGGCTGTAATCGCTGACGAGGACCTGAGGTGTACCATTCATAAGCACGTTCCAACGCTTCGGGATTCATAGCATCTTGTTCCGAGTGCGGGTCATCAATAACTAATAAATCCGCTCCGCGGCCCGTAATTGCCGATCCAACACCGGCAGCAAAGTATTCCCCACCTTGTTCCGTTTCCCAACGGCCCGCGGCTTGTGAATCTTCGCGCAGCGTAGTTTTAAAATATTTTTTATAATCTTGACTATCAATTAAATGTTTTGCTTTTCTACCAAACCTAACAGCAAGTTCAGTAGTATGGGTTGTTTGAATAATTTTTAATTTTGGATGTTTACCAATCATCCATGCTGGAAGTAAAAAAGATGCAAACTCAGACTTAGTATGTCTTGGTGGCATGTTAATAATTAATCTATTAATTTTTCCTTCTGCAAGACGATTAAATTGGTCAGCTATTTTTTTATGATGTTTACCTTCTACAAAATCTGGCCAAACAGCTTTTACAAAAGATAGAAAATCATTGTTTACTTTTTCTTGATTCTTTTTTTGATCTAATAATAATCCATATTGTATAAACTCATCTCGCTTATCAGGCGGAAGTTTATTCAGGTCAATAGTTTTTGAACTCATAAAAATTTTTTATAATTTTTTTCACCTTTTGATTTATTTAAAGAAAATGAATTTATACCCTACCCATGTCTAAATCAAGGGATAAAGGGTAAAATTTTGGGACCCCTTTTTCTATTTTAGGGGGTGGGGGTGGGTGGGCCCGTTAGAATTCGAGCAGGCCTGCGACAATATGTTATATTGATTTACTAAATAGGAATTGTGGGTGGGTGGGCCCGCCAGTTAGCGGGCGCACAACCTGCGCTAGATTATCAATCTAGCAATGTCATATACTCTTTTGGAAAATGTCTAGCAAACCAATCACAACCTTGCTGTACTGTTTTATAATCGTTGAATTGTTCTGCGCCCATAATCAAATCATAGATTGCTACAGCAAACCAAGGGAGAAATGTTTTCTCTCCGCTAAATCTATTCGCAACCTCAATTAGTTTATCTTGTGGGTCTAATGTTAAATCAACATCAAATGGAATTTTATATTCGATGTCATTATATTTTACTGTTTTCATTTATTTTCCTTTCTAGTTTATTGTTCTGTTATCTACATTACTAAATTCAAACTCTTTTGCAAGTTCCATATGCTTTGGCTCGTTGAAAAACCTATCAACTATTGGCAAAGATAATAACAAAAGAATATAACTAATTTCTTTTGGAGTATAGTTTTCTTGTGTCTCCAAGAAATTTAATTTCTCTTTTATTAATTCTTTCTCCTCATCGGTATTTAAGAAAGCAACTCCTCTTAATATTTTATCACTAAGATGAGCAGGTAGTGTGTGTTTAGTTTTTTTCATATTTTTCTTTCTATGTTGTTAGCGAGTCGCCTTACATATACAAGGTTAAGCGACTCACTAATAATTTATATTAAGCTGTTTTTTCAGTCAATATATTTATTGTTTTAATTGTATATTCTTGCCCTGTCCAATTTGTTTTAGTTTCCTCAATTATATCTATTGGAGTTTCGCTTGGTTTAGTTTTAATTCCAACATAATTAATTAACTGTACCATATGTACATCTAACCAATCATTCATACATCGTTCATCGCAAAAGTAATGTTCCCAATTTCTTATCCATTCACGATTAACATTCATATCAAATCTTGCCTTGCGAGTTCGTAAAACTTTATTGCCTTTTGTTCCACGAATTCTTGATTGCGTTTCGTATGTATGACACTTTGTTCCTTGGCAAATATTTAAAGTCATTTTTTATTCTCCTATTAAGTTGAAAGAGGAGATATTAAACTTGTCTCCTTTTTTTTCTAACAATTCAATTTCTCTTTTTAAATCTCTATACTTAATTGCGTCCTCATAAGATAAAAAAGATTTGTAATTGTTTTCCACAAAAGTAAGATTATTTTTTTCTGTTCTTACTACTATATATCTAGTTTCTACATTAGCCATTTTATTATCCTTTTAAGTTTATTGTAAAGTTTTTAGCACATCTATATCCATTTCTGTCCAAATCAAAATAAGTTAAAACAGTTTCGCCTTTTGAAGTTGTCCAAACTTTTGATTTGTCATCAAACAATGCAGAACGAAATTCCATTTTTTGTTCTACATTTTTTTTGCCATTTATAGTTTCTGGTATGTAGCTAACTACAAACTTTGTTCCATTTTCTATATTCATATTTTTTCTTTCTATGTTGTTATGGGATATTTTTACTACAATATCCCATAACTTGTCAAACAGTTAATTTAATGCAACTGCTGATTGTCTTGCCTTTTTAAACTGTGCAATTACAGCTTTGTTATCTTGTTTAACTCGTCTTGATTTAATTAAATTAGCCAAGTTTTCTGGTTGATAAATAGTTAATGAAACACCAGCAGTTCTTTGCAGTTCGTTTTCATTAATATCTAAACCTAACTGACCACACAGGTCGATTGCGTCTTTAACATATTTATAATCTTTTAATGCTAAAGTTATATCTCGCATATCTTTCTGTATCATTTCTGCCCAAGTATAATGAGATTGCACAAATACTTGCCTAGCATTTTTAAATGCTCTCATTTGGTCAAACTCTTTTGCAGTACAGGCAATAGTTCTTGAACGACAATAGCTAGTTCCAATTACATCTAAACTATATTTGTCTTTCCATTGTCCATAGATACCATTCTCATCATTGATACCCAAAAACTTTTTAATCTTATCTAGTTCTTGAGTGTGGTGTGGATTAGAACGATTGTCTTGGTGTTGAACATTAATTTCTGGATTTAGACCAGCATTTTTTAGTTCATCTCTAAAATATGCAATAGCAAAATCATAATCATTAAATCGTCCTGTTAAACTTGCGTCCAATTTAAAATTAAAATGTTCACTATTGTCTTTCTCATTTTCAACTGTTTCTATTTCAGTATTAGCAAAATAAAAACAACTGTCTTTTGCGACAACATCACAGGCACTACCATATTTCTTTTTAAACTTTTGTAGTGTTGCAACATCATCTTTTGGATATGCTCTATTTACAATCGTCTGTGCAATTTTAAATGCACTATCATATGCAGTAGTTATATCCTCTTTAGCTGATATAAAATTTTCTCTTTCAGTAGTTTTCTCATTTTCAAAATGAGATAAAATTAAACTACCGATTTTTTTTCTTATATCAGTATTTAGTCTTAACTTACTTGTTGTCATAGTATTTACCTTTTGTTTATTGTTAGAATTATTTTATTTCACACCTTGAAATTTAAGTCAATAGGATTATATGGGAATATGTAAATTGTGGACAGAGAATTATCTAAGTATGCTTGAAGGGGAATAAAGCTACTGACACGCTTCGTGTACACACAAGGGACGCAAAAGCAAAGCGACGTTATTAATATTCGCCCCGAGCCACAATTTACACCTTTCTAGTTGGACAGCAGGCGCGCAAGCGCCTGCGACAATATGTCGCATTGACATAACCCCAGGTTGTATGTCAGTGAACGAGCAAGCGAGCCTGCGACACTATGTCGCATGTACGCGATTCGCGGTTCGTGGTAAGTTAAAGGTAGAAAGAAAAATATAACAACAAGGAGAATAAAAATGGGACTAGACCAATACGCAGGCTTCAGAGATGAAGAAGGTAATGTTAAAGAAGAGTTCTATTGGCGTAAGCATGCTAGATTACAGCAGTTTATGGCTGGAGAATTTGATTTACAAAATAAAGATAAAAAACCAGATGCTGAAGGTATGATGCATAGTTTAGGTTTTAATGGTGGACAAGGTGGAGTTAAAATCACGGCTGATTTAATTGCACGTTTAGAAGACGCAGTTAAAAACGATTACTATGATTACTTTGCTCCCGATGGTTTTTTCTGGGGACAACAATTTCAAGAGGAACAAGTTAAAGAATACAAAGAACAAGACGAAAAATTTGTTCAATGGTGTAAAGACCAATTAAAAGAAAAACAAAATATCGGTTATGACTGTAGTTGGTAAAAAATTAAAAGCCCTGGGATTTAAAAAAATCCCAGGCACGGAACCCGGCTTCCATATGTATGAGTTGACCCCGGCCCAGCTGCAAGGATTTGATGAAAATTTTAGGGCACAAGCTAACAAGCGAGCGAGCAAGCGAGCGAGCAAGCTTGACAAATAAGAATATAAGATTATATGGGATGTATGAAAGTAAAAGATTTAGATAATATAACCGGCACGCTATCAAAGCCTTCAAAAATGCCTGGTTGGGCGTATGGTATACCTGCAAAAGAATGTAAGACTGGCAGCAAGCTTGCTAAGATTCCAGGGACCGTCTGTCATGGCTGTTACGCTCTTAAAGGCTGTTACGTATTCCCTAATGTACAAGCAGCGCAATATAAAAGATTAAGATCAATTACCGATCCGCGATGGGTCCAGGCAATGGCAGCTCAAATATTACGCCATAAGTCAAAATGGTTTAGATGGCACGATTCAGGAGACATTCAATCACTTGATCATTTAAAAAAGATATTCGCAGTGTGTCTGTTAACGCCAGATGTAAATCACTGGATGCCGACCCGCGAAGCGGGGATATTGGCTCAGGTAACGCCGGAGGAAGTACCTGTTAATTTAATTATAAGATTATCGGCAACTAAAGTTAATGGAAGCCCTTCCGCTTCCTGGCCGCATACTTCTACTGTTGTTATAGAAGGAAAGACATGCCCTGCAGCGGAGCAAGATAATAAATGCTTAAGCTGCAGAGCGTGTTGGGATAAACGAATTCCTAATATAGCTTATGGAAAACACTAACATGGGCCGTACCGCACTACGGCCCGCCAACCAGCCAGCTAACAAGCAAGCAAGCAAGCGAGCGAGCAAGCGAGCGAGCAAGCGTTCCGGGTGGGTGGGCCCGCGAGCGCGCGAGCAAGGGGTGCGACAATTTGTCGCATTGACAAAACAAAAATGCAACACTCACCGCGTACCGCGAATCGCGAAAAGATTATCGTTGACATTTAATCATTAGGATGGGATATTATGGGATATAACAAAAGGAGGAACTATGAAAGTAACAGTACAAGTAGAATGGCGCAAGCTTGGAGAACCTATCCAGGGTCTGGAAGAGGTGATCCTGAACGCGCTTCGAGAAGCGGGGTATACGACCGGGCATATCTTTGTTCAGGGAGATCCGCTGGAAGACAAATCAAAGGTCCCATTCAGCGACCTGGAGCGTCTGCCCCACGAGATGGTAGCTCACATGAGCAATCACAAAAACATGCAGCCTGTAGATCCGGAAACAACTCACTGGAAATCATAAACGAAGCAGCCACGGCCCGCACTCCGCGGGTCGCGGTTAGTTATTACTTATTAGCCAGCGAGCAAGCGAGCAAGCGTTCTAGCTAGCGAGCGAGCAAGCACGCATTAATCTTATCCCAGTCATCGAGCGCGAGCGCGAGCGCGTCGTCAAGCACGAGCCCCGAATCGCTGACCGCGGATGATGGAAAAAGTTTTACGGAGCGAGGAGCGTCGGCTTTAACTAGGATAAAGTTACGCTTTGTCATGGTCCTATGAAATAAAATCTGGTGCGGTGACATATGAACTTTTCCATTGCGTGCAATCTTCAGCTCACACATAAAAAATGCACAAGAATCGTGGTATCCCAATAAATCTGGAACTCCAAACGAAGCCCAAGATTCTAATCTTGTCCATCTAATTTCGGGTGTATTTTTCTTAACAACCTGCCAGAACTTTGACTCAGGTTTCATCGTACTAAACTATTTGATTCGAACGAATAACTTTAGACATTTTATGTTTTTCTTTTTCTGTTTTTAAAACAATTCTATGAGTTTCTGTTTTACCAATTAACATGTTTTCCATTAATCTTATTTCCGAAATGTCGTGTAAATCTCCATTAGGCATTTGAACTTGTATTCTTGCATTGGCTGCAACTTCTGATTTTTTAATAAATCTTTCTAGGACTTGTAATAATGTTTTTCCGTTTATCATTTTACCTTTTTAAATGGGGCCCAGTATCCGAAGGCAAAAATCTTTCATCTTCTCGTAAGCCGACCCCACCTTTTTGGGGTTATTATAAATGAGTGTTTATAACAACAGTTGATTTGTACTAAAAGTTACGATATATGTCAAGTCATGGGTATTCCAGCAAAATTAACAGAAAGACAAATAAAATTTGCAGAGTTATTAGTTTTCAATGAAGGTAGAAAAACTAAAACTGAATGCGCAATGGAAGCAGGGTATGAAACAAGACCAAGACAAGCTGCTCATGAATTAACTAATCCAAAGATATCTCCATTAGTAGTTAAATACATTGGTGAACTTAGAGAAGAAATGCAAAAAAAACATGAAGTTACTTTTGAAAGACATATAGCTGAACTTGCAAAACTTAGAGATGAATCAAAAGCTTCTGGGTCCTGGAGTGCTGCAATCAATGCAGAAGTTGCTAGAGGTAAAGCTGCAGGTTTATATATAGATCAAAAGATTGTTAAGTATGGAACATTAGATTCTTTGACTCCTGCTGAAATAGAAGCAAAGATGAAACAGATTTTAGAAGATCACAAAGATTTATTAGTTGAAGCTGATTTTGAATCAGTTAAACCAGAACAAGATAAAGAAAAAGATAAGTTAGCAATAGAAGAATAGCTTTATTAGGATTCATTACATTTACATTGTTTTAATAATAAACATCCAAAGTTTGTTCTATAGATGCAACTAGAGATATTCGATCTCTTTAACACATCCAATAGGGTATACATTTCTGTCGCCATAACTAATTATTTCTTCATTTTCTGCTTCATAAGAAGCAAACGTCATTATTTTGTTCTCATCTGAATAAAACAAATATCCCTCGCTAATGCAAGTACTACATTCCATTTCGCTAAACTCATCGGTATCTGCCCAAGCAGTATCTCCTAGGATATCTACCCAATGTAATCTAATTCTTTTAAAATCCTTTATTTGCATTATGGTTATTTTATATAAGGGGAACTTTGGGGGGTCAATTGGTTTCAAAAATAAAAAAGGGGGTCGCGTAGCCGAGTACGTGTAAATGGCGTAAAATGATGAGAACGCCACGAGAACAACAGCCAATACCAACGATTCGCCACGGCGTCTTTTTGTCAAAAACGCTAAAACCATTGGTATACAACAAAACGCCACGACGCCACGCCGCCACGACTTTTTTTTTCAAAAATTTTTTTCAACTGACCCCCCAAACCTCCACTTATGTTGGCTTTGGTGGCGTTAAAAAAAGCTATATAAATCAACGATCCACGTTCCGCGCTCAAAAATACACGCTTTACGTTAAATTTACCATTGACCTGTCACAATGATCTGATATTAGCGGATCGCGGATAGGGGGTAATTGCACATGGCTAAGAAAAAACAATCAATAGAAGATATCCTTGAAGATATTAGAGCTCATCTAGATCTATTAGAGGATAAAATCAACGAAATCAAAGATCAAGACGAATCTGAAGATTGGGATGACCAAGACGATGACGACGAAGATCTAGACGATGACGAAGACTAGCAAATAAATGGTGTGGGGCCTAAAAACCCCATACTAAAACCCTAAAGCAGTAAGTTCCTTATATGTTCTCTTCAATAGCTCTGGGTATTCAGGGTTAGTAGAGTAATTATATAATAAATTAAAATAGCGATTTACGTCATTAACACGCAGTTTAGACTGCAATTGTCGTTCATTTCTAAAAGATTTATAAGCATCCTTAGTATTTAACAGATTTATATAATACTCTATAGAATGGCATTTAGACTTAAATTTAGCCACTCTAAACGGTGCATTTGGGTTATTGGCAGGTGCCATACCATTATGTAAATTTTTAAACTGATAGATGCCCATTAAATTGTTTCCCTCTAAAGCATAACGACTACGGCCATAATTAGACTCTAAAGCCGCTTGTGTAAGTAGTAGTTTTCTAGGTATTCTTTCTTCATTTTTATATCTTTTTTCAAGATAATCAGCGCATTTATTGACTGATTGTATAAATTCTTTGTTGTTATTATAGCCAAAGGCGGGTTCTGAGAATACAACAAAAAATACAATAAATAGCCAAATAAATATAGTTAACAGATACAGTATATAATGTTTTAAATTATTCACGTAGTCCTCCTGCGATGTTGGTTAGTTTATAAGGCCTACCTACTAAGGTAAGGTTGCAGTCCTGTAGCTGCTCATTGGTTTATATCCTTTCATTGTGTTTATTTTTCACCTGTTGTCAATTCAAATTTTTTGTAGAAATTCAACGTTTTTTCAATGATTTCAGTAGTTGAGTTTGATTTAATTCTATTAACAATATCACATACAAAGACTAAATTACCTTTAACGTAACCTTTTTTAGGTACAATTCTATCTAAAGATGGGGCGTAATCTTTATTTTTTTTAATTTCATCTTTATAGCCCATTTGAAATGGAATATTTAATGCAGGGCACATATTATCTTTTGGAAAAATACTTTTTAAATAATCAGTATCAATATCAAAAGGTATGTTTTTTTCCTTAGATCTTGATTTTGCATTGTATAATATTTGAGGAATTGGGTTTTTAAAATAATTTTTTTTCATTTCTAAATTGCTACAATTTCTACATGCAGTTTTTATTCCTTTCCAATGCTTATTATTAACTATTAAAAAATTATCTAAAGTTAAATATTTTTTACAAACAGTACATTGTTTAGTTTTTTCCATATAATTTATTTATGTTGAAACCAATTATAAACAGCAACAAAGCTAAGAAGTATAAAAACTATTTGTTGGGTTAATCTTGCATTATCTTTTTCAATGTAAGAAACATAAGTCCACATTATAACTGAAATCATTAAAAATACCCAGGCTATCCATTGTAAATGAATAATAGCGCTTGCCTGTATTACAGAACAAGAAATGCTGATACCTGCAGCTATCCATTTATAAATTTTTAAATTCATTTTTTTAATTGATAATACTGATCAACGCGTCTTAAAAATCTGTGTTTACAATTTTTTAATTCATAGTCTCTAAGAACAAATTCCTGGTAAACATTATTTGGATCACACATCATTATAATGCATTTATCAATTTGAGTTCCATAAACATAATCATGAGCCATTGCATACGCTGCAAGCTGTAAAAGATAATCTTCAATCCATTCTCTTTTTTTAGGTTTATTAGTTTGTTTAAAGTCAATAATGCAGTCCTTTCCAAGATGCTGACATACTAAATCAGTAGCTCCTGCGTATAGATCAGGATAATACAGGGTAGCTTCTATGCCATAATATTCAGTGATTTTATTGTTTAATCCATTATCTATTATAGTTTGAGCCATCGTATGAGCATTTCTACCTACATCAGTTAAATCTAAATGATATTGACCCGTTAAAAAACTTTCTATTATCTTATGCATTGCAGTTCCACGCGTTGCAGAACTATCCACGATCCGCGCTGCTTCAGCCTCGCCTACTCGTTGTCGCCACGCTTCTAGTGATTTGCGTTTCTCTTCCGGCTGCGTTGCTGATAGAATCGTTGTAACAGATGGTAGCTTAGCTTCTCCAAGATCATAGTGTCTATGACCGTCAATAGAGGCTCTTGTTGAAGTTGGATATATAAATTTAGGGTTATGTTTCATTTGTTTAAGAATTTAACTACATTTACATCTTGAGATAATTCGTAATTTGTTTCTTCTATTTTAAGTTTACACCATTCTATATATTCATCATCTAACATATGAAGTCTATCTTCATACATCATGTAAGTCATAATATTAATTTTTTTAAGATATTCTTCAAATTTTTTTTGTTCAAAATCATTTAATCTTTCTTCATTCAAAACTTTTTCTAATAGTTTACTTTTAAATTCACTCATTTAAGTTACAATTAATATTAAAATTGCTAGTAATAATAGAATAGTCATTAGTGTAATGTTTTATGATTGTATGGTTCTACATTTTCAGATTGTTTTAAAACTGTTTCTATAACTTCTTTAAACTCACCTGGATATTTAAACACAGTTTTATATAATCTTAAAGATTGAGCCATCATTGTAGATGCAACCATCTGTGGTTCATTAGTTCTTAAAACTAATTCAACCATTTTATCAAATAGTTCTCCGTAGATTATTTCAAGTTCTAACTCTTTGCTTTTTTTTGTTTTTTTCATCTTTTTTTCTCGTACAAAACTTTAAATATACGTTTCTTTTTGATGGGACACCAATAACCATAGTAGCCGGATATTTTTCTTTTCATACCGGTAACCCCGTATCATCAATGTTCTCTAACATTTCCTCTTCTGTAAATGTTATTTCACCTTGTGATTTACATTCTTTACATTGGTAAACTTCTCCATAGCAATCTCTACGATATCCATTACCATTACAATCATGACAAATAATTTTATGAGTTCTATTTTGAGTGTCCATTTTTATAGCCTTTTGTTTTAGCTGCTTTTTTAGCTAAATCTTCTATTGTTTTACTAATAGTTAAAGTGGCATCCGTTAATTTACCATCACTTAAAAATAATAAAATTTTATAAGTTTCCATTGGTACGGATACTGATTTATACTTTGCTGGGTCTGCCATTTTTCTCTCCTTTTTGTTTATTTATTTATGCTTTCTTGCATAGTCATATGGGAAACTATAACAATAAAAACAAGTCTTGCAAGTAAATAATTTTTAGTATATTGTGGGGATCTCTTCTCACACCTTTTGTTTGCTCGTCCTAGTACAACTAGGGCGGGCATTCATTATCTTCTTCCCTGACCTTTATATTCTTTTCTATCGTTACGTTTATTAGGCCTTTTTGAGTGTCTTCCAGGTCTTTTTTTATTAGTTTGTTTAATAAACAAACCATTTCCTATACTTACTTTTTTAGCCATTATTTTTTTCTGATATTAAAGTCGCGCGTTTATGAAGTGAAATAGGTATATATTTAATTACGCCATTTACATATTGTTCTGATTCTTCTCCACACAAAGCACATCTATAAAAACTTTTATATAAAAATAATAAAGGAGATAATGAACGACAATAAGGACAAACCCCATGTTCAATTCTTACATCTTGTGAAACTATTCTTAAAGCTTCTTTAATTTTTTTTATTTTTTTTGGCATTGATTTCATAAAACATATCATCAGTATTGTCTGTTTTCCAGTTCTTATTTTCTACATTCCAATAAGAAGTTTGGACCTTATAGTCCGGCCAATTTGTAGAAGTAGTAAAGCTAGGCACGTTCCACAAAACACGATTATTAGGCTGAATTGCAAAATTACCGTTATCAAGAGCGATAACATGCCCACACTTATGTTGATCAGGTATTTCGGAATGTTCAGTATCCAGGACATTGGGTTCCGGATGCGCCCAATCAATTGTAAATAAATATTCACCATTATAAAATTTTTTATTTTTCCCTAAGTATTTACAGCGTTGACCTTTTAAAAAATCAAAAACAATAACACTAGGATAATAACTAAATGAATTCCATAACTGAAGATCGTCGAGATCTTGATGTTCCATCGGTGTGCTATGCACATTATCGCTGTTTCTTCTTTGAACAAAAGCAGAGATAGGAAGTCTCCAATAGATCGCACCATTGCTGAGTAAACAATGAAACAACGTCGCACGCCCGCTAATACTCCCCAGGCCAAATACCACGCAGTCTTCAGTTTCTCCTTTATGTTTTCGTAAGTCATATAAGTATTCTCTCCTTATTTTACAGTATATAGGTGGTATATTAGCATTTAAATAAGACATTGAAAGCTATTTAATATCACCCCAATTATCCCCAGATTCATAGTCTACTTTATTAGGTATTTCTAACTTAATTGAAGATTCCATAATATCTACTATTTGTTTTGCATGATCACTTGATTGAACAGATATATCTAATTCATCGTGTATTTGTATATGAGGAACAATTCCTGCTTCACTTAAAGCTATTATAGATTTTTTAGTCATATCAGCAGCTGATCCTTGTATTAATCTATTTAATGCTTTGTATGTTCCTGCTCTTTTAATTCCATGACCATATTCTGCAATTGCTTCGGCATGCGGTTTAGGTAAACCTTCACCCCATGTAGTTGGTTCCCAAAGATCAAAATGACAAACTCTTCCAGCTAATGTTCTAATTTTTCCTGACTCATCTGCTCTTCTTGATACAGCTTGCATTAATTGTTTTATGAATGGAGCTTTTTTATGATATTGCGCTATAAGTTTTTCTGCAGCTTCTTTCATTAAACCAAGTTCAGCCATTAATTTATTTTTACCCATACCATACATTAAACCTAAGTTAATTGTTTTAGCTTGAGATCTTTCTATATCTGCCATCTTAGCAACTGCTGCATGGAAATCTGCTTCTCCTGCTTCATAAGATTTTGCAATTTCATTAATACCATCTAACTTTTGTAATTTAGCATAATGAATTAATATTCTTGGTTCTTGTTGTGAATAATCAAATACTCCCCACTTATGATATTCTTCTGGAATAAATAAAGATCTAATCAATGGACCTAATTCTTTATGTCTTACAGGTATTTGTTGTAAGTTAGGATTAGACATTGAAAATCTTCCTGTAACTGTTCCACCATCATCAGATCTAATTTGATTTATATCTGCATGAATTCTTCCTTTATGAGAATGTTTTACAATTGTATCTATAAAAGTTGTGTGCGCTTTATTTATTTCTCTTGCATAAGAAATACCTTGAGCAATTTCATTTGGATGATTTGATAAAAAGTTTTTAGTAAAACTAGGAGCTCCTGTTTTTTCTGTTCTATCGTAAGGTAATTTTAAAGAATCAAATACTTTAGCAATGGAAGCTGCGGCCCATAATTCTACTGAAACTCCAGTTAAGTCTTTGATTTTATTAAGTATTTTATTTTCTTTATCTATCAAAAGTTTCTTAATTTTATCCGCTTTTTCAACATCTACTCTTACACCTTTAAATCTCATATCAACAAGGCAAGGAAATAATTTTGATTCCATATTAAATATTGGCCAAAGATTTTGATCAGATAATTCTACACTCATTCTATGCCAAAGTTTTAAAGTGGATTCCGCATCTCTTTCAGCATATTGACCAACAAACATAGATGGAAGTTTCCACATATCTTTTTTAGCATCAATTCCATATTCTCTTGCAGCTGATTTTAATACAGCTTCATCTTTACCTATTCCTGCATATTGTTTAGCTAAAGCATCTAATGTAAAGCTCCATCTATTTTCATCAACTAATGAAGCAGCTATCATTGTATCTCTAATCTTAGCTGGAGGAGTTATTCCTGAAGATCTTAACCAACAAACGTCATACATTGCATTGTGAAATATAAATGTAGCATCTTGTTTAAATAATTCTTGTAACCAATTTAAAACTAATTTTCTATCCATGTTGCCACCGCCTTCGTGTGCTATTGGATAATAACCTGACCAACCTTCAACAGCCACTGCAACACCAACTATAAAACCACTACCAACCACGTTCCCCGATCCGAGTTCCGTTAACTGAGGATCGCAGGTCTCTAAGTCAATTGCTATTTCTTTATGACCGCGTAAATCTTTTAATTCTTCTGGTACCACCCATTCTGTTTGTGGTGTAAATAATATTTGTTGGAATGTTCGTGTCATTGCATCATTGATAAAATGTACAATGCAATTGATACTCCATATAATGCCATTGCTATTTCCATCTTCTCTCCTTTATTTATCGTTATAATCTCTTTCTAAAATCATTTCTAAATAGTGAATTGCTTTTAAAATATCTTCTTTTTTACCTTTTAATTTATGTCTACATATATACTTGATTGCATTGCCTTCTGCAAATGGTAATTGATTTTTGTTTATAAAAACAGATGGTTGTATTTTCATAGTCTTATAATGTTTGCCACCTATCTGTTTATAAAATATTTTATTTGTCATATAGTGTATGCTTTATTAAAGTCCCTTGGATCTACAATATGTAATTCTTGTTTAGCTCTTGTAAAAGCTGTGTAGAATAATCTATGTAAATCATCCGGTTCTTCATCTCCTTGTTTAATTGCGGCTGCTGTAAGATCTAACAGAACTAAAACTTTTTCACGTTCGCCACCTTTAGCGCCGTGAATAGTTGACATAAGAATTCTTGGAGTTTTATTTATCTTCTCACCATTAGCTCTCATATTACGAATATAGTTTTCTGTAATCGTATCAACACCTTCAAATGATTCATACCATACTTTATCAGTAAGTAAACCATGATTTTGCAAACAATCTTTTATTGTGTATTTTTCTTCAGCTTTTAATGTTTTAGCATCTCTATATCCAGGAGTTACATTGGCCCCTAAATATGTATATATATTTTTAATTTGTAGATAATTTAGTTCTTTACCATTTCTAAAATCTTCCCAATTACTTAATGCTAATAACAATTCTAAAGATAATGAATTGACACCTTTATATTGATAATACCAACCTTGTAATTCACATAAATCTTTAACATCATTTAAAAAATGATTAGCAGAAGCTAATATTAGCCATTCTCCTTGCGACATATCTACTTGAGTAATATCAGTATAATACTTTAATAACCCTGTTTCTTGGCGTGGATTATAGGTTTTTTCATATCTATTTGATACTTTAGATATAATTCTTTGTGATAATTCGTGTATAGGACCTCCTGGAATACGATAAGATTGTTTAAGGGTCTGTATCTCATCCACCTCATTCTTTAATGCTATAAAGTGATCTATATCGGCTCCGGCCCATCTAAATATTGCTTGGTCATCATCTCCTGCAATATAAGTCTTTTCTGCTTTCTTCCAAATAGATCTGACCATCTCCCATTGTAAATGAGATAAATCCTGAGCTTCGTCTATAAATAAAACTTTAAGTTTAGGAGCTATATCTTGTTCTATAAAGTCTTCTAATAAATCTGTAAAATCTTTTAATCCTTTTTCTGCTTTATATTTTTTAAGTTCTTGATCTAATAAAAATAATGTATCTCTTTCTATATCTAATAAATTTCTTCTTAAATCATAACACTCTAATAAATCCATTTTCTTAACTCTAGCTGTATTTATTATAGTTAAATATTCATTATCAGAATTAAATATACCATCTTCATTTGAATAAGATGCAGTCTTAATTGGAATATTACATCTTATACCAAATTCTCTATAATCTTCTTTACTCATCATCTTATCTTTAGTTACACCTAGCATTCTAAATGCAAGTGAATGTAAAGTTCTAAAATAAATTAAATCATTCTCTGGACTTAATGAAAATTTTATAGAAGCTCTTGTCGCTGCTTCTATTGCAGCTTTCTTTGTAAAAGAGAAATAACCAATTTCTTTTGGTCTAATTCCCTGTTTTATAAATTCGTCCACCAAGTTTAACAACGTTGTTGTTTTCCCTGTCCCCGGTGGTCCCAGTATTATTGTTTTCATATTTTTTTATCTTTCTTTCTAAAAATAAATTCCTAATAGATAGTTTTCTGTTTTTATCTTCTAAGAATTCAATTCTTTTTTTATATTTTAAATACCAATTTGTACCTACTGCTCCCATTAAAAATGTTGCTCCTGATATTTAGTTTGTGAAACTGACGCATCTATTTTCTTCATAGCATTAATTTTAACTAATCTAGGTTCTTGACCTTTAACTTTCATTCTAATTTCAGATACAAATATTCCTTTATCTTTTAATTGTTTAATAAGATTACCTGTCTTTGACTTATCCATTTCCCAATTATTCTTTTTACAAAAATTATAAAAGTCATCCATTCTAAAATATGTAAATTCTCTTTTATCATCTGTATATGGAAGTTTATTAAAGATATCATCAATTGTTCTGGCATTTTGTCTATTAGTGGTCCAATCTTGTAATAAAGATGTTATTTGATTTATTGGATCTAAAGATTCTAATGGTTCAACTGTTTCTAAATTATCCATTAAAGGTTTTAAATAATATTCTCTCCAATCTTTATCTTTTAATTTAGGTATAACTAAATCAGCTTTTTCTAATACAGCTACAGAAAATAAAATAGGATTTGCTAAATGTTCTGCTTTTAACTCAATTCTTTTTTGTGTTTCACCTTCTCCTATACTTAAAAAATACTGCGGTGGATTTGAATTATATTTTATTAAACTACCTAAAACAGGCATAGCTTCATCATCGCCACCTACTCCAAATTTTTTAGTTCTACATAATTTTGCATTACAAACTTCATTTATAGGTGGAAGTTTACATCTATACTTATCGTAACCTTTTTTACCTAAAGATTTTATTAATTGTTGAACTTCTCCATTAGGTAAAGGCGGAGACATATACTTTAAATTAGCTGCGACAACTTTATCTTGCCAAGAATCAGGATCAGATTGTTTAAAAAATATGGCAATATTAAATAATGCATTGTTCCTAGATCCTTCGCCAAAGCCATCGCGAGCTAATCTATTTAAACATGGCGGACCATCTTTAAATGCTTCTTCTATCTTCGTTTCCTTGATTTCGATTTTTTCAACTTCCTCTTTTGTGCGCGCATAAACATCATAGAGCTTATAAAATTCCTCAAGTGACATAGCGGCGCCATTATCGTCGAACGCATATCTTAGTCCTTTTGTTTGGTTATGGTAGGGAAGATTTAAAAAATTACCTGTGTCCCCACGTTCCACAAGTATTTCCGTTTGCTTTGGAAATATCTCAACACCTTGATATCCTAAAGAAT
>Ga0209400_1001029_pt1 | contig 23669 bp, 22 predicted proteins | sample M_130807_EF_Meta_FD_187313 | JGI IMG/M metagenome (GOLD analysis project Ga0209400, IMG submission 187313) | Freshwater microbial communities from Lake Montjoie, Canada to study carbon cycling - M_130807_EF_MetaG (SPAdes) (version 2) | ecosystem: Environmental > Aquatic > Freshwater > Lake... | reverse complement strand
CTCCAACTTCACGAGTTAATTCTGGTTGATTTTCAGCAGGATCAATGTGGGCATATTTGTGGTTTTCAAAAGTTCTAAATAAACGATCCAATCTCACGTCCACACTGGATGGCTGAATCATGTTTATGTCATAAGGCTCAAGGACAACTCGTCCTTTATCAATTTCAGACTTAATGTCTCTATCGGAAAGAAGCATGGGATTGAGCCTATCGTCTCTTAGTCATTTTATTAAATACCCCAGGACTCAATGTTTCTTAAAGTTTTCGATCAGCTAGTACCGGAAGTTTTTCTCTTGCCTGGTTAACGCTTTGTAAATCTATTTCCACATTAATTACTTGTTCTATTGTTGTTGGATCATTCAAGACTTTGCCCCAAGCATCAATAACCACACTGTTACCACCAAGTGTTGTGTCACCATTTGTGCCAACACCATTGCAAGCTATAAAAATAGATTGGTTTTCAATGGCGCGAGCTTTTGTTAAAACATTCCAATGTTCAATTCTTGGCACTGGCCAACCAGAAGTCATCAAAATACTTGTAGCACCTTTTTCGTTTAGCTTTCTAAATAATTCAGGAAATCTCAAGTCATAACAAGTTGTTAATGCAGTCATACCTAAAGGTGTTGCAACACAAACTAATTCATCGCCATTTGTTAAATGCTTTGATTCACCTTCACTAAAACCAAATAAATGTATTTTCTTATATGTTGCTGCAATGTGGCCTTGCCCGTCAACCAATAGAGAAGTATTGAACAACGAACCATTTATGTTTTCAACAAATGATCCTGCATGAATCCATACATCGTTCGTTGCAGCAATGTCACAAATATCATCTGAAATTGGTCCAGGAAAAGTTGTGGCAAGAGAAACACTTTGTTCAATGTTAAATGCGCCACCATGCCAAAACTCAGGAAGCATAATTAAATCTGGTTTTTTACCATCTGATCCTTGTGCAATTGCAGATAATTGGTCAATTACCCGTTGATATCTATCACTTGGAGATTCAGAATCATCGGTCTTAACTTGTATTAGCGAAACTAAGGCTGTGCTCATTTAATTAATAAACTTTTGGGCAGTTTCAATTAATCGATCATTTGCAGTTTTTTCTGCAATAGTTATGCGAACTCCATCATTGGCAAACATGCGCACGCTTAAACCGACTTCATCACATTTAGCAGCAAAGTCTGCAGCTTTTTCTTTTAAGTCCAACCAAATAAAGTTCCCATCTGCTGTTGGTATTTTCCAACCTTGTTTGGTTAATTCATTTACAACTCTGGTTCGTTCTTCTACCAAAGTATTTATCCTTGCCATTAATTCTGCTTCGTGATCAAGAGCAGCAAGGCCAGCTTCTTCAGCTAAATTAGTTACTCCAAAAGTTAATGCAACTTTGTTTAAAGTTTCAATAACATGAGGTTGAGCAATGCAAAAACCAACTCGTAATCCAGCCATTCCATATGCTTTGGAAAAAGTTCTCAAAATTGCAACGTTTTTCTTTCCCCAGGCGTCACGTAATCCTTCAACTGCTGATTCATCTCTAACAAATTCTGTATAGGCCTCATCTAAAACAACAAGTACAGTTTCTGGAATTTGATTTATAAATTTTATAAATGCGTCTTTCTTTATTGCAGGACCTGTTGGATTATTTGGACTGCATAAAAGTATGCAACTAGTTTTACTGGTAACAGCTTTTGCCATTGCATCTAAATCGTGTTCAAAAGTATTTGTTAAAGGAATCATTACCGGTGTTGCCCCAGCAACCTTAGTAATAATTGGGTAAGCCTCAAAGGAGCGCCAAGCAAAAATAACTTCATTTCCAACAGTTGATGATGCTTGAATCAATTGAGTTAATACTGCAACAGAACCGGTTCCAACTTGAATATTTTCAATTCCAACTTTGTATTTATTAGCTAACTTTGTTCTTAAGCGAATCGATGCAGGATCGGGATAGCGTTGCACACTTTGAGCAGCTTTAGTAATTGCATCAACAATTGCTGGAATTGGTGCGTAAGGATTTTCATTCGCGGAAACTTTAAATGTTTCAACACCTGGTTTTGCTTTTGGAGTAGCACCGGCTTTATATGCCGGCATGCTGGCTAAGTCATCGCGCAGGTGTGGCGTAGTCATGAGTAAAGATTAGGCGTTAGACCTTGCACTACTCTCAAGTGAGTAAATAGAGCACGAATAAGGAGTTAGTCCTTTGCGTTTACGAAAGATTCTTCCCGTTGCCCTGTCTGCAATTAGTGCTTTTGTTGCACTTTCTGCTTGGGCCTTTGCTTCTCCTCCGGGATCTGCTCCTGATGATGATTTTCATTTACCAGCTATTTGGTGTTCCCATGGTGCTGTAGAAGGAATTTGTGATCCTGAAGTTGCCGGAGATGGTTATGGAAAAACTCCTACTCCTTTATCTCCTTCTGCTATTTGTTTTGCATTTAATTCTGAGAACAGTGCTGCCTGTCAAGCAAAACAATTTGATTGGAATAACAAAGAATTAGCAGGATCTAGAACTAACGAAGTTGGAAGATTTCCAAATGGTTTCTATTGGACGATGAATTTACTTATTGGAGATAACACTCTTCAATCGGCAATGCTGATGAGAGTATTTAACTCATTTCTTGCAATCTTGCTATTAACTATTACTGCAATTTATGCAACACCTTTTATTAGATTTGCCCTTCTTGGTACTTGGGTTTCTGTAGTAACACCACTTGCTCTATTTACAATTCCTTCCACAAATCCAAGTAGCTGGTCAATTATTGGTCTTGGAATTTATTGGGCAGCGCTTCTTTCTTTTCTGCAATCAAAAGAAAAGAAGCATTTGGTAATTAATGGAGCTCTTACCTTTACTACTGGTGTGATGGCAATTAATTCTAGATCTGAAGCAAGTCCTTATTTAATACTTGTTACTTTAATAATTATCTTTATTCATGTACCAATCAAGAATTTAATTAAATTAGATTACAAATATTTACTTCCAATATTTGTTGGCCTGATTGCACTTTATGAATTCTTAACAACCCCATCAACTCTTGGTTGGTCTTCTGGATTGCAAGGTGGAGATCCAAATAGAACAAAGGGTGAATTGTGGTTTAGAAACATAAGTCAGTGGCCAAGATTAATTGATGGTTCTGTTGGTGGTTGGCCTTTAGGTTGGTTTGATACGCCAATGCCACCAATGACAAGCTTCTTTAGTTTCTTAGTTTTAATTGGATTTTTCTTTATTGGCCTAAGAGTTACAACTTGGCAAAAAAATATAAGTTTAATTTTAATAATGGGCGCAATATTTTATTTGCCCCTAAGAATTCTTTACCTAGGTTTTAATTTTGTGGGCGAAGGAGTTCAACCTCGATATTTCCTTCCTTTATTGATGGTTTTTATGGGAATTGCTTTATTAACTCTTAATAAAGAGCCAATCACTTTTACCTTCTCGCAAGCCTTTGTTTTATTTGGATCAGTCGTAGTAGCTCATGCATTTGCTCTTCATTACACAATGCGCAGATACATAACTGGAGTAAGTAGTGGATTTACTGGAACTGATAAAACTGATTGGAATCTGAATAAGGATGTTGAATGGTGGTGGAGTTTCTTACCTAATCCATTAACAACTTGGGCTCTTGGATCTCTTGCCTTTGCCATTGCAGTTTTCTTTGTAATAAATTATTTAAGAAAACCAATTAAATTATCGAATTAACTGCTTCTCTAAATAATTCTGTGTGACGATCAACATCTGATTCTTTTGTCACTGGACACATTAAAGCCATGTTGTGAAACGGTGTCATTAAAATATCTCTGTTAATAGTAAACAAGTGCATGTACTCATCTAATTCATCATCACTTGCCTCTGCTGAATCACTGCCATTTATTGGGGCAGGATTAGCAAATCTATATTCAGCTCTTGCTCCTAATTGACTAATTGACCAATCAAGTTTTGTTTCATCTAAAACTTGTTGCACTTCGTTAGTGAATTTTGTAGCCAACTTGATCATGTGTGAAAAGTTTTCTTCTGTTAAGACTTTTTCTAGAGTTGCTCTCATCGCCGCAATTGATAACGCATTTCCAGATAATGTGCCACCAACTCCTCCAACATCAACTAAATCAGCACCTGTTTGTTTAGTTGCTTTGTCTGCTAATTCTTTTGTGATGCCATAAGCACCAGATGGAATTCCTCCACCAATTGACTTACCAATTGTGACAATGTCAGGATTTAGATTATTTGCTTTAGTCATGCCACCAATTCCTGCAGAAAAAGTATGAGTCTCATCAATCAATAACAAAGATCCATACTTTGTAGCCAATTCTCTTAAACCTTCTAAAAATCCAGGTTCTGGAAGGACAATTCCAATATTTGTTAAAGCAGGCTCAGTAATAATTACTGCTACATCACCATTTGCTAAAGCTTTTTCCACACTTTCTAGATCATTAAATTCAGCAACTCGGGTTGTTTCATTTATGTTTCCAGGAGCTCCAACATTTCCTGGACGCAATGTTGTTTCACCATTTGGTCCACTAACAACAAATGTTTCGTCTACCGTGCCGTGATACCCGTAAGAAAAAGCTAAAACTTTTGTTCTTCCAGTGACCATTCGCGCAAGTCTTAATGCCCATCTATTGGCATCAGTTGCAGAAAGAGAAAAAGACCACAGTGGAACTTTAAATCTTTTTGCTAATTCATGAGAAACCCATTGCGCATCAGCTGTCGGCAACATTGTTGTTGCGCCACCTAATTTGGTATATCGAGTATTTATGGCTTCACTTACTGCATCTGGGGAATGTCCGGCCATTGCTGCAGTGTCACCGAGTGCAAAATCAATATAAGTGTGTCCATCAACCGAAGTTATTCTGTTGCCTTTGGCGTGATCTAAATAAATGGGAAATCCGCCAGCCCATTTATTCATCCAAGTCATTGGCACTTGACCAAAAAGATTTGTGGCTGAATTAAAAAGGGCTAAAGATTTAGGATTTCTTTGTAAATAAAGTTCACGTTCTTTTACAAGATTTGAACTTAACTTGTTTCTATCAACCTTCATTTGGTGGATTTTGTGGCGCAATAGGTGTGTTGTAATTATTTTGCATTTCAGTAAAGCGTGAGTAATGACCTTGGAATGAAACCGTAATAGTTGCAGTTGGACCGTTTCGATGTTTTGCCACAATTAAATCTGCTTCACCAGGTCTTGCATCTTTGTCGTAATGTTCTTCACGGTGAATCAAAATAACCACGTCAGAGTCTTGTTCCAAAGAACCTGATTCTCTTAAATCTGAAAGCATCGGGCGCTTATCTGTTCTTTGTTCAGGACCACGATTTAGCTGAGAAATTGCTACTACTGGCACATCCAATTCTTTAGCCAGAAGTTTTAAAGATCTAGAAAATTCAGAAACTTCTTGTTGACGAGATTCAACACGCTTACCACTTGTCATCAACTGCAAATAATCAACCACAACAAGTTTTAAATCATGGCGTTGTTTTAATCTTCTACACTTTGCTCTAATTTCAGTAATTGTTAAATTAGGTGAATCATCAATAAATAACGGCGCATTAGAAACGTTACTCATTTTACGTGCAAGTTTTTGCCAATCAGCTTCATTCATTTTTCCACTACGCATTGCGGTTAAACCAATACTTGATTCAGAAGAAAGTAAACGCATCACAATTTCGTTTCGTCCCATTTCCAGGGAGAACACTGCAGCGGTGGCATTATTTTTAATTGATGCGGCTCTTGCAAAATCTAGGCCTAAAGTTGATTTACCCATACCAGGTCTTGCAGCCAACATAATTAATTGTCCAGGTTGTAAACCGTTTAATAATCTATCCATTTCAGCAAACCCAGTTGGAATTCCAACAAGTTTGTCACCATGTTGTGCAATAGCATTCATTTCTTCTAAAGCTTGATTCATTAACTTATCTAGTTTTTGATAATCATCAGTAGTTCTTCTGTCGGTGACATCATAAATTTCTGCTTGGGCACGATCAACTAAATTATCAACTTCGCCAGCTTCGTTGTAACTCATTTGCACAATGCGAGTGCCGGCTTCAACAAGTCTTCTTAAGATTGCTTTCTCTTTAACAATGCGTGCGTAATATCCAGCGTTGGCTGCAGTAGGAACGGATGCAACAAGAGTGTGCAAATAAGCAGCACCACCAATTTTTGCTAATTCACCACTGCGAGTTAATTCAGCTGCAACTGTTACTGCATCTGCTGGTTCACCTCGTGAATACAAATCAATAACGGTAGAAAATAAAGTTTGATGATTTGGTCTATAAAAATCATGTTCTCTAACTTGTTCTACAACATCAGCGATGGCATCTTTTGATAACAGCATTGCGCCAATAACGCTTTGTTCAGCTGCAACATCTTGTGGTGGAGTTCTAGTTGGATCTTGATGAGGAATAGGTAATTCAGAAACTGACATTAATTACCCACCTCTTTCGTCATAAATGTGCTCAATATAAATATCTCACCAAGGTGTGACTTTTTTATTAGAACAAAATCCCTAAGGTTTCAACGTAGAGGTAAGAGGGGCCTGAGCACAAAGTCACTTGTGGATGAGCCTGTGGACAAGTCGGGGACAACTGTGAATCAATGAGGGCAAACGGGTTAAAAGCTGTGGACAAGGTGGGGAGCAACTGATTCCTTTTTTGCCTCAAAATGTCACTGACCAGCACTTATATAAATATTTGGTTGTGGGTAAAAAGTTTTTTCAAAGTATTTTTGACCACTAACAACTATCGTCACACTATGACCATGCGAAACTATTTTTAATGAACTTCAAAGAAATCAAATCAATTTCAGTCGTATGCGCTGGAAATATTTGTCGATCCCCCATTGGTGAAGTTGTTTTACGAGATCGACTAGATAAAGCGGGTTTAGATATTTTTGTTGACTCTGCCGGCACAGGCAATTGGCATGAAGGAGAAGATGCCAATACAAAAACTGTAAAAGTATTACGTGAATCTGGATACGAGATTGCTCATACCGCCAGACAATTTAAAAAACAATGGTTTGAAGAACGAGATTTAATTCTAGTAATGGATCAAGATAATTTAAAAAACATGTTAGCAATTGCTCCGAAAGAACATGCTCACAAAATTCAATTAATGAAAAAGTTTGACCCTAAATTAAAAGACTTAAGCGATGACGATGAAGATTTAATTGTGCCCGATCCATATCACCAACCAATTGATGATTTTTATGAAGTATTAGACATGCTAGAAAAAGCTGCGGATGGTTTAGTAACACTGCTTAAAAAATAATGCCCAGTGAATAAATCACTGGGCATTAAAATTTGGTAATTAACTATTGATTAACAATGTTAACTGTTATTGCTGTTGAAACATTTTGGTGCAATTTAACTGGGATTCTGTGCTTGCCAGCTATTTTGATTGGATGCTTCAAAGTAAGAGTGCGACGATCCAATTTTGGACCACCTGCATCTTGAACTGCCTTTACGATGTCTGAAGTTGTCACAGAACCAAATAATCTATTTGTTCCACCAACTTGAGCTTTTACGACAACGTTTAAAGATGAAATAGCATTTGCTATTTCTTTAGCATGATCAAGATCTCTTACAGAACGAGCAGAACGTGCACGTTTGATTTGATCAACTTGTTTTTGTCCACCCTTGGTCCAAGCAACACCTAATCTTCTTGGGATTAAGTAGTTACGACCAAAGCCGTCTTTAACAGAAACAATGTCGCCAGGATTTCCTAAACCTTCAACAACTTGAGTAAGAATAAGTTTCATTTTTATTTAATCCTTATCTGGTTGTAGTGGTGTAGGGCAACAGCGCCATTTCACGTGCATTTTTAACTGCTGCTGCAACGTCTCTTTGGTGTCTGGTGCAATTTCCTGTTACACGTCTGGCACGGATTTTGCCGCGATCAGAAATGTATTTACGCAACAAATTAATGTCTTTGTAATCGATGTAAGTGATTTCTTTCTTGCAAAATGGACAAGCTTTCATCTTCATCGGTTTTAAGTTCTTTGGTGCTGAACTCTTTCCGGTTCTCGATTGCTTGACTTGTTTTCTTGGCATCTATTTATCTTCTTTCTTAAAAGGGAGCTTCGTCGTTTGCGCCATTCCAGCCTGAACCTGCGTCTGGAGTAGCCCATGGATCTTCACTTGCAGCAGCAGGAGAACTTGCTGGTGCAGAAGTATTACCACCAAAACTATTGCCGCCTTCGCGAGCAATCTTGGTAATTTTTGCAGTTGCATAACGCAATGCTGGTCCAACATCTTCAACTTCTAATTCCACAACTTGTCTTTCTTGTCCTTCTTTAGTTGTGTAAGAACGTTGTTTCAATTTGCCAGTCACTAGAACGCGAGCACCTTTTGTTAATGAGTTGGTTACGTTTTCTGCGTGTTCACGCCAAACGTTGCAATTCATATAAACAGGATCGGAATCTTTCCATTCATTAGTTGTCTTATCCATGTAGCGAGATGAAGAAACAACAGTGAAGGATGCAACTGCTTGACCGTTTTTGGTGAAACGAAGTTCAGGATCGCGAACTAAGTTACCGACGATGGTTACGTTGATATCTCCTTGTGCCATTTCTATTTAGCCGATCTTGCTTCAGGGCGTACAACTTTGGTACGCATTACTGATTCATTTAGATTAAGTTGACGATCAAGTTCAGAAACAGCAAATGCTGAAGAAGTGATATCTAAAATTGCGTAGATTCCTTCTGTTTTCTTATTGATTTCAAATGCCAAACGGCGGCGTCCCCAAATATCAACTTTGTTAACTTGTCCGCCATCTTGGCGCACAACGTTAAGAAAAGTTTCCAAACTTGGGTTTACGGTTTTTTCTTCTAGTTCAGGATCAAGAATGACCATGACTTCATATTTACGCATGCTTTTTGCCTTCCCCCTTTGGACTAATTCGGTCAAAGCCATTTGCTTCGACAGGAGGCTAAAAATACGTACTGCTTTTTCAAGCAAAAGTGTTCAATTGCTCGATACTTTTGTTTGAGGTTCAAAGATTACCCGTGAGGCTTAACTCTCATGGTTTCGAGGTCATTAGCCTTGGATACAAATGACTCAATTAATCGGTGCCGCTTTTGGCTCAGACTCAGATCCTGTGAAGCACGCTCAAAAAATCGGAGCTCAGTGTTTTCAAATCCAGGCAGGCGATCCCCAAGGTTGGAAGAAGCCTGCCCTTGATTTTCCAGGGGGAGCAAAAGAATTACTAGCTCAAGCAAAAGAATTAAAAATGGATATTTATATTCATGCGGCCTATGTCATTAATGTTGCAAGTACTAATAATCGAATCAGAATTCCAAGTCGAAAACTTTTACAACAAACAGTTGATTTAGCAGCAGAAGTAAAAGCTAAAGGTGTAATTGTTCATGGTGGACATGTCACCAAAGATGATGATCCTAATGCTGGATTTGATAATTGGCGTAAAGCTTGCGAACAAACTGAAATGCATGTGCCAGTGTTAATTGAAAACACTGCTGGTGGATCTCACGCTATGGCTAGAACAAAAGAGAATTTAACTAATCTGTGGAAAAGCGTAGGACATACCGATGTTGGTTTTTGTTTTGACACATGCCACGGTTGGGCTGCGGGAATTGAATTAAAAACAGCAATAAAAGAATTAAAAGCAATTACTAAACGAATTGATTTAATTCACGCCAATGGTTCTCGAGATGAATTTGATTCATCTCGTGATCGACATAGTAATTTCGCAGAATCCTTACTTCCCCAAGATGAAATTGCACAAGTTGTGAAAGATGCGGGTTGCAATGTGATTATTGAAACTGCTGAACCAGGTGTTGAAGACGATATTAAATTCTTATTAAAGCAGGTAAGTTAAATGTCATTAATCTTAAAAGAAATAGACAAAGAAACCCATGTTGAATTTTTAAAGAATTACCAAACTTTTTCTTTTCTACAATTGCCTTGTTGGGCAGAAGTAAAAAGTGGATGGAAATCAAAATCAGTTGGTTGGTTTGATGAAAGAAAGTTAGTTTGTGTTGGACTAATTCTGATAAGAAACATTCCCAAAACTAAATGGTCATTGTTTTATTTACCAGAAGGTCCAGTATTAGATCCAGATTATGCAAAAAATGTGGTTGATTGGTTAACGCCTTTAAGAGATTTTGCAAAAGAATCAGGTGCATTTAATTTAAAACTTGGACCACAGGTAACAATAAATACTTGGTCAGCAATAACAATTAAGTCTGCAATTTCAGACAATGTTTATAAACAATTCAAAGATGTCGATCCAGACCGCGTAAATCCATTTGGCCATGAGATTGGCACAAAGCTTAGAAATCTTGGTGGCAAACAAATAGAAACTGATGGCGAAGGATTTGGTGATGTTCAACCAAGATTTGTTTTCGCAATTGATGTTGAAGGAAAAACTGATGAAGAACTTCTTGCAACTTTCTCGCAAGAATGGCGCAGAAATATTAAGAAGGCTGAAAAAAGTGAAGTAAAGGTTCGTCAAGCTAATTTTAGTGATCTAGAAACTTTTCATACTCTTTATAAGGAAACTGCTAAGCGAGATAAATTCACTCCTCGCCCACTTAATTACTTCAAACAAATGTGGAAGTCACTTAATGAAAACTCAAATAATTTAGCTGAAATGCGCCTCTATATTGCTGAGCAAGAAAACATTTGTCATGCAGCTTGTTTGTGGGTTCGAGTTGGTAAACATGTTTGGTACACCTACGGTGCCTCATCAACTAGTGGTCGAGAACTAAGACCAAGCAATGCCATCCAGTGGCAAATGATGAGAGATGCCAGGGATGCAGGTGCCAGCATTTATGACATGCGTGGAATTGCAGCAACCTTGAATGAAAAATCACCTTTGTTTGGATTGTTGCGCTTCAAAATTGGAACCGGTGGCAAAGTAATCCAATATGTGGGTGAATGGGATTTTGTTTTGAAACCTTTAATATATAAAGCATTTCGCGTAGCCTTAGCGCGAAGGGGTTAATTATGACTTTGTCACTTAACGTTGATAACAACCTTTGGACCAATCACATCAAAAGTGTTTTGAATACTTTTTCAATCAACAACAGTGAAGTAACCCCTGTTGTTAAAGGAAATGGTTATGGCATTGGGAAACAAAACTTAGCTAAGAAAGTCAAAGAATTAGGAATACAAACAGTTGCGGTTGGAACTGTATTTGAAGCAAAAAGTGTTTTAGAGCAAGGAATTTCTCAAGTTCTAATTATGGATCCGGTTAAAGATATAGATGAATTAGCTTTTAAAGAACTATCAGCTTTAAACCCGTCTTCACTTTTGTTAACTATTTCTTGTCTCAAAGATTCGCAAAATGTGGGTAAAACTCCAATTGTTATTGAAGGAATTACCAGCATGAGCAGATTTGGCCTTGGAATAAATGAATTGAGCAACGTTTCAAATCTAAATATAAAAGCTCTTTCTTTGCATCTTCCTATTGAAAATCCTGCTAAAGGTAAAGTTAGTGAGATTTCTGATTGGATTAATGCGTATAAAGCAAATTGTCCAAGTGCAGACAGAGTTATTTACTTAAGTCATGTTTCAGAAGCTGAATTAAAATCATTAACGTCTAAATTTCCTGGCTTTAAATTCAAATTAAGAATAGGCACCAAATTGTGGATTGGTGACTTAAAGGCTTTTCAAATCAAATCTACTGTTTTAGAAGTTCATGAACCTGTTACACATAATTTCGGTTATCGCCAAAGAGGAATTACTAATAAACACCGTTTAGTAATTGTCTCTGGTGGAACCGCACATGGAATTGGATTACAAGCTCCAAGATCTAATGTGACACTAAAGCAAAGATTGGTTGCAATACTTTCTGGAATTTTAGAAGCTTTTGACTATTCCTTGTCACCTTTTGTTATTAACGGCAAACAACGTTGGTTTGCTGAATCTCCACACATGAATGTTTCACTATTAAAACTTCCGGCAAATAGCGCTGTACCTAAAGTTGGTTCAACAATTAGTGCTCAAGTAAGAATGACTACAACTAATTTTGATTGTGTTGTTATTAATTAAGTAATCGTTGGAGATGGCGTTGGTGTTGCTGTCACAGTTACAGTCACTGTTGGCGTAGGTGTTGGAGTTTCTGTAATTGTTATTGTCGGTGTAGGAGTTGGCGTTGGAGTAACAATTGGCGTTGGCACAACTATAGGAATTAATGTTTCATCTGGATCTGGAATTGCAGGAGCAGTATTAATTGGAATTACTCCAGGAGATGGTGGAAATTCCAAAACTGGTAAACCAACGTGAGCTACTTTCATGTAAGCAGTCCACATTAAAGCTGGGAAAGATCCTCCCGTAACACTTTTCATTCCACCTGTGCCAGCTAATGAAATTGGATTACCGCTGGCATCTTGTTTAACCATCATTACTGCAGTAGCTAATTGTGGTGTGTACCCAGCAAACCAAGCAGATTTATTACCATCTGTTGTTCCCGTTTTCCCAGCAGCAGGTCTACCAATTGCTTTTGCTCTAACACCTGTTCCAACATTGATTACTTGTTGCAAAGCAAAAGAAACTTCATCAGCAACTTGTGTGGAATAAGCACGCTTTGTCTCAGGGCTTATTTGGAAAAGTAATCCATCATTTGCGCCATATATTTCTTTGATCATTGTTGGTTTGGCATAAATTCCTCGTGCAGCAAAAGTGGCGTAAGCAGAAGCCACATCAAGGACATGGGGAGAAGCTGTTCCTAAAACCAAAGTTATGTCGTTAATCATTCCAGGAGTATCTGCTGGAATTCCTGCTCTTAAGGTTGAATCAAAAACTTTATCTTTACCAATGGTTGATGCTAGATCAACATAAACTGTGTTAACACTATTTTCTGTTGCTTGTAACAAAGTAATTTGTCCAAAAGATTTTTTACTATAATTATTTAACGTGTAATCACCAAATGTTCTAGGTGAATCACCATTCCAAATAGTGTCAAGTGCAATTCCTTGTTCAAAAGCTGCAGCTAAAGCAAATGGTTTAAAAGTAGAACCAGCTTGAGCAATTGCTTGAGTTGCGTTATTTAACGGTTCAGTTACATAATCGGGCCCGCCATACATTGCAACTACTTCACCAGTGCCTGGTCTAATAGAAGCCATACCAATTCTTAAACCTTCAGTTTTTGTAGTTGGTGCTTCTTTTGTTACACCATCAACCATTCCAGTTTGGGCTTGTTCTTCAAAAGTAGATACAACTCTTAAGCCTCTTAAGTTCAAATCATCTTCGGTATAGCCGCGTTCTAACATTTCTTTTCTTATTGAATAAAGTAAATATCCATTTGTGCCACCAAATTTATTTTGTGAACTATAAGGAATTGAATCAGGAAAAGTTAAAGTTTTAGCATCTGCGTCAGTTATCGAATTTGATTTAGCCATGCCGTTAATTACATATTGCCAACGATTAGTCCAACGATCTCTGTTCTCAATTTTTTCTGTTGCAGAAGGAGCTTGTAATAGTGCTGCTAATGCTGCACCTTGTGAAACGGAAAGTTGCGAAACATCAAGAGCGAAATAAGTTCTTGCAGCAGCTTGGATACCATAAGCACCACGACCAAAATATGCAGTATTTAAATATGCTTCTAATATCTGATCTTTTGATTCAACGGACTCAAGTTTTATAGCTAAAACTAATTCTTTAGCTTTTCTGATAATACTTTTTTCTTGAGTTAGAAAGGCTAATTTTGCATACTGCTGCGTAATAGTGGAACCACCAACTCTGGTTCCAGAAAATATGTTTGAAAATAATGCTCTGGTAAAACCTTGGATGGAAAAGCCTTTATGGCTATAAAAACTTCTATCTTCTGCAGCCAACACTGCATCTTGAACATGTTGTGGAACTTGGGTTAAAGAAACATCTGTTCTGTTGTATTCACCAAATCTGCCAATTTCTTTTTCACCATCTGCCCACATCACAATTGTGGTTTGCGCACGCGCTACTTCTTTAGGAGTTGGAATTTGGGTAACTGAAACTGCAAATGCTAAAAGAGCACCACCTACAACTGCGCCAAGTAATCCAAGAGTGACAATTCCACCAAATAAACGCCATTTAACTTTTGATTTTTTTCTTGGTCTTCTTTGTGGTGGGCGAGGAGTTGGTTGACCGCGTTTTACCACTTAATTAATCCAACCAATCTGCCGGTTTCTTGAGCGGGCGTCGAGATCTTCCATCGCCCAAAACGTAGGAACTATAAACATGATTCCAACTACAACCTTGACACACTTCTACGACAAATACCTTTATTTGACCATGTTCTTTACTCATTCGTAATAATTCGTGTGGGGCTTTAATTCTTCCTGAAAATGGTCCTAGCTCTTTACCAAAAACATATGAGATTTCAATCAAATTAACAATTTCGCATACTGGGCAAATTCGCTTTGTTGTTACACCGTGAAACAGAGCTGCTTTTCTTAAATAAGTATCAGCATCACATAAATCTGTTTTTAAAACTCTGCCACTTTTCCAAGCTTGAACAGATGATCTTCTTTGCAGCGCATAGTTAATTACTTCACGCGGAATTGAAGGATCTTCAATTTGGTTTTCAATAGCTGTGGACATGCCAATAATCCTAAACTAATTAGGAGCTTTTTGCCCACCAAGTTTTTAATTCCTCAGTGGCTTTCTCTATACCTATGATTCCTTTATCAAGTCTTATATCAAGCAAGAATTGATAGGCCTTTCCAACTTCTGGGCCTGGTTTAATGTTTAAGACTTTCATAATTTCTGCACCATCTAATTCTGGTCGCATACTCTTTAATTCTTCTTGTTTAGATAACTCAACAATTCTTTGTTCTAAATCGTTATAGGCATTTCTAAGTTTTTCAGCTTTTGCATCATTTCTTGTGGTGCAATCTGCTCTGGTGAGTTTATGTAAGCGAATTAATTGTTCTTCAGCGTCTCTGACATATCTTCTAACAGCAGAATCTGTCCACTTACCATCTCCATAACCATGAAATCTTAAATGCAGCTCAATTAACAAGCAGACCTGTTCAATAATTTCATTTGAATAACGAAGTTTTTCTAAACGTTTTTTTGCTAGGCGTGCACCAACAACTTCGTGATGATGAAATGAAACTCTGCCTTCACCTTCAAATTTTCTAGTTTTAGGTTTACCAATGTCGTGCAAAAGAGCTGCGATTCTTAAAACTAAATCAGCTTCTATATGTGGTTGATGTTTAGTTTCTAGATCAATGACTTGATCTAACACAGTTAAGCTGTGTTGGTAAACATCTTTGTGATGATGGTGTTCATCAATTTCTAGTTTTAGTGCAGGAAGCTCAGGTAAGAAATGTTCAGCAACTCCAGTTTCAACTAATAATTCGATTCCTGGTCTTGGTTTATCAGTTAGAAGTAATTTGTTGAATTCGTCATTAATTCTTTCCATTGAAACAATTTTTAATCTGTCAGCTAATGTTTTCATTGCTTCTACTAAATCTGCTTGCGGTTTTAAATCCAGTTTGGACATAAATCTTGCAGCTCGTAACATTCTTAAAGGATCTTCAGAAAAAGATATTTGGGCATCAAGTGGAGTTCTCAAAATTTTATTGTTTAAATCAGTTAAACCGTTATAAATATCCACTAATTCAAAACTTGGTAATCGTAATGCCATTGCATTTATTGTGAAATCTCTTCTTGCTAAATCTTCTTCTAAGGTTTTGCCAAATTCCACACTTGGTTTTCTAGAAGTATCTTCATATTGTTCTGTTCTATAAGTTGTTATTTCAAAAACATAGTCTTTAACCTTGGCACCAACTGTGCCAAATTTAATTCCTACGTCCCAAATTGATTCGGCCCAACCTTTTAAGCATTTTTGTATTTCGTCAGGCTTTGCATTTGTTGTTAAATCAAGATCTTTAACAAGTTTTCCCAACACTGCATCTCTAACAGGGCCGCCAACTAATGAGATTTCAAAACCATTTTTGGAGAATTTTTCACCAAGCTCTTTTAAAAGATCAGCACTTTCACCAAGAGCGCTCAAGATGCGATTTGAGGCTGTTGAATTATTTTCACTAATGCTCACGCATGAGAGCCTAGAACCACGCGTTATTCCTGAAGGGATGCCTCAAAGTTTTGGGCGCGTCACCTATTCTTCAAGATGTGAAACAAATAAAGAAGCGATTAATTGCAATCTTTATTGCCCCAATACTCGTTTCTTCACTTGTTATTCCAAGTGCTGCAGCTGCAGATTCTGTGGAAGTTTTACTGGAATTAGTGACTCCTTATGCACCAGTTGGAAGCGACACTGTCCTCTTCCAAGGAACATATAGAAACAAAACAAGTGCGAACTTAACTAATTTATCTTTAAGGCTGCTGCTTTCAGATCCAATCGTAAATAGAAGTGCTCTTAATACTGCATTAACTTCTGTTTTGCCAACAGAGCTAATCCCAAAGGGCCAAGAATATAAAGTGGCCGATTTAAAGCCAGGTGCAATTGCGCCATTTTCAATTGGAATTAATGCCGCTCAACTATTAAGTAAAGGTCCGGGAGCATATTTAGCTGGATTTCAATTAGTAAGCAATAACGAAAGTCTTGGTACTGCATTCACGGTTATTCCTTATTTACCTGACAGAAATTTTGTGACACCGCTTGGAATTACTTTGTTATGGCCCGTAACTTCCCCACCTTTAAGAAATGGTGATGGGGTTTTATTGGATGAAACAATTCCAACTTCAACAACTGCAACTGGTCGACTCAGAAACATTTTAGAAGCGGGTAGAGCAAACAGTGTTGTGTGGATGCTTGATCCAGATTTATTAGATTTAGCTGACAAAGCATCTAAAGGTTATTTTGTGCAATCTTCTAAAGGTAACTTAAATGGAATTTATGCAAACGAAATTGCAACTTGGTTTAACGAACTAAAAACTTCCGTTGCAGCTAAGGAACGTTGGTCCATGACTTATGCCAACGCAGATTTAGCTTCCATGCAGCAAAATAAAGCAAAAAGTGCTTTTGAACAATCTGTCACAATTGCTCGAGTCACAACTGAACAAAAACTTGGGTTTACAACGGGTGGCACATTTCTTTTCCAAGATAAGTTTCCAGTTTCAGAAACTGTAATTGGTTTAGCAAATTCCTTAGGAACAAATGCAATTGTGTTACCTGATACGGCGTTACCACCAATTGTGGGAACAACTTTTACTCCTTCTGGAACAGCTACTGTTGAAACTCCAAATGGTCGAGTAAAAGTTTTCCTGACAGACTCACTTCTTTCAAAGGCTTCTGAATACAAAGTAGAAGATGCGGCACAAACTAGTTTTCAAAGACAAAGACTTTATGCAGATACATTATTAATTGCTTTGCAATTACCTAATGTTGAGAGAAACATTATTGTTTCACCAAATGCTTATTGGGAGCCAACAAATGAAGGGGCTTCTGTTTTTGCTTCTTCTGTAACTGGAGCTCCGTGGGTAAAAAATGTTGAAGCTTGGAATGTTTTAAGTAAAGATGTTTCAACTGTAGAACGTAACAATTTCTTAACAAGTGCTGTTGCGAAAAATGTTGAATTAAGTGCTGATCAAATGACTCGAATTAAAAAAGGTCAATCATTACTTGCGCAGTTAACTGGGCTATTTGAACAACCGGGAGTTGTGAGTATTGATTTTGCAACAGCAATTCTTAGAGCAGGTTCTCAATATTGGCAAAATGCGCCAAGCCAGGCAAGAGATTTCATAAACAGTATTAATGAAACTTTAACTTTGAGTAGAGATAAAGTAAGAATTTTGGCTGGAAACTCAGTAGTACTTCCAAGTGATAAAGGACCAATTCCAATAACTATTGCTAATGATTTTGCAGAACCCGTAATAGTTAAATTAAGCGCTAAAGGAACCCCGTCATTTAGATTTAAATCAGATGAATTAGAACCAATAACAATTCCTGCAAATAGTAAACAGAGTCTGAGTTTTACTGGATCCGTGCAAGGAACTGGCTCAGTTGATGTCACTTTGCAGCTTTATACCCGTGATGGTGTCAAATACGGTGAGCCAAAAATAATTTCTGTTAGATCTGCTGCCTACAGCACTGTTGCTACTTATTTCACCGGAATTGCATTTATGGCATTAATTCTTCTGTCTGCTATTTCAATATTTAAAAGAGTTAGATTGGCTAGAAAAAATGCCAAATAAATCAGTTGCAGCCAATAGCACTTGGATGGCACTAGGCACAATTTCTTCAAGAATTACTGGGGTAATTCGATCAGCTGCAGTGATTGCCGCAATTGGTTTTGGCACTTTTGCTGATGCGTTTTCAATTGCGAACTCACTTCCCACAATTGTTTATGTAGTTGTAGTGGGTGGCGCAATTAATAGTGTTTTTGTTCCGCAATTAGTAAGACACATGAAAAATGATGCTGATGGTGGCGTTTCCTATACAAACAAATTGTTAACACTTGTGGGATTAATCCTTTTTGCTTTAACCGTTGTCGCAGTTCTGTTAGCTCCACAAATTGTTAATATTTATGCACCAAATTCTTGGTCTGCTGAAACTTTGAATCAATCTGTATTTTTTGCCAGATTGTTATTGCCACAGATTTTCTTTTATGGTCTATACACAGTTTTACAACAAGTTTTAAATTCCCGGGAACATTTTGCGCTACCTATGTTTGCACCACTTTTAAACAATTTAGTAATGATTTCAACTGCAATTCTATTTATTTATCTTGCACACGATGTAACAGTTTCTAGTTCTTTCACAAATCAGGAAATGACAATTCTTGGTATTGGAACAACTCTGGGAGTTATGGTGCAGGCTATTTCGTTGATTCCTGCATTAAGACTTGTTAAGTACAAATTCAACATCAATACCAAATTTAAAGGAGCGGGTTTAACAACTGCAGGACATCTTGCTTTTTGGACAATTGGTTATGTAATTGTTAATCAAATTACTTATGCTTTTATTACAAGATTGGCAGCCGGAGCTAATACTTTAGAAAATAGTATTGGTTTTACTTCTTACCAAAATGCTTTTCTAACATTTATTCTTCCTCATTCAGTAATTGCCGTATCTCTTGTTACAGCACTTTTGCCACGATTTAGTGACATGGCAAATAGTGTGGAAATAAATAGATTATCTAATTCGATCAATAAAGCGTCTTTATCTTTAGTCTCATTGATGTTGCCAATTTCTGTGATCATGTTTTTTATTGGACAACCCTTAGCTCAATTACTTTTCGCTCGAGGTGCCGCTTCAATTGCAGATGCTAGAAGCACGGGATTTCTATTAAGTATTTTTGCAATTGCGTTGGTTCCGTTTTCGATATTTTATTTATTACTTAGAGGTTTTTATGCCCTGGAAGATACAAAGACTCCGTTCTACATCAATATTGTGCTCAATGTTGTCAATTTAAGTGTGGCAATTTATTTATTTAATTCTTTACCAGAAAACAATAAAGTGGCTGGACTTGTAATTGGATACGTTGCTTCATATGTATTAACTACACCTCTTCTGTGGTACTTCTTGAATAAAAAGCAACTTAATTTGAAAACTTGGAAATTTATTAAGGAAGCATTAAGGCCTGTTGTTGCTTCAGCTTTAATGGGAATTTCTTTATATTTCATTGGAATCCAACTAGATCTTTTCTCTGCGAAAAGTTCCTTCCTTGATGCGCTTATCCCAGTAATTACTTGGGGCGTATCTGGTGCATTGATTTATTTTGTGCTCAGTTTTGTATTCAAAATCGAAGCAATTACAAATACCTATAGGAATTTAATTAAATAGCATTTATCTTTAATGGATGAGTGCACTTTCCCCAGTTCAAGACTTAATTGAAGTTGAAGACAAAGAATTATTAAAACTTTATATTAACGGTGAAATTGAAGCTCTATCTGAATTATTCAAACGCCATAATTCTAAAATGAAAACAATTGCTTATCGAATAACCAAAAACAGTGCTGATGCAGAAGATGTTGTGCAGAATGCTCTAATTTCTGTTATGAGATCTGCTCATAAATTTAGAGGCGACGCGGCAGTTTCAACTTGGTTGTTTCGAATTGTGACAAATGCTGCCATTGACAAACTTAGATCAATAAAAGCTCATCCTTTATATGAATTACCAAACGAATTGCCATTACTAACAAGTGAAATTAGCGTTAAAGATTTATCCCTTGATTTAGTGCAAGCTTTGAAATCTTTGCCAGAAAACCAAAGAAATGTAGTGCTACTAATTGATGTTGCCGGTTGGACAATTGCCGATGTTGCACAGAAACTTAAGTGCGCCCCCGGAACTGTAAAGAGTAGATGCCACCGGGCTCATGCCAAACTTGCCCAAGAGTTGCACCTGCATCACTAAAGCGCGTCAGAAGTTGAAGGCTTATTAATAAAGACTAGAATTAGAACCTAAACAATATTTATATAGAAAATTAGGTTTTCGTGAGCAAAGTAGAACCAGTAGTAATCATCGGAAGTGGCCCTGCCGGTTACACCGCAGCGATTTATGCAGCACGCGCTCAACTTTCCCCAATACTTTTAGAAGGCTCCGTAACTGCTGGTGGTGCGTTAATGAACACCACTGAAGTTGAAAATTTTCCAGGATTTCAAAAAGGAATCATGGGGCCTGCATTAATGGAAGAAATGCGTGCCCAAGCAGAAAAGTTTGGCACACGCTTTGTCACAGATGATGCAGTTAAAGTTGATCTAAAGGGTGACGTAAAAACAATTCAAGACGGAAGTGGAAACACTTATCTTGCAAAATCTGTAATTCTTGCCACAGGTTCAGGTTACAAAAAAATTGGTTTAGCAAAAGAAGAAACTTTAAGCGGTCGTGGAGTTTCTTATTGTGCAACTTGTGATGGATTCTTCTTTAAAGAACAAGCAATCGCTGTTGTTGGTGGTGGAGATTCTGCTTTAGAAGAAGCAACTTTCTTAACTAGATTTGCTTCCAAGGTTTATTTAATTCACAGAAGAAATGAATTAAGAGCTAGCAGAATTATGCAGCAAAGAGCGCAAAATGATCCCAAGATTGAATTTGTGTGGAATTCACAAGTTATAGATATTTTAGGTGAAGAAAAAGTAACTGGTGTCAGAATTAAAGACACTGTTACTGGAGATGAAAAGAATCTTGAATTAACAGGTTTATTTGTAGCTATTGGACATGTTCCAAGATCTGAATTACTAATTGGTCAAATTGATTTAGATTCAAACGGTTATGTTAAAACCCAAAATGATTCGACTAAAACTAATATTGAGGGTGTATTTGCTTGTGGTGATTTGGTTGACCATGTTTATCGTCAAGCAATCACAGCCGCAGGAACAGGTTGTCAAGCAGCGTTAGATGCTGAACGCTTCTTAGCAAGTCAAGGCATTTTTTCAGCATAAGAAAAGGAAAATAAAAATGGCAACAAAGATTTTGACAGACGCAACTTTTGCAGACGAAATTAAAAATGCAACAACACCAATCTTGGTTGATTTCTGGGCTGAATGGTGTGGTCCTTGCAAAATGATTGCGCCAATTTTGGAACAAGTTGCTGCAGAAAACGAAGGCAAAATTGTCATCGCCAAATTAAACGTGGATGAAAATCCTAAAACTGCACAAGCTTTAGGGATTACTTCAATTCCCACCATGAATATTTACAAAGGTGGTCAGATAGTAAAAACCATCGTGGGAGCAAAGCCAAAACCTGCTCTATTGGCAGACCTCGCAGCTTTCCTTTAATCACAACGGGTTTACTTAGCCTGTGAGCGAAAAAAGACCTTTATTTCGAAAAGGCGATCAAGGACCAGCTGTTGCTGAAATCTGTGATCGTCTACTTCGAATTGGTGCTATTACTAAACCATCAAATGTGATTGATGAAACCGTTGATGCTGCTATTAAAGAATTTCAACAATCTCGCGGCATAACCGTTGATGGCATTGTTGGTCCAGAAACTTTTAGAAGATTAGAAGAAGCTCGTTGGTCACTGGGAGATCGAATCTTAAGTTTTACACCAGGACATTTAATTCATGGTGATGATGTTTCAAGTTTGCAAAGAAAACTTTCTGACTTTGGTTTTGATTCCGGTCGAATTGATGGCATCTTTGGTAAAAATACTGAAAATGCTTTAAAAGAATTACAAAAAAATGTAGGCATTTCAATTGATGGAGTTTGTGGCCCAGAAGTTTTCAAAGCCATTGAAAGATTAAACAGAGTTGTAGTCGGTGGCACCCCTGAGCACTACCGCGAAGAATTACATCACCTACCTAGAAGAACTGGTGTTAGTGACAAAGTAGTAATTATTGATCCAGGGCATGGTGGAGACGATCAAGGTTTATCAGGTCATTCTTTAACTGAAAGTTTTGTTTCTGCTGATATTTCACAAAAAGTTGAAGGAAAGCTTGCCGCTCTTGGCACAACAGTTTTGTTAACCAGAATGACAAAAACAAATCAAGTAATTGATGAACAACAAAGGGCAGTGTTTGCTAATAACAGTAATGCTGATTTAGTTGTAAGTATTCATACCGATTCAATTAAGAATCCATCAGGAAATGGTTGCGCATCTTATTATTTTGGTAATGAAGCACTTGGTCAAAAATCTTCCATGGGACAAAGATTTGCCAATCTGGTGCAAACAGAAATCATTAAAACAGTTGGTTTAAAAGATTGCAGAACACATGCCAAAACTTGGGATTTATTAAGAATGACCAGAATGCCTTCAGTAAGAATTGAAGTTGGTTATTTAAGTAATACCAATGATGCAGTAAAACTTGCTGATGCCAATGTTAGAGATTTAATTGCCTCAAGTATTGCTGAAGCTATTATTTCTTTCTTTGAACCAGTTAAAAACTAGTTCTTCTCTATTTCGTCCACAATTCTTCGTAGGTCTTCCAAAGTTGAAAATTCAATAACAACTTTTCCTTTAGCTTTACCCATAGTTATAGAAACTCTTGTGTCTAATTTGTCGCCTAAGCGATCCGCTAAATCTTTTAATCCTGGTGCTTTTAGGGGTGCAAGTTTTTTTGCTGCAGTTCCAGCCGGTCCACCAACTGCTCCGATAGAAACTATTTCTTCAGTAGCTCTAACTGATAATCCTTCGGCCACAATTCTTGAAGCAAGAGTTTCAATATCTGCACTTTGAGCTAGACCAAGTAAAGCTTTGGCATGACCTGAGGACAAAACTCCAGCAGCCACACGTTTCTGCACTGTTGGAGGCAGTTTCAATAAGCGCATGGTGTTTGTAACTTGAGGACGAGATCTGCCTAATTTGGCCGCTAACTCCTCTTGGGTGCCACCAAAATCTTCTAATAATTGTTGGTAGGCAGCAGCTTCTTCTAAGGGATTTAGCTGAGCGCGATGCAAGTTTTCCAACAAAGCATCACGAAGCATGTGAGTGTCTTGGGTGTCTCTAATAAGAGCAGGAATTTTTGTAAAGCCAGCAAGTTTGGCTGCTCTAAATCTTCTTTCACCAGCAACGATTTCGTATTCGTTATTACCAGCAGCTCTTACAACAATTGGTTGTAGTAAACCAATTTCTTTTAAAGAGAAAGTTAATTCCTTTAATGATTCTTCTTCAAAAACCTGACGAGGTTGTTTAGCGTTTGGTTTTATTTGATTTAAATCAATTTCAGCAAAGGTAATTCCAGGAACTGTGTTTAAGTTTGCATTTATTGGCTCTGCCACAGAATTAGATGGAGTTGAAACATTATTTACTAATTCGGTTGGAATTAGTGCGCCTAGTCCTCTACCTAAACCTCTTTTTGGTGCAACCATGTTAGTTAACTCCAGCGTGGCGTTGGGCGAATTC
>Ga0209400_1001027_pt1 | contig 23742 bp, 46 predicted proteins | sample M_130807_EF_Meta_FD_187313 | JGI IMG/M metagenome (GOLD analysis project Ga0209400, IMG submission 187313) | Freshwater microbial communities from Lake Montjoie, Canada to study carbon cycling - M_130807_EF_MetaG (SPAdes) (version 2) | ecosystem: Environmental > Aquatic > Freshwater > Lake... | reverse complement strand
GGTTTCTTCGTTCTTCATCAATTGCCTCTTGCGGGACAATGACTTCTTGGGTTGTAAATCTGTGTTCATTAGCGCACTCTCTCCTTCTGGTGTAACCAAACGTGGGTGATTTGGTTGTTTGTTTCACAAGTGTCCATGCCCCACACTCAGGACATTTCATTCGTCTTTGCTCAACATGAAAATTGATACGGCAACAATCACTACGACTGCGCCCCCGATGACCATTAACATAACTGCCCATGCGATTGTTTCAAGCATAATTTTTCTCCTTGAGTTTTTTCTCTGTTAGTTTTTGCACAACCTCCGCAAAGGTGTACGCTGTCTCTCTTACATCACCTTTATGATTTATAAAAGTTGGCGGTGCAGTAAGCAAAACACTCAACCGCTCCTCATCCGTCAACCCAACCCAAGGCTTCTTGTAGTCTTGGATGTCATCGTCATCTTCAATCATGCTTGCCCCCTTGCTCTGATTTTTTCCACATACTCAGGCAGAAGCCACGGCTCTACCATATGAGCAATCGCCTCACGCTCTCTCTGCACTGCTATTTCTATCGCGGGCTTGAGCATATCTATCGCTGTTTCATGCAACTTCTGTTGTATCTCTAGCATTTCTGTCAACTTGACAATCATTTCATCTTGTGTCATGCTTTTCCCCTTTCTCTGATTCGTTCAGCAATAACTTGTGATGGGTGAGGCCAACCCACCGCCCACTCGTCTGCAATCTTTGCACAGGCTTCGCGTTCTTCTAACACCGGGTCACGCTCAGGCATCGGATGCCCCGCTAGTCTGTACACTTCGTCACGCCATATCTGTGCGCGTTGTTTGTGGTACTCGCAGTGTGGACATTCAGCCATTGTTCTTCTCCAGTTCAGCAACTCTGTCAGACAAGACACGCACCAACTCAGTTAGCACAGCGACCTCTGCCATTAGTTGTTCTCTCGTTGGTAGTTTTATGTCCCGCACATACTCCTGTTTGATGCGGGACTCCATCTCTACGCGGTTGAACTCCTCGTCCTCTGGTGTAGCGCAAGTGGGGCACGAAGCCCCCACTTCAACCGCGCGATTACATTTCATGCACGCCATTGTCAGTTTCATGAGTTCCCTCCGATATGTGTTCGTAAATCTCCTTGGCTTGCTCGACAGTTTGTTTTACTATCCCGCGATCAATCCAAGGCACATCAGTACCCGCCCTAAAGGCGAGCATCCACGCCATGACAAAGTCTTTCTCTGTCACAGCCAACCCCACACGAACACAGACACAACACACAGGATTGTTGCTATCGCATACAAAATGGGGACACCACTATCGTTTCTATACGGACCCTCGATAGTCATGTATGTTTCTGTACGCTTTAGTGTGCGTGAAAACAGTTCTGTCGTTTGGTTGTTGTCCATGATTAACCTCCAAAGATTTGTTTAAGTAAGTCATACAACTCGCGTGCTTGCATGACCGATAGTTTGTCAACAACTCCATGCGCTGTCCAGTTACGCGTAAGTACTATTGTTGAGCGAGATGTGTCTACCTTATCCTGCGGTGCAAGCGCGGCAAGTCCTGCTGATTTCTCCTCGGGCTTACCAAACTTAACCTTCTCCGCTTTAACTGGTTTGTCTTTCTTTTTGTACGCCTTCAATGGTGCGTACTCCGCTTGCATTACACGCAGACCTCCCCTTGTATCTTTGCTCACCATACCTTGTCGAACCATCTGCGTACACAAAGATGTTGTGGAGTTCTCCTTGAACCCGCGCTTTGTCATGTGCGCCACAATTTCTGACGCTTTTAGATTGGGATTATTCTTGATGAAGTTGAATGTCTCGCGTGATGCGTTGTTGGTTGGTTTGAATCGGTGTCCTACTGGTTGTGTCATAACTTTCTCCTTGATGGTTTGTTCTTCGTCTTGTGCCCATGCGTTAAGCAGAGCGGTTCTAATATCAGGCATGAGTGTTCCTTCCTCTTAGAAACTAAACTTGTCCAAGATAGCGTCGACAGCTTTCTTGGTGTCTTGTCGTACGGCTTCGTTCTTGCGTAACTCTTGTGCAGTCACACCAACAAGCAAGCCCTCCAACTCCTTGCGTGCAGACTCAAGCGTGGCGTCACCCACAACATTGAGCGCCTTGGTCAAGTCGCACAACTCCAACGCACCCTCAACAAGTGAGTCGTGGAAGCGTCGTTGCTTGGCTTCACCCTGCACATAGTCAGTAGTCAAGCGATCAGACATGCGCTTCAAGTGTGTGCTCAAGCGATCGCGTATGTCGTTCATAGCGTTGGTGATGCGCTCCTCTGCTAACTCGTCTAACTTCTTCTTGAGTTCAGCCTGCGCTTCGTTGCCTACATCTACGCGGAAGTCACCCGCAACAGGCACAGGCATGTAGTTCACGCGGAACGCAAACTTAGTCATGATCTCGTTAGCGGTTGGGTAGTCGTCGCGCTTGAACATATCACCCAATGCCATAGCCTGAGCCGTGATCAATGTGGGATAGATGGTGACGAACGACTTGACCAACGCCTCGATCTCCTCGTTGAACTCATTCATGCGCTCGGTGAACGCCATGAAGTTCTGCGTAGGTAACAGGCGTAAGCCTGAGTCAGACCAAGGCAAGGTGTGGTCATAGACATACGCACGCGCACGACCAACGGCTTGCGTAATAACATCTAACTCGGTGCGACCCGCCAATAGATGTTTGTTGACACGAGCCGCATCTTTCGCGGCGGCATGTTTGGTTGCCACTACCTCGTCGGTAGTTGTCTTGTCTAACTTGCGTGCAGTCCAGACTGATGCGTTGAACTCTACGAGCATGGCGCATGTGTCTAAGTTATAGCGTGGTGTATTCATGTTGTTTCTCCTAATGGTTAATAAACTTACGGGGTGATACGCAAGACCTTGCCTGTGTGTGGCACGAAATCTTCGTTGTCCACAACACCAAACAAGACAGGCATATTGGGAACGCGATAGTCACTCTCGATGTAACCATCTGTTAAGTAGATAATTGCCTTGGCAACAATCTTGTGCTGATCTACATAGTCGGCAACGCATGACACAGTAGTGCCACCACCACCGACAGGCTTCATCAACTTGGCAATGTTCTCGTACTCGTGTGGCTTGAACGATTGATCGCCGTCAACTGATGTGTCCCACCACAAGATACGCACGCTGTCAGGCTTGACATTGGCGCACACACGAGCGATCTCACCGAACACGACAGGGTAGTAGCCGTGCATAGAGCCAGAGGTATCGCATGCGATCACGATATCGCCGACAGACTCAGTGAAGTGCGAGGGCATAACGAAACCAGACGCAAGCATGCGCTTGTTAGGCGGACAGAAGCGTGAGTTCTCATCACCCTGACAGATAGCAGTAATGAAGTCCTGCAACGCATCACGCCAGTTAGTCTGACGATCTTGTGCGTGACCGAACACATCACGACCACCCTTGCCCTCACCGCGCAACTTGCGAGACATCAACTCACCTTGACGATTGGCATCATCAATCTCCTTGCCCAACTTCTCGCGGTCTTCTATCGAGCCGTCGTCGGGAGACATCTCATGCTCGTCAAGTGGTTCGCCCTCGCCGTCACCACCCGCACCACCACCACCCTCCTTGGCGTTCTTGAGTAAGTCCTTGAGCACCTGCACATACGACATGCCGAAGTATTTGCGATCAATACACAACGACTCAGTAGGACGCTCGACGAACTTGAAGTCGGGGTCCATCTCCTCGATCAACGCATTGACCACGAAGTCCATAGCAATGTTGTTGATGCGGTGACCATACTTCTTGCACAAGTCGTTGTAGAACGGCATCACGCAATGCTTGAGTGCCACATGGAAGTTCTCGTGCAATACAAGATAGCGCAACTGCTTGCGCGTCAATGGCGTAATGAACTTAGCGCCATACTTCTTGTTCTTGCCGTCAGTACCAGCAGTAGGTATGCCCTCGACAACCTCTGACTTACCCATACAGATAACGCCAGCGAGTAGCGCGAACTGTGGGTGACGCATGCAATCAATGTTGACTGCTTGAATACGCTGATTAAGCGTCATCTTCTCGAATGATGTAGCCATGAATACTCTCCTTACTTAGTTGTGAAAAAGATTTTGTGTTCGTTCAGCATCTTGCCGAAGTCGTTGAGCGTAGCGAATAACGCGACGCGAGTAGAGTTAGCAATGGTGTTGCAGAAGATCGATTGCATCTCTGCACGCATACGCCACACATACTTGACTACTGCTTCTGCCTCGGTGCGATCTTTACAACGCGACACGAATTGGAAGACTTGAATCAACTGTGCTGATGGGTTGTCAGCAAGCGGTGCCTTGAGTGGGTCAGCAACAACGCGATCGAACGAACAGATGTCACGACCGAAGCGAACGAACGACGCCATATCCTCAGCAGTCACAGCACCGACAGTGCCTACGAGTGCCGCTTCTAATGTGTCGTCGTCAAGCACGCCGTCACCCTCGTCAAGAATGTCACCCGCCGCCGCTAATGAACGAGGCGTTGCATACGCAAGAGCCATAGCACGAGGGTTGAAGATGCGTGCGTTGTCCTTAGATAAGTCTTTGCCCTCGTACTTACCACCCTTCTCGTAATCAAGGAACGAGTCCATGACCATGTCGTAGTTGTTAACGAACGCGATCACATTGGCATTGATGCCCTTTTCTACTGCCCACTGCACCCATTCCTTAGCGGTAGGCTTACGCATCTTGACGAAGACTAGCCTGTTCCTTAAGTGTGCCTGAATGGAATCACCAAGACCCTCGACTGCTAGGTTGGTACCGCAGAAGACTACGCTACCCTCGACGAAGTGATAAGGACCAACGCGTTGCTCGTAGACGATAGGCGCGAGAACATTCTTGATGAACTGCGGTGCCTTGGCGATCTCGTCGAGCATGATGAGCACAGGCTTGCCACCATTGATACCGCGCTGATTGTCCTTTGATACACCGAAGCGTTCATTGGGCAACTCACGAGATACGCCATGCTCACGATCTAAGTCGGGCATCCACACCGAGCCGTCAGACAACTGCGTGCAGTCGATAGGGTCAACGGCAATGTGATTGGCAAACTTAGGCATAGCCTTGAGCGCATGGAACAACGCGGTCTTACCGATACCATTCTCGCCCTCGACAATGATGGTGCGCTTGTGACCGACTGTTGCTATAAGGTTTAGAACCTGTGTGAAAGACAAATATTTATTCATTGTGAATACTCCTGATAGTTGATTAAAGAAAAGGAAATCTCGGGAGTGCGTTGCTCCCGAGTTATTATTATAAAGGATTTGTCAAAGGATTGACAAGTGTTATACATGCACATTCGATCTAGGGTATTCCCCGATCAGGGGGAACTGAGGTATCTCCACCCTATGAGACTGCTTGTTAGCGCCTGCTATCGCTAGACACCGCTTGAGCATTGCCACCTCGAAGTCACTCTCTGTAACAGGTTGTGCTAAGTCTTTAATGGTGCTCTTTGTCCCGCGCCATGTGTTGAGGTTGAAGTCATTTTGTGCATACCCACGCTTAGACGCAAGCATGTCGAAGACTGCTTGACCTATCTCAAAGAACGTGTTGATGTTCTCCTCAGTAGGCGTGCCGTTGACGATACCCTTGACTGCATCATCTGCGTGACGAACAAATGCATACTCACCAAATGGTCTGCCCATGTTGTGATCTAAGGTGACATGGTCTGTGTAGTCAGGCAAACGCATTGTCGCAAGCATCACGAAGTTAGCGAGGTTGGCTTTCTTCTGAGCACGCTCGGATTTGTCTGCATTGTTAGATAAGAATCTAAAGTGTTGTGTGTGCCGTGACTTGTCGGTGATGAGTTTGTCGTCCTTGAAGTATGCGTCAAGACTAAATGGTATGCCGTCTTTGTCCTCGATTGATGAGCGACTGTATACAGGCATGATCACTCTGCCCTTATCACTATCTGTTTCGTTGACCTCGCTGACGTATAGCCCCTGCCACATGAACGATCGGCTAGTCATGGAGTTGTGCCCCATGTATAACTTACGCTCGACACCCTCGGCATCAGGTGCGTAGAAGCGCGCCATGATGGTGCTATACAACTTGATGTCGTAGTGGGTGTCGTGCTTGATGATCTTGTAGTGTGCGCCTGACACAGATGCAAGCGGACGTTCGTTGATCTCATAGTTCTTTGAGCGTGGAGGTTTAGCCCTGCCCTCGAAGTATGCGTGTGCTTGGCGGTAGTTATGCAAGCGTGGTAAGTTGTTTGATATTCCATATGACATGATGTGTGCTCCTTAAAATGATGTGTTGAGTTGATGAACTGCATAGATGTAGTCCGATAGATCGAAGTCCATGTCCTCCTCGTCATAGTCTTCTTGACCATCTTCGCCTACTGCTACGAACCGATACCCTCCCATATCGAGTTCTCTTGCTTGTTGATAAATAAATCTGTGTGCTGTGACATCAGGGAAGTCGTGATACCACTTCACATCTGTTGCTTTGAATGTGATGATCGGGTCTTCCTTGTTGTCATACACACAGTCCTCCATTGCCTTTGTTATCCACTCGTCGTTCTTCGCTAGGCATAGTGCTACGTATGCGTCGCGCTTCTCAATGCTTTCAAACTTAACGACGTATGCTACGTCTGATCTGTATCCCATGATGATGCTCCTTAAATGATTTCGCCGCGTTTGTTGAAACGCCAGCCGTTGATATAGATGAGTTCGTTGATGTTCTCATCACTTACTTGCCACTCGTAGTCCTCCTTTATCTGTGTGTAAATGTTGTCTGCATACTCTTTCACCGCTTCTAGTGCACGCTCAACCATGAGGTCAAGTCGCTTTGCCCAATGGAAACTGTCGAACAACTCCTTGACATTTGCCCCCTCCATGATGCCTTCGACTAGCGTGGGGTTGTTCTCGTTATCTTCTACGCTCTCGGCATAGTCAACGACATCACCTAGTCTCATGGTGCTTGAGTCGACATAGTGAAAAGAGTTTTGATTGACCTCTACATTCTTATCTATCCAGTCGTTACGCATCAACTCAATGATCATCACCTCCTCACCTATGAACTCAGGGTCAGGGTTGGCTTCAAAGAAATCGATCAGGTCTATTGCACCCGTCCATGATGCGCCGTCATGCGTATGTGTCCCGACTGAGTAGCGCACATCATCAATGATGAAACCTTTCGCACGCCCCTCCTCCTTGGCGCTGTCAATGATGTGCTCACAGTCGTAGTCCTGTATGAGTGCGATACGCACGCTGTCCTTGGCCTTGTCGCTGAGTTCGTGATACTCATAAACTTCTTGCTGTATTGTTACTAGTTCCATTTGCTTTCTCCTTTATGAATATGTGTTCCATGTAAAGCACGGCGTCAACGAATGACTTCTTCCGCGCTAGTAGTTGCGTTAGTTCTACATCTTCAACTATCTCTTTCAATAGATTGATTAGCACCTCTTCATGTGTTTTCTTCATTTGCTTTCTCCTAGTTGAAATGTTTCACAATAAAAACACACATAGTTTTCATGTGTGTCACAGAACTTGCACTCAGGCGAGGGATTTAACTCCTTACCCGAAGCAAGATATGCGTCTAACTTTTCACGCCTATACGTAAGCCACTCGGCGCTATCCATTTCTTCTATGGTTTTTCTTTCCATTACTGCCTCCATTAAAGATACTTGGGGTCTGTGCTCAGTTGCTCTTAGTTTCATTTGCTTCTCCTTCGGGGTAATGTAGTTGGCTTGCAAGTTCTTCTAGTTTGGAATCGTACGAGTTATACATAATCCAATCAATAAGATACTCAATTTCCGAGTCATTGAACCACTCGCGTAGTCTTTCTTTTTGTTTATGTGTTAGGGACATTTGCTTTCTCCTTTCATGGCATGGTTGCTATGCACAACCAATAGTTATACAAATCCCAGTCATCAATAAATACCGATTGCAATTCGTGCCACGGTGCTATACCTTCACTGATTGCATTTTTCATTTGCTTTCTCCTAAGTAAGCGTCTAGTTTGCTAGTCTCTGCCAGTTTGTCGTGCAGTTTCTTCAACTGCACTCTGACTTGTTCCTTCTCTGACGCAGTCAGATCGGTGTTGTCATCTTCGAGGTCATAGAGCGTGCCCCTATATACCGCGTCAATGTAGGTCATTGCTATCGCGTAAGCGAATTGCTTTGGTGTGTATCCGTTTTTCATTTACTTTCTCCTTTAGTTCCAAAACGTCTTTTGTATTGCAAGGCTAGGTGCACTATTGATTCGGCATCACCCTCTTCTACTGCCTCAAACATGTTGTCTATTGCTTCACGCATACGCGCTATCACTAGCAACTTGATTGCCTCGCTCTCCAAATCAAATAGGTTGTTTCCATCTTCGTCATAAACAAAGTCGCCTGTTGATTGGTCAACCACCATGAACCCGTCATTGGTTTTATTTACTTGATACATCATTTGCTTTCTCCTTTAGTTAATACTTACTGTGAACTGCGTGTCCTGCATCACCTTCTTGACGAGTGACTCGAACTTACTACCTGAGCCCCACACATCATCAGACTCAAGCACCTCCTCTACTTTCTCTTGCAGATCGAGGTCACCTATCGCTTCGGCGATCATCTCCTCGACTCTGCTCTCGTCAGGTATGTCGCTGTCACGCATTGCTTGGCATACCTTCTCGTCGAAGTCGTAGTCATTGACTGCTTCGATCGCTGTGTCAGTTATGGTGTCTGCATCTATGTGATCGGAATCACGCTCGTGCGTTGCTACGACTTCGTCGGCTATGTCTTGTGCCACGTCTGCGGAGATGTCGCGTATCTTCTTGTCCAGTTCCTCGTTCATGAACGCCATAGTTGCCTGCGCTTGCATGATCTCTGCCACTTGCTTGTCGACTAAGCGCTTGATGTGCTCGTCGAGTTGCTTGAATAAATTTGCCAATAGGTTTTCTGTTTCCATGATTAACTCCTAAAAAATAAATAAAAACTTACAGACATGATGTCTGTGAGTTGCTCGCGTATACACACGCGTGAGTGTTCCCTAGACCTCCCCTCTTGATTGCAGTTTAAGAATCCGCACCCAGTCGATTCGTGTTAAGAACCACCTGTATAGCGGTGTGTTGCAGTCCTGACAGAGCAGGACTTCGTTGTCACCCTTCGTCATTCATATCTCCGTAGGGTCAGTCTCGAACGACTTACACAATGCACGCAAGCGTGACGAGATTACTTCTAACTGACCACACACATCTTTGTGTCTGTTGATAAAGTCAAGGTTGTTACTAACAAACTTCACCCTGTTGAGTATGCCTAGCAACTCGTGATGTAAATCTTCCTGTTCTTCTTTAGTCATTTTCTGCCCCCTTATTTGAACCATTAAAGAAATGTGGTGAACCGAATGCACGGATAAACCCTATTGCCCAGCGTATGCGTTTGCTTGGGAACTGTGGTCTATTTATATCCCTGTCATACCGCCACGCCACCATGCTTGTCTGCTTTACAGTAGGGTCGGGGTATTCAGGTTTTGTGTATGTCCGAAACGCTTTCTGAACTGTCGTGTTGCGTTTGGGTATGGGCGCTCTATATTTAAATCTTGTTTGCGTTCTCATATATCACTCCTTTCTTTATATCCATTTGTCTGCACTACTGCACTCGAGCGTTATGTCTAGTGACGAGTAGTTCCCATAGTCATAGTTGTGCATGACTATCCCCTCTATGTCGCTATTGGTGAGCGTCTTACCCTTTAGGTATTTACCTAGTGGGACAGTCCCATTGATGTAGCGTGACAAGTCAGAGAACTTAATCTCGTCTGTGTGCACCTCTGCCACCATGAGTTGCTTACCATCACGATCGTATGGTCTGCCTGTATTCCATGTGTATCTTTGTTTCATTACTTCGCTCCTTTCTTTTTAAGTGCCGCTACCTTCTTCTGCCATGCCAACAATTCTTTATTGGTAGGCTTCTTTCGCACGAGTGCTACTCGATTGGTGATGTGTTGCGCCTGTGAGATTGGTTCATCTACCCCGTCGTGGTAAACACTGATGTCCAACTTGCCGTCAATCATTGACATACATACCTCGACACTACTAAGTTTCTTGTCCTTAATATGTTTGATACTGATACCAATGGGGGACTTCACTACTGACCAACTGTTTATTTTCATGCTTACTCTCCTTAGTTAATTTGGTTATACATATCGGGCAACTCGGACGCTGTCTCCCATGCCCTACGCGCTATCGCATCATCTAGCCATGCGTTCATCTCTGCTTCGGTCGGCATGATGCCAACAGTTACAGCGACGCCGTTCTCAGACGCATACCCAATGAATGCACCTTCGTGCTCAACGATTAGTTTTTTTATCATGCTTGCTCTCCTCTATTTGAAAACCATATGCATAGGTATCTGAAGCCTCGTCTGCCTTCGTCTTACCTACCCCAATATCATCAATCACATTTTGCAAGGCACTACCTAAGTCATGCCCTTCGTCATAGGTGACAACTAAAACGAACCTATTGCCCGCGCCTTTGATGTATCTGCCTAAAACAGCAACATCACCATGTATATTCATTCTGCCGTTCATGCTTGCTCTCCTTGCGGTGTGTATTCCATACCATCAAAGCCCGACGCATAGTCTTGCTCTTCGAACCCATCACGAAACCCGACATATCGGTATGTCCCATCAGGGCGTTTGACACACGCATAGAAAAACCCTTGTGGGTTCTGTGTCCTATACAGGAACGCATTGCGTGCCCACCTTGCACGGGCTTGCTCAATCTGTAACTCTCGCCAATCCCGATACCACAAGGGCGCATACCACTCATTGATTTCGTGGCGGGCTGAGTAGTTGTCCCAATCCTCGTACTTATGCTCGGCAATCCAGTCAGGTACTGCGGTGCGTAATGTGTATAGCATTTGTGGATATGTCAGTCTCAGCGAATCGGGATACGCGCTTATCTGCGCTTCCCATAGTGTGTTGTGTTTCATTCGTCTTCTCCTTACTTGGTTAATAAAACTCACAGACACCATGTCTGTGAGTGCCTCTCTCACCCACCCTGCGCTATACGCTCGGCGGGGTTTGCCCTATGCGGGCGAACATATGCGTTGACCAATGGGTCAAAGCGGTGTCTGATTAGTGCGGGTATCTTGATAGGCACTCTGTCTGCCAGAGGTATCGCCTCCCATGCCTGACGCACTAGCGTCTGCATATCCATGTCCGCATACTCTTGCCAACAGTTGAACTTAGGCTCTGCGGGGTGCGTGCGGAAGTCAAGCCATACCTTAGCCTTCAAGCGTTTGAGTTCTCCCAAATAGGTTAGGAAGAACTTGTGCCTGTCCATGTGTCGTGAGGCTAGGGCGTAGCGCACCGCGTTATTGACGCGGGTTATTTCCTTGGGCAGTCCCACTAATATGCGGTGATGTTCGTTGCGCCATAGCCTGACCCACCCCTCAGTTCGCCCCGCCTTCTGCTTGGATACCCTCGCTACCTTGCGCTTGGCAATGATTGATTGCGCTATGAATGGGTGTAGGTCACCGCTTGATGCCTTGGTCACCAGTTCCTTGCGTGTGAGTTTCGAGCGTGGCTTCTTGCGAGGTCGGCAGTATTTGCACAACTTACCTTCGGCGGTGACGAGCACATTGCCCGCGTAACCTTGCGCTTTCATCTGCGCTCGGGTTAATTTGTATCTGAACTCGGCGAGGGGTTTAGTCTCACCGCATGACTTGCAAGTCCTGATAAGAGGACTATAGGTTTCGTTTTCCATGATGCTTCTCCGAAATGTTAACGAGCATACCCACCCTTCTACAAAGCGTGCCCACCCCTATGGGACACCTGTTAGCCCGCATGGATACTAGGTTTGAGCCCTATCATACCCACCTGACACTTGAAATCCAAGAATGAACCAAGATAGATGAGAATAAAAGTGTCCACGAAAAGATGAATATATATATATATCTAAAGAAAAGTATATTTATATATATGTCTTGTTGGCACGGACATAGTGCGCGCCAGTATCCATGCGGGTTGCGGGACGCCCATGCGGGGGGGACGGATTGTGAAAGCGTGGGTATGTGTTTTTTTACAACACTTTTGATGTTCTGTGCAACGCGTTGTGGAGAACTCACAGACATAGTGTCTGTGAGTTGCGGTTGCCTTACTTAAAGAGACGCTTCTGTCGGACGGGTCTGCAATCCATCTTGATCAGTTCCCATGCCATGTCGTCTTCTTCTGCCTTGGCAATGGCGCGTTGCTTGCGCTCGGTGTTCTTGGCTAGTTCGCCGAACTCTGCGCGTAGGTTTTTCCAACGCTCGCTGTTGCGCCACTTGACCGAGAACTCGTGGTCTGCGCGTGTGTATTTACCCATGATGATTACTCCTAAAGTTATGTGGGCAGGATTGCCCCCAAAGCCCACGCGTATGGGCTTGGAGAGTTGCCTACTTAGAACCAGCAATCGTCTTGCACGCCGTCTTGCAGACAGAATGTCTCGCAACCCCAACACACGAAGCGTCCGCTCAGGAAGTCGAAGTGGGCGAGGAAGTTGAAGATGTAGCCGACTGGTGCTTTGATGAAAGAGATTAAGTGTTTCATGTTGATACTCCGAAAGATGTTTGACAGAAAAAGAAACCGCGCGGAGACACCGCTGTCAGACCGCGCGGGAAAAACTCACAGACAAGTTGTCTGTTAGTCGGCTTTGAGTTGCAGAGTTGTGAAGCGACGCTTCTCGCTCGCGCTCAGGGCTTGCCACTTCGTAAACAAGGCTTTAACTTTGTCAGTCTTGTTGCTCTTGCTTGATGTCGACTCTGCTTGCACATCATCAAATATCTTGCTGAGCATACGAGTGACTTGTCTCTCATACTTGTTGCCATAACCGAAAGTAAGACCGCGCTGTCCGTCTTTCACTAAGTCCATAGCGCCCTTGCGAACTGTGGCTATGTAATACACAACAAAAGGGCGCGCGGTTGCTTTGTCACCAATACCGAGTGCAAGTAGTTTGCTCGTAAGACTCACAGACATATTGTCTGCAAGTTCAAGCGTGGGCTTGACTAACTCGAACTGAGCAGTAGTGATGCCAAGCGCGGTACGCAAGGCGAGAGCGTTGAATGTTTTCTTCATGAATGAATCTCCTAAATAACAAATGACAAAGCCCCATGTCGTTGGGGCTGTTACGACCGACTGAGTTCCCCCAATCGATAAATCTATTATACCACAATGTGTTTGTGCATACCCTTGACAGAGCGTATTCTGCTATGGCGAACCCCACCCTACCCCCATCACCCCTTTGAGACAGCCGTGCCACGATGCCCCGTGAACACTGTTTCGTAACCACAATTCAAATCTCTGTAATACTAAGTACCTACCCCCCATAAATTTTATAAAAAATCCAAATAACCTTTGTCAAACTTTGGACACTCCCATATGAAAAAAACCCCGACGCCTGTTGAACGTCGGGGTAAGGATGGTCATCCCATCAGGAGAAGCAAATGCGCAACTGCTTGCACACTTACCAGAAGTGAGTATATACTCCGCGAAACGAGGTTGCAAGGAACCACGCATGTTTGAACACTTGGTGCAATTTAATCCGGGGGTCACCAGTCCGGAGATGTTTATCGAACTCGATGATGCCGAGCCGGGAGAAGTGCTTTCTGCGCAACACAAGACAGTTGAGTGGCTCGAGAAACTAGGCGTGCGCCCAGACGACGAGATAGATACTGAGCAGCAAACAGCCGCAGCCAGACAAGCATTTGGCACGCTGACCACCACGGCTACCGACGCCGACCAAAAGGTAAACCTAATCCAACTAAAAACCCCAGAAGCTGTACGCCATTTAACTGGGATGCTGGCGGCTTACGACTGGGAGTTTGTGCAGCAAGCCAAGGAGATTAGAGGCTATGCGGTCGCCCAACTGATCGAAGAGACTAAGTCTACGAATGCAAATATCCGGCTTAAAGCCTTGGGCCTACTGGGCAAGGTCACGGAGGTTGGGCTGTTCACGGACAAGGTCGAGATCAAGAAAGCAGAACTCAGCGACAGCGAGATTGACGCCAAGATTAAAGAGAAACTTAGCAAATTCATGGGCGTCATAGACGTAGTCGATGTAACCGACGCTGACGACGTGTATACAAAAGACGAAAAAGTAGACACGTCCGAAGAACGTGTACAAGAAACCTCCGAAGATGAACCTAAACAGCCTGACCAGTCTGACGAAGCCTGAGCTTGCTGCTCTACAAAAGGCGCTTCCCACCATGACGGTGGCGGAGAAGGTAGAACTGATGGACATGTTGGACGTTCGTGAGAAGCGGGCTAGTCTAGCGGCGGCCCACGACTCCATGCTGGGGTTCGCAACAGCGGTCTATCCGGGGTTTAAGATTGGTCCGCACCACAGGAAACTGGCAAAAATCTTTCAAGACGTGCTGGACGGCAAGAAGAAGCGAGTAATCATCAACATCGCGCCACGTATGGGGAAGTCAGAGTTCTCCAGTTACCTGTTCCCTGCATACTTTCTAGGTAAAAACCCTAATAAGAAGATCATCATGGGCACGCACACTGCGGGTCTGTCCGAGGACTTTGGTCGTCGGGTACGAAACTTGATCGACTCGGAGGAGTATGCAGAGATTTTTCCTCAAACTCATGTGGCTGCTGACCAAAAGGCAGCCGGTAAGTGGTCTACGAGTGCTGGGGGCCAGTATTACGCTGCTGGTGTTGGGGGTGCTTTGGCTGGTCGTGGTGCCGATTTGTTTGTTATTGACGATCCTCACTCCGAACAAGACGTTAAAGCCAACTCAAGACTAGCTTTTGATACCGCGTGGTCGTGGATGCAGACCGGACCGCTCCAACGTCTGATGCCGGGGGGTGCGATCATCGTGGTGATGACCCGTTGGGGTTTGTTAGACCTGACGGGGCGCATCATTGACTATCAAACCCGTAATCCTGACTCCCCACGCTGGGAGATTGTGGAGTTGCCAGCCATTTTGCATGAGGGCACAGATAACGAGAAGTCGTTATGGCCTGAGCAGTGGCCTCTGGCGGCTTTAAAAAGTGCAAAGTCGTCGATTGACCCACGATATTGGAACGCGCAGTACATGCAGCAGCCCACTTCGGACAACAGCGCGGTCATCTCAAGGAAGATGTGGCGCATATGGGAGCCAGATGATCCTCCAACCTGCGACTACATCATCCAGTCATGGGATACGGCTCACGAAGTCAAAACAAATTCGGATTACTCTGCGTGTACAACGTGGGGTGTGTTCTACAACGAGGAAGAAGGCAGCCGAGCACAGATTATTCTGCTCGATGCGTTCAAAGACAGGATGACATTCCCAGAGTTAAAGGCTGTTGCGCTCAAACACTACAAGGAGTGGGAGCCTGATGCGTTCATTGTGGAGAAGAAGTCTGCTGGCGCACCACTGATACAAGAGTTTCGGGCGATGGGCATACCTGCGTGGGAGACAAACCCTAGTCGTGGCAATGACAAGATGGTACGATTGAATGCGATTGCAGACCTTTTTGCGTCAGGCATGGTGTGGGCGCCAGATACGCGCTGGGCGCGTGAGGTGATCGAAGAAGTTGCATCGTTCCCAGTTGGTGAGCATGATGACTTCGTTGACACTACGTCCCAAGCCCTGATGCGGTTCAGACAAGGCGGGTTCATATCGCTCGACAGCGATGAGAAAGACGAGCCAATAATTTTTAAACGTAGGCAACACGCTTACTACTGAGGACCAACATGGCAACCAATATCGACAAAGCGCTATACCAACAACCACAAGGCATTGATGCCTTAGCGCAGGAACAACCGGACGAGATTGAGATCGAGATTGTCGACCCCGAAGAAGTCAACATCCGTGCAGGTGACTTAGAAATACATATCGAGCCGGGCGAAGATGACGACGACTTTAACGCCAACTTGGCGGACGAGATGGACGATAGTGCAAAAGAGTCGTTTGCAGGGGACTTGGTTGAAGATATTGAGAACGACAAGAACTCACGCAAGGACTGGGAGAAAGCGTACACCCAAGGTTTGAAACTTCTGGGCTTGCAGTACGAGGAGCGAACAGAACCTTGGAACGGCGCGTCCGGCGTGTTCCACCCCATGATTACTGAAGCGGTGGTGCGCTTCCAGAGCGAGACGATCACAGAGATGTTCCCTGCGCAGGGACCTGTACGCACAAAAATTATTGGTAAAGAAACACCGCAAAAGAAAGAAGCTGCACAGCGTGTCGAGGAAGACATGAACTACCAGTTGACTGAGGTCATGAAGGAGTTCCGTCCAGAACAAGAACGTATGTTGTGGAGTTTGCCCGCTACGGGTTCAGCGTTTAAGAAGGTGTACGAAGACCCCAACATCGGGCGTCAAGTGTCTATGTTTGTGCCCGCAGAAGACATCATCCTGCCATACGGTGCGACGGATATGGACACCTGTTATCGCGTGACGCACGTCATGCGCAAGACAAAGAACGAGATTCTTAAACTCCAGCAAGCAGGGTTTTACTGCGACATGGAGTTGCCAGACCCAATGAAAGCGTCGCAAGACGACATCAAGAAAGCCAAAGATAAAGAGACTGGGTTTTCTGACCTAAACGACGAGCGTTATGTTCTATACGAGTGCCATGTGGACTTGGATTTAGAAGGCTTTGAAGACAAAGACGATGACGGCGAAGAAACCGGCATAGCATTACCATACGTAGTTACCCTAATAAAAGGCTCAAACGACATCCTGTCAATACGCCGCAACTGGAAGGAAGATGATGAGTACAGACTCAAGCGCCAGCACTTCGTCCACTACCAGTACATCCCCGGCTTTGGAGCCTACGGCTTTGGTCTCTTCCATCTCATCGGTGGATTTGCTAAATCAGCAACGAGCATCATGCGCCAGTTGGTTGACGCTGGCACTTTATCGAACCTCCCCGGAGGACTTAAATCGCGTGGTCTGCGAATCAAGGGAGATGACACCCCAATCGCCCCCGGTGAATTCCGTGACGTAGACATTGGCTCAGGCGCACTGCGGGAGAACATTCTCCCCCTGCCATACAAAGAACCAAGCGCGGTTCTGGCTGCACTGCTTGACAAGATCGTAGAAGAAGGGCGTCGTTTTGCGGCTACTGCGGACATGAACGTGTCCGATATGTCTGCGCAAGCACCTGTGGGTACAACGCTGGCTCTATTGGAGCGCCAGCTAAAGGTAATGACGGCGGTGCAAGCCCGTCTGCACTACTCATTCAAACAAGAGTTGGGCCTGTTGGCGGTCATCATCCGGGACAACGCCGACCCAGACTACAACTTTGACCCAGAAAAAGGTAACCGTTCTGCTCGTCAAGAAGACTACAAGAACGTAGACATTATTCCTGTGAGTGACCCAAATGCTGCCACGATGTCTCAGCGGGTTGTGCAGTATCAAGCGGTTATTCAGATGGCGGGGATGGCTCCGGACATTTACGACTTGCCACAACTACACCGCAGGATGCTGGAGGTTCTTGGCATTAAGAACCCAGACAAGTTAATTCCATTGCCAGACGACGAGAAGCCAAAAGACCCCGTGTCCGAGAACATGTCAGCCCTACGCATGGAGCCAATGAAAGCGTTCTTCTACCAAGATCACGAAGCGCATATCAAGGTGCACATGGCTATGGTGCAGGACCCCATAGTTCAGCAATTGGTGGGACAAAACCCCAAGGCACCAATGATGCAAGCTGCCATGATGGCGCATATTTCAGAACACGTTGGCTACGCCTACCGTGCCAAGATCGAGCAACAGTTGGGTATGCCTCTGCCTCCAGAAGACGAGAAGTTGCCACCAGAAATGGAGTTGGCGTTGTCGGGCATGATGGCGCAGGCGGCAAACCAAGTACTCCAACAGAGCCAAACCGCTGCTGCACAACAGCAAGCCCAGCAACAAGCGCAAGACCCGTTAATGCAGATGCAACAGCAAGAGTTGCAGATCAAGCAAGGCGAGTTGCAGCTTAAACAGCAGAAGATGCAGATTGACGCGGCAGCACAAGCAGACAAACTCAAACTCGATGAGAAGAAACTGCAAGTGGATGCGGCTGATAGGGCTGACAAAATGCACTTGGAAGAAAAGAAACTTATGGTCGACACCGCCGACAAAGCTGATCGTGCTGCACAGGCACGCAACAACACAAAAGGAAACACTTAACAAATGATTGAAGACTTCGCACGCGTATTGCGCGAAAAAATACGCACCGATATGAACAACTACGCAGATGACCTAGCCGCAGGTTCCTGCCAGACGTTCGACCAATATCAAAAACTCTGTGGGGTGATTCATGGTCTAGCCATCGCAGAGGGTTATCTACTCGACCTTGCAAAGAAAGTTGACGAATCAGATGAGTGAAATACTCCTGCCCCCCTCCATCCAACAATTGGATGCCCCCGACTCAGAGGAAGCAAAAGCCTCTGCATTACCCATCCCGACAGGCTACAAAATCCTGTGCATCGTCCCTCCCGTGGACGAGAAGTTAGCGGGGACCTCACTCGATTTAATTCGAGATGCAACGACTTTGCGCCAAGAAGAACACGCCACTACGGTGTTGTTTGTCATGCGTGTAGGGTCAGACGCGTACAAAGATAAAACCAAGTTCCCCTCGGGCGCGTGGTGCAAAGAAGGTGACTTCGTCTTAGTACGTACGTACTCCGGTACGCGATTCAAGATATTTGGAAAAGAGTTCCGCGTCATCAACGATGACATGGTGGAATGTGTTGTGCAAGACCCTCGCGGTGTAACCCGCGCTTAAAGGAGTAGATATGGCTGGAGAACCGTTTAAGTTCCCTGACGAGATTGAGGATAAAACAATAGACATTGAGGTCGTTACTCCTGACGACGAAGATGTTGAAGTCTCGATCATCGACGACACCCCCGAACAAGACCGTGGTCGTAGACCACTGGACAGGGAGGTTGAAGACCCTACGGACGAAGAGATTGAGCAGTACACCCAAGGTGCGCAAAAGCGTATTAAGGAGTTAACACATGCTCGTCACGACGAACGCAGAGCCAAAGAAGCTACTTTGCGAGAAAAGCAAGAACTCGAGACTCTTACACAACGCCTGTTGGACGAAAACAAGAAGTTGCGTCAAAACGTCAATACTGGCACCGAACAGTTTACGCAGATGGCTAAAACTGCTGCTGAAGCTGAGTTGGACAAAGCACGCCGTGAGTACAAGGTAGCACAGGAGGCTTTTGACTCCGATGCCATCCTTGCCGCACAGGAAGCGTTGCTGGACGCCAAGATGAAATTGGAAAGTGCGAAAAATTTTCGTCCAACCCCTTTACAAGATGAAAATTCTGATGTACAAACGGGTTATCGAGAACCCCAACGTACTCAACCGGACGAAAAAACCTTGCGCTGGCAAGCAAAAAACCAGTGGTTCGGTGCAGATGGGTTCGAAGAAGTTACCAGCTACTCACTAGGGCTGCATCAAAAACTAGTCAATTCGGGTATGGACCCGCGATCTGATGAATATTTCGAGCAAATTGATGCTCGCGTGAAGTCAAAGTTCCCTGAAGTTTTCGGTGGTAACGAAGACAGGCCAAGGTCCGGTGAATCTCCGAAGAAACCTGCCTCTGTGGTTGCACCTGCGACTCGTTCGACAGGTAAAAGAAAGATTGAGTTAACGAAAACCCAGTTGGCGTTAGCACAAAAATTCAAATTAACCCCTAAGCAGTATGCTGAACAAGTATTGAAATTGGAGACTCAAAATGGCTGAAAACCGTACCCCTCGTGACACATTGACACGCGAAAAAACCGCTCGAATGGTTTATAGACCTTCGAGTTCACTGCCAGAACCAACGCCTGTACCCGGCTATACGTTTCGCTGGATTGCGACACATATAAACGGACAAGCGCTCCCAACTAACGTATCAAAAATGATGCGTGACCATTGGGAACCGGTAAAAGCAGTGGATCATCCGGAATTGATGCTAGAAGGTAGTGCTGCTACAGGCAACGTCGAAATAGGTGGGCTCATGCTCTGCAAGAACCTTACTGAACGCGTCACTGCTATGAAAGAGTATTACGATGAGCAAGCACAAAACCAGATGACTTCGGTAGACAATAACTTCATGCGAAATAGTGACCCGCGTATGCCCCTTTTTGCTGAGCACAAGTCAACAACAAGTAGAGGTGGCGGGTTTGGTTCTGGTTCTAAGTAATTTTTTAAAGGAGTCTTAAATGGCTTATCCCGCTGTCAACGCGCCTTACGGGCTGTTGCCGCAGAACCTAATTGGTGGTCAAGTATTTGCGGGTTCTACCCGTATGTACAACATCCAGTACGGTTATGCGACCGACATCTTTTACGGTGATTTCGTCGTACTATCGCGTGGTAATGTAACCCGTGCTTCAGTTTCTACTGGCACTGGTTTAAACCAAACGGTTGGTATTTTCTTGGGTTGTACTTTCACTAACCCTTTAACTAAGCAAAAGCAATTCAACCAATACTGGCCTTCAGGAACCCTCGCAGGTGACTGCCAAGCCTATGTATTGGATGATCCTGATGCTGTGTTCAAGGCTGTTGTATGTTCCGCTACTACTGCTGTTGCTTCCGCTGCTATGGCTATGATTGGCACTAACCTGTCAGCCATTAACAATACGGGTAGCACCACCACTGGTAATTCTGCTAACGCAGTTTTAGCTCCTTCAGCTACTCCTGTAACAACCACCTTGCCTTTGCGTTTGGTTGGCTTGGTACAAGAATCTGCTATTACTACATCTGCTACTGGCTCTTCATCTTCTACAACTATTACCTTAACTGGTTCTGGCTTGCCTATCGCAATCCCTGTTGGAACAGATGTAGCCTACGTTGCAGCAAATGGACAAATCATTCAAACAGGTTCTTTTGTAACCACCGCTGCGGCAGCCGCTGCAACGTCAGTTACAATTAACGCTGCGATTGCAGTCCCCGGCAGTGTTACAGCTATTCCTAGCTCATCCACTATTGTGTTCACCCAGTTTCCTGAAGTATTGGTTAAATTTAACCAAGCACTGCACGGTTACTACTCTGCCACTGGTGCATAAGGAGCTAAATCATGGCTATTTCACGCGCACAACTACTGAAGGAACTCCTTCCGGGTCTTAATGCTTTGTTCGGTCTTGAGTATGCACGCTACGGCGAAGAGCACAAAGAGATTTACGAAACAGAAACTTCTGAGCGTAGCTTTGAAGAAGAGACCAAGCTGTCTGGCTTCTCTGCCGCACCAGTCAAAAACGAGGGTTCTGCCATCGCTTATGACAATGCACAAGAAGCATTTACGGCTCGTTACAACCACGAAACCATCGCTCTTGGCTTCTCCATAACGGAAGAAGCTGTGGAAGATAACTTGTATGACTCACTGTCTGCTCGTTACACCAAGGGTCTGGCTCGTGCTATGGCTTACACCAAACAGGTAAAAGCTGCTGCTGTCATTAACAACGGTTTCTCCTCGGCTTATGTCGGTGGTGATGGCGTTTCTTTGTTCAGCACTGCTCATCCTTTGACTGGTGGTGGCACTAACAGTAATCGCCCAGCTACAGCCGCTGACTTGAATGAGACTTCGTTGGAAAACGCAGTTATTCAAATCGCTGGTTGGACAGATGAGCGCGGACTGTTAATCGCAGCTAAGCCACGCAAATTGATTGTTCCGCCAAACTTAATGTTTGTTGCTACCCGTTTGTTAGAAACCAGCCTGCGTGTTGGTACTACTGACAACGATATCAACGCGTTGAAGAACAACGGTTCAATCCCAGAAGGCTACACAGTTAACCATTACTTGACCGACGTAAACGGTTGGTATTTGACTACTGATGTACCTAACGGTCTAAAGCATTTCATTCGTACCCCCCTTGCTAACAGCATGGATGGTGACTTTGATACCGGCAACGTCCGTTACAAGTCCCGCGAGCGTTATAGCTTCGGCTGGTCTGACCCATTAGGAATGTTCGGTTCACCCGGATCGTCTTAAGAAAGTCTGAGAAGGGAGCCTTGTGCTCCCTTTTCTTTTGGTGTATATTTAACTAACCGGAATCTTTCGGTGTATCAAACAGGTCCGGCTGACCTCATGCAGATTGATACGCCATAACGCATGGAGATATTCTTATGGGATTCGCAACGCATTTAGGCCCTTGGTTGTTGGGCACTGTTAAAAACACAACTGGAACTACTGCTGGCACCATCCGTAATATGGGCGCAACTATTGTTGCTCAGACTTACACAGCCCCCACTTCTGTTATTTTGGCAAGCCCAACAGCACAACAAATGTTTGTGTTACCTGCTGGCGCTAAGATTGTTCGCTTCGGACTTGAAGTTAATGTTGCCTTGACTGGCGCGACTAACTGTGGCGTTACCATTGGTAGCAGCGGCACTGCTAACCTGTATATGGCTTCGGTCAATACCGGCGCTACAGCGGTTCAAACTTCTCCAGCCACCATCGCAGCGGCTACTTCAGGTGTTTATGACAGCATTGGCACAACTGATGCAATCATTTACGGTACTTTTACCGCAGCTACTGCTGACGCTACTGCCGGTACGATTACTGTTACTGTTGAGTACATTGTGCGTGACTCTGACGGCTCTGCTAATCCAACTGCTACACAACAGTAATTAATCATGGGGGCTTCGGCTCCCTCATAACTGGAGATTAATTATGCAACAAACTGATGTACAAGCGGCGCATTTAAGCGCGGCGGGTTCTTACTATGTAGGACGCGCAAGGTTGAAGGGTATTGTTGTTAGCCCAAAAGCCAGCACTGCCGCAACATTTGAGATTAGAAACGGAAGCGCTACAGCCGCCGTTCTCTACACGATGGATATTGCAAGTCTTGCAACGCCAAACACGTTCTATGTCTTGATTCCCGGCGAGGGCATATTGGCCTCTACGGGGCTACATTTAACAACAAGTGTTGGTACCGTAACAGGCATCACAATATTCTATGGCTAAGTCCCCCGCATGGCAGCGTAAGGAAGGCAAGTCCGAAAAGGGCGGTTTAAACGCCAAGGGCAGGGCTTCTTACAACAAAGCCAATCCGGGTAAACCCGGACTAAAGGCTCCGCAGCCAGAGGGCGGCAGTCGTAAAGATTCTTTCTGCGCAAGGATGACCGGCATGAAAAAGAAACTGACATCCGCAAAGACAGCGAAAGACCCGAATTCACGTATTAACAAAAGCCTACGGGCTTGGAAATGCTGATATGGCAACAACTACAGACAAACAACGTTTAAAAAACTTGCAAGCGTCAAAAGAAGCTAATGAAAGTATTGGCTCTAAGGCTGCTGGTTATGTTGGTGATGTAATGAACTTTGTGCCATTTGGACCAAAACATTCTGGGTCAAAAGGAAGAGAAGCTCGTTCGTCCGATTTATCTAAAAGCATTGAGGCCGAACAAAAAGCTATTGACAAAGGTGATCGTGATTATCAATATGATCCAGAAAAAGGTGGAAAACCTTTTGCTAAAGGCGGTACAGTTTCCGCTTCTAAGCGTGCAGACGGTTGCTGTGTCAAAGGCAAAACCAAAGGAAGAATGATATGAACAACGACGTAAAAACAATGACTGACGGCGCTGCCGTTGTAGTTGGCCTTGGTGGTTTCATGGGCTGGGTAACTCCGCTCGTAGGACTTATTGGCGGAGTATTGACCATTGTGTGGATGATTATCCGCATTTGGGAAACCGAAACTGTTAAAAACTTGTTGGCTAAATATGCCAAGCACGAGTAAGAAACAACACAATTTCATGGCTGCGGTGGCTAACAACCCATCATTTGCCAAGAAAGTCGGAGTTCCACAGTCCGTGGGCAAAGAGTTCAACAACGCCGATAAAGGCA
>Ga0209400_1001023_pt1 | contig 23780 bp, 34 predicted proteins | sample M_130807_EF_Meta_FD_187313 | JGI IMG/M metagenome (GOLD analysis project Ga0209400, IMG submission 187313) | Freshwater microbial communities from Lake Montjoie, Canada to study carbon cycling - M_130807_EF_MetaG (SPAdes) (version 2) | ecosystem: Environmental > Aquatic > Freshwater > Lake... | reverse complement strand
CGGGTCGTAGTAGAGGCAGCGAAGGGTGTCGTACAGGCTCATTGGGTCCTCCTGTCGTCAGGTGACGACGACCTAGGATTACCCATATCGTGTGAAGCGCGCAAGGGGGACGCGTGAACTTTCTAGAGGGAGGTCACCCACACGTCGATGCGGCCTGCCTCGGGCACGGCCCGCTTGCTGATGTTGAAGTCTACCACGAAGCGATCGTCCGCGAGGATGCCTGCTTCGACTAGGGCGTCGAGCACGATCTTCCCGACGTTGTCTAGGTCGGGCTTCGTGGCGTAGGGGATGCCCAGCGTCTCCTGCCGGCGTTTCCACCGCTCACGGTCGCACCAAGCGGGACGCGCCTTGGGCATCGGCCAGATGGCCACGATCTCAATGGCCACGGGGCCGGCGATGGCCTCCCCCTGGCGCTGCTCTCGCAGCATGGTGACCGCGGCGTCCATCCACGCGCGGTGCTCGGGAGGCATGTAGACGCGCCCACCTCCTCGAGCTGCCCGAGGACGTGAGGCCCCGCGGGGGACCAAGCCGATGGTGTAGTCGGCGGTCATTCGCCGTACCCCGGCAACGGCTTCGCCTTCTGGTTCCACATGCGGATGATGGACCCCGCCCACAAGAGCGCAAGCAACGTCCCGACCACGCCACGCACCCATCCCGGCGCGTCGAAGTGCTGGAGCAACAGGTAGACCACGGCGGTAGTCTGCACGGGGAGCTGCGCGGGGAGCGCGTTCCAAGGAATGACGGTGCGGCTCATCGCGCATCCACGGCGGCGGCGCTCATGAGCTCCACCGCGTCGACATCGAGGGCCTTGCCCAGGGCGACCATCGCTGACAGGGAGGGTTTGTGGTCGCCTGCTTCCCAGCGCGTGAGCTGCGACGGGTGCACGCCGATCTGTCGGGCCAGCTCCGCGCGCGACATCTCGAGGTGCTCCCGGTGGAGTCGGATCAGGGTGCCGAGGGTGTGGTACTGCATGAGCCTGCACTATAGTGCAGTTGCGCGTATCGCAAGGCTTGCTAGTTATGGGGCATGAGTCACCACGCGCTTCCCCTGGCAAACCTCCTCACGTTCCTCCTCCAGCACCACGCCGAAGACATCGCGTACGTCGCCTACAATGAGGGCCGCGCGAGCGTGACCCTCAACCGCCCGCCCAAGGGAGCAACGATGCTTGGGTGGGACTGGAACCCGTCTCCCTCCCTCCGCGGGACCATCACCCACACGACGTCCTCGGGCGTGACCGTCATCGCACCGGAGTTCAGCCGATGATCCTCTCTCAGTCTCCCGAGCTGGATCAGCTCGCTACCGCCCTCGCCATCGCGCAGGGCTCGATTCAAGGCGCGGTCAAGGACCGCACGAACCCGGCGTTTAAGTCGAGCTACGCCGACCTGTCGAGCGTGTGGGACGCCTGCCGCGCCGCCCTGTCGGCGAATGGCCTCAGCGTCTCCCAGCACCCGGGTCGCCTCGAGGACGGGAGCGCGACCGTCACGACCATCCTGCTCCACAAGAGCGGTCAGCACATCGCCTCGGTCTGCGCGGCCCTCCCCCGCGACCAGAGCCCCGCCGCCGTGGGGTCGGTTGTGACCTACCTGCGTCGATATGCGCTTGCGGCCGCGGTCGGGGTCGCCCCCGAGGACGACGATGGGCAGGCGGCGCAACACGCCCCCACGCAGGCCCCGCCCCAGCGTGCCCCGGTGCAGGCCCAACGTGTCGCCGACGCCTTCGGTGGGCGTGTCGAGAGCGTCGAGCGCATCGGGCCGGTGGCCTCGGGCATCGACCCGTCGTGCCCTACGTGCTCGGGCTCGATGTGGGACAATCGGGAGAAGAAGACAAACCCGAAGGCACCCGACTTCAAGTGCAAGGACAAGAACTGCCAGGGCGTCATCTGGAAGTACGGGGAGAAGCCCCGCGGGCCTGTCCCGCAGACGCGCGGCCCCCTCCTCGATGCCCCGCCTCCGCCCACCGATGAAGACGGCCCCGGCTTTCCGTTCTAGGAGTACACATGACGACGACGTACGACCTCATGCGCGGCGCTGCCCGCGTGCAGATGGAGATCGAAGAGAACTCGGGCCTCCTGAGCGAGGAGACCGCGGCGTTCCTCTCGACGTGGATCGAGCAGAGCGAGGATAAGGTCCTCGCCTGCATGCACCTGGTAAGGCGCATGGAAGCGGAAGCGGAGCTGCTCGAGCGCGAGGAGAAGGCCCTCCGCGCCAAGCGGAAGACGTGCGAGAACGTCTCCGAGCACGTGAAGGCGCTGGCCACGGGGCTTCTGCTGGCTCGCGAGGCGATGGGCGAGGAGCCGAAGGTGAAGGCCCCCACCTATTCGGCGTGGCTCGCTGAGACTCAGTCCATTGTCGGCCCTGAGGATGTGTCCGCATGGCCCGAGACGTGGCGTAGGGTCAAGGTAGAGCCCGACCGCGCCGCCGCCCTGAAGGCCGCGAAGGCGGGGCAAGAGCTTCCCGAAGGGTTCCACCTGGAGAGCAAGCGTGGTGTCCGATGGCGATGATCCCATCCGGCGCCCTGCGCCAGCGCCTCGAGGCGCTCCGCCAGAAGTACGCGCAGGACCGCCGGATCGCTCACGTGCAAGCCATCGTCGCGGCGATGGTCCAGCTGGACGAGGTCGAAGCGTACGCCGAAGAGCAAGAGGCCGCGCTACTGCACGACCGCTCGCAGCTGGCGACCATTAGCGAGCGATAAACTAGTCGAGCCCATCCCGCCCGAGGACGTACGCGAGGTGGAGCGCGGCCTTCACGATGCGCTTCCGCTCTGCGCGCGTGACCTTCGTCCCGCCGTCGCCGCCTGCACGGGTAGCAGAGCGGATCTCCGCGATGACGGCGAGAACTTCCGCGGGCAGCTCGACTAGCTCAGCGGGATCGTAGGGCATGTGACCTCCTGAGGGACACGTACCCCATAGCGAGACGACGCGCCGCCTCGACACCATGCCGAGGTAGCGCGCCGCCTTTCTGGGGTAGGGTTCCCCCAGCGCCTAGTAACGCTTCGGCGTGTAGGTCTTGCCGTCGAAGGCGAGCGACTCGCCACACTTCTTCGGGTCGCGGTAAGGAGCGCCCAGGGAGATGTGCACCCACGCGCTGCCGGCGGGCTTCTCGAGGATGCACTGTCCGAACTTCAGGCCGGACTCGGTGACGATCCATCGGTGCAGTTCATCCACGGTAGTCGAGGGGCAAACGATGTCTGCGGCCTCGCCCTTGGAGTGCTGCGACGTGGCGCTTCCGCCCACTGCCGCGTTGACGGCGGGGCCTCGGAAGCCAGAGTTCACGCGGACGGCGCCGAACTTCGCGCGGATAACCTCGAGCATCTCCGCGACCAGCTTCAGCTTGTCGATGTAGTCGCGCGCCTCGCGTCGGTTGGCGTCCTGGAGAGCGCTCTGTCCCGTGCGGGTGAGCTCCTCGAAGCTGAAGTGCTCAGTTAGCGTCATTGGTGCCCCCGGTGCTGGTTTTCGTGCCGAAGAAGTAGGCGAACGTCATAAGGCAGATGTCCTCGATGAACGAGACGATGGAGGACCGCTCGCCCTCTTGCAGGAGGAGTACGTCCGGCCCGGCGATGAGCAGGTCGCACAGGTAGACGGCCACGAGGACCGACACCATCGCCGTCGCGAAGAAGGTGAGCGCCTCAACCATGGTCTTCGCGCCGGCGAAGATGCGCGCCACGAGGAGCTGAACGACGACGACGACGCCAAGGCCGAACGCGATGGCCGTTACGGTCCCGCCCTGCGTGTCGTACAGGGAAGAGAACGCCTCGACAGTAGGCGCGTCCGTGGCGGCAAGCCCCTCGAGCAGCACGGCGTCGTCGGTGACGCGTTCTGCGACATCAAGCCCGCTATCGGCGTCCATTAGCGCCCGCGCTGGATGGCGTCGACATCAGCGCGCAGCGTGTTCACGTCTCGGCGCAGGCTGACCAGCTCGGAGCGGAGGGCCGCGCCCTCGCGTTCCATGCCCTCCAAGCGCCCGTCGATACGCGCGAGGATCCTCTTCATGTCGGACAGGTCCTCGGCGGCGATAGCCGGCGCGGCCTTGGCCTCGCTCAGGTAGCCGCCCGCGATGCCCGTGCCGCCTACGGTCGCAGCGCCGATAAGGAGCAACGTCCATACAGGCACAGAGACTAAGCGGTCACTCCACCGCGGGGGCGTAGTCTCGGGCATGTTGGCTCTCCTTAGAGGCGCACTAACCGACGAGACGAAACCTCGCGATGTCCGCGCCGTTCGCGTCCTCGAGCTCGCAGTAGTCCTCTGCCCATACGTGCACGATGACGTGCGGAAACGCGGGCAGAGTGGTCACGCCGCACGCTTCAGGAAGCCGCGCCTGCGCCGTCTCCGGGTAGGCGGCGACGTACTGCTCGATCTGCTCAAGGTAGGTCATCATCGCACCAGGAGGACAGTTTCACTAGAGGACGTGGTAGAGGACGAGATGCGGTAGCCGACGGTCGTCAGTCCGGCGACGAGACCGCTTCCGAGCGTACCGTCTGGAGTCCACGTCACCTCGCGAAGTCGGCCCGCGAAGTTTGTCCCGCCACGGTTCAATAGCATCGGCCATCTAGGCGACCGTCCCGTGCTGGTAGTCAGGACATGGGCTAGCGATGTGTTGAGAAAGTTAGCCCGCGTCAACGTCAGGAACGTGGATGTGCCCGGCGAGAACATGCCGCTATGCGTGTATCCGGCAATCCCGCCATGCACGTACCAGTTCCCCTGCGCCGCGACGGACGAGAGCATCGAGCTCGCGATGTTGTTGCCGCCGCCCGTGACGTACATCCCATAGACGCGACCGTCCGTCTCTGCATCCACCGCGTCCACTGTCTCCGGGTCAATGATCGCCCCAGCGTGACCGACGCGATGATTGGTGCCCTGCACGGAGCAGACCAGCACGACAGTCTCTGCCGTCTCGTAGTAGCGCCAATCCGTCGGCGTGATGCCTGCCGAGACGCCACCGCTAAGACGCCAATAGCCGGACCATCGCGAGCCTGCGCCGAAGGGAAGCGCGGCGTTGTAGCTTGTGAACGCGCCTGAGTTCAGCGAGATGCCGATGTGCAGCGTGGTCGTCTGCGCTGTGTCCGGTGTCAGCATCGTAATGGCTGGCGTGGGCGCACTTGCGTACCCGGCGACCAGCACACGCTGAGCCATCGACCCGGTCGGGGGCGTCCCATAGACGGCCTCCGTTACACCACCGTTCTGGTAGCGGGCCCACGTCCAGGCGTTCCCGCTGCCCGGCGTGCGCGTGCTCCCGTCGAAGTAGGTCGTAGCCGTGAGAAGAGTCCACAGGGCGTCCAACTGCGCCGCCGCGGTCACGGCAGTCGTCGTGCTCTGTCCGACGTATTGGTGGCTAAGTGCAGTAAGGCTCATGTGGTCGCGATCCCCCCTATGTCGATGACGCTTAAGGCGAAGTCGCTAGAGAGGTTTTGCTGGATGACCACCGCAGCTGCGACGACAGGCACCCACTGCAGGATGCCCGCACGTCGTACCAGCATCGTTTCGTCAGCCGTCGCCTGCACGACCGTAGCGGTCCCGCCACCGTTCCACGCGGCGACGGCAGTGGAGCTCCCGGTATGCCCCGCCGAAGTCCACGCGAGCGAGCTGAGAGTCGTATGCGCGGGCACGGGCGGCGTGCCGTGGGAGTGGTCCCCACGCGCGTAGTCCGTCGAGGTCCCCACGACAGGCTGAAGGCCCGGCGTCGTACCCGACACGACCGTAGTCGCAGGCGTCCCGCCGCCTCCACCGCCGCCTGACGCGGCGATGGTCACCTGGAGGACGCCGCCGACCTCGGTATCGGTGATCGTGATGTTCTGCCCGGCCTTGAGCGTCGCCGCTACCTTCGCCGAGCTTGCATCTCGATAGAGCGGGATGCGCGCCACGTCAGGCCACCGGGGTCCACGACAGGACGTTGTCGTATTCGTCCGTCTCGATGACGCACGGGAGCGTCCAGCCCTGCTCCTGGGAGAGCGCCACCCACTTGGGCGGGATGCCCGTGTAGAAGCCAGCGCACCCGTTGGCGAGGGCCAGCTCGGTTGCAGTCTCAGAGGGGAAGCCCGTAGGCACAACGAGGAAGGGCATGGACGCTCCTACGCGAGGATGAGGTACGAGACAGAGCCAGCCGCGCCGCCGCTACCGACGGTACCTGTGCCAGCCGCAGCGCCGCCGCTACCGCCGGCTGCCGACACGACGCCACCGATGGAGGCGCTAGGGGTCTGCGTGACGATGCCGACGTGCCCGCCGCCGCCGCCGCCGCCGCCGCCAGCCGCTCCGTTACCCGTCGACACGGCATCGCCGCCCTTGCCGCCGAGGGCGGAGATGGTTCCCGTGTTCACGATGAACCGCGCCGCGATGTACACATCGCCGCCGCCTGACCCACCGCCGCCCGAGGTAGCGGTACCCGTGCCGACCTGGCACCCGCCTGCCCCGCCGCCTGAGCCACCATTCACCGCAGTCGAGCCGCGGCCATAGACCAGCAGCGAGGCCCATCGAGCCGAACCAGCAGTAGCCGCGCCGCCTGCGCCGCCGACGTTGCCTCCGTCGCCTTGTCCCCCCGTGCCGCCCGTCGGCATGACACCGAGGGAGCCGTAGGAGCTGGACGAGATCGTGCCGCCAGCGGAGCCCGCGCCCGTCGTGTTGCGGCCCGCGGCACCTGCGCCAGACTGCGCGCCAAGGAACTGACGAGCTGCGAGCGCCGCCCCCAGAGTCGAACCAACCGCTGCATTCCCATCGTCGTTGAAGCTACCTGCGTTCGTCAGCGTGCCCCGCGCGAACATGCGGAAGCCCGCGGGCTTGATCGTCGCCCCCGCCTGAATGGTGAGGTCTTGGTAGTTCCATTCCCGCGAGATGGTGTGGGAGCCAGGGGTGTAGGTGAAGCTGCCGTCGCTGCCGTCGCCGAACACCCCGAGCATGTACTCGGCGCTAGTCGAGGTGCCGCCCGTCGACGGGACAGTCGGGAAGACCTGCGTGCCAGCCATCAGAGCACCTCGATGACGAGCTCGTAGCTAAAGGCGTTGTCCGAGCCGGCGTTCGGGCCGGGCTCGAGGTAGAGGTTCCCGGTCGTATCGGTGTCGAAGACCACGCCCGAGCACGCGACGTCGAAGAGGTCCGCGATGGCGTTCGCGGAGCCCACGAACTGCTGAGCGACAGAGCCCGCGGTGCCCGCCGACGTCGAGAAGACGCGCGGCGTGAAGGTAGTCGCGGTCCCGGCCGTGCGCTGGAGCTTGACGCGGAGCACCTCGACGAGCGAGCTTGCGCCCGTCGTCGCGATAGGCAGGCGCGTCCCGGCGCCGTAGCTCGTCAAGGTGCCCGTCACCGTGAGCCGTGTACGGCTCCCGAACTGAGTATGAGTCGCGGTCGCCATGTCCTAGCCCTCCTGTACGCGCAGAGTGTATCGCACCGACCCGTCCGAGGCCCACGCCCTCGACTGCACTAGACACAGACGCTCGGTCCACGCGAGGTCCGGGTCGGTGACGGTCACGTAGTCGCCGGGCTCCACCCATCCGTAGGTCTGCGGCGCAGAGTATTCGACCACGCGCGACGGCAGAGCCCACCGGCGGGAGCGCCACGCGAGGACGCGGGATGCCGTCAGGTCATCGTGGACGATGGCCGTCTCTAGCGCGTCACGTCTCACGCCGTACCTCACGGTCGACCGCGCGAGGATGGGGTCGCTCCAGTAGCTCAGGGCCAACGAAGACGCGCCCCCGAATCGAAGTCCTCGAGGACGTGAGGCGGGGTCGCCTACCGCCCACATCTCGCGCGTGTAGGTGTCGACGCGAGGTGCCCACCCATAGAGGAGCTGCACCGTGTTGGCGACACGGTCGGCGTCCTCGTAGGTGACCACGCTCTCCCGCGCGATGTCGAGGTCCGTCGTGAGGTCCCACGCCGCGACGGCATCCTCGCTGGTCGCGTCCCAGCGCCACACATACGGGTAGACGCCGCGCGGCCCGACCATCATGGACACCGGGACGATGTCGAGGATCGCCTCACGGATGTACTCGGAGACGGACACCGTCTCATCGATGTAGGTGCCCACCTGGTAGGCACTAAGGGCAAGCCTTGCAGCGTTGACGCGTCCGTGGTCGACTTCTTGCTCCGTCAGCGCGAGAAGCCACGCGACGTAGTCTCCAGCGTAGCGGAGAGCACCGTAGTTCTGGTCAATGAGCCCGCCGCCTGCATCCCACAAGACCACGGCAGTCTCCGTGGTGTTCGTCCACACGGGAGCCGCGGCGTCGATGTCATCGAGGACGTACGCTACCACCTCACCCGTCGGCAGGGTGATGTACTGCACCGGAAACGACGCCGAGGACGTGTCCTGCCCCCTAAGCGTTACCGACGTGGCTTCGACGGCGTGGCCTGCAATGAGCCACGCCGAGAACCCGTGGAATGGTGCGACTGGGTCCACGATCCCGCGAACGCGTACTGCCTTGCTACCCGGGGTAGTGCCTGCGCCGGGCGTCCCGAGGATGAGCGGGATGACCATGTTGGCGTCTGGGCTATCGTTCGCCTCAGGGACGTAGATGTAGCCGAGAGCCGCCGCCGCCGCCGCGCCGAAGACGTTGGGCGATACCTCAACCGTGCGGAGTTGCGTGTCATCCGTGAGCACATCCTGCTCGATGCTCGCCTGCACGCCCTCGCCCTGGGCCCCATACTGAGGCTCGACTAGACGCCCGCGCACGAAGGGACGGCGGGCGGTCCACGGGTCCCCATCGGCGAGCTGGGCCAGCTCGGCCACGCAGCCGGCGAGGTCGTGCCCCTCCTCGATAAGCGCGGCCACGTCGATGCCGAGGTCGAACGCGACGGAGCAGGACCGCCGGGGGGCCTCGGTCGCCCACAGGTCGATGCTCTCCACCGTGTCGCCCGTCTCGAGGAGGCCGTCCGTCAGGACAATGGTCCCGCCTGTGCCGTCGTCGATGGTCATGGCCTCGTCGGTCATGTACCAGGTGCCGCCGGCGTATTCGAGTTTTAGGACCCAGCGGATAGTCTCAGATAGTTGGGCGGGCGTCCAGCGGTCGGTCACAGTTCCTCCTCAAGGCGGATGTTGGACGTGCGGACCATCTCACCCGTCGTGCCGACACCCAGCCACTCTGCCCCCTGTACCGTCTCAATGGACACGTCCGAGACGATGCGCCCATAGAGGTGAAGGTCGGGGTGCACAACCATCTGCGTGGTCCCAAGGGCCACGCGCGGGAGGTGCGCCACGTAGACGACGGGCGTCGCGGGCCCCTCGATGTGCTCGACAATCCCACGCATGAGGGCGGGGCCGTCCATCTTCGCCGCCGCGGCCTCGGGCGTTCCAGTCGAGGACCCGTAGAAGAAGTCGGGCGTGCTCGCCGTCTGGTCTACCCCGAAGGCACTCTGGTCCGCGGCGTCAGTCCAGCCGAACTCCACTGCGCGGCGCGTCGGCCCGGCTACCTGCGACGTGCGCCGTCCGTTCGCGCCCGTGCGGAGCTCCACATTCGGCTCCGAGGTGAGCGACCGTCCCCACGAATAGCGCCGCCCGAAGACGGCGAGGTGCCCGAGGACGACGACGCCGAGCTCGTAGTACGTCTCGGCGACCTGTTGCACCGGGATGGTCAGCCTGTACGCCGAGTAGCTAGGGTCGTTGTTCCAGACCAGGAGCCCGCCCGTGGCGAGGAACGCTCCCGCGGTGCCGCTGAGGGCTACTGCCGACACGTCGCCGAAGAGGGTAGCGCGTGCGTGCTTCGTGGCGGCGTTTGTCCACGCTCCTTCCGTCTGGTACTGAATGGCCCGCACAGGCCCAGCCGCCGTGTCGAACGTGAACCGCGCCCCGTCCAGCATCCCGTGCGGGTACCAATACGTGCCCGCGCTGGACGTAGTGTCGGGGTAAATGGTGTTTCCGCGACGAACCCACTTCAGCCCGGCCTGTCCTGCGCTCGCGTCCCACGTACCGATACTGACATACACACCGAAGGCGTTTCGGCCTTCGAGAGTAGCCGTCCGGAAGTTGGTCCCGCCCAGGTACAGGGCACCGACGGGGCCCATAAGCGGAGAGACGTTCGCTGCCGTCGTATCCGTTTCCCACACGAAGATCTGCGCGGAAGCCGTCCCGGTAGAGCGGTACGTCACGGACGGCGAGGTGGAGTCCAGCGCGGCGATACCGTGACCGTACCGCGGCGCAATGGTCCACAGGTCATCGAGCGCGGCAGGCCCGCCGACGGCACGCACGCGGAGGCCGTCCGAAAGCGTCAGGGACCTCGAGCTGAAGTCTCGCCCACCTACCTGCGAGGGGATGGAGAGCCCGTGCGGAGAGCTCATCTGCGCGCTCCCTTGCCACGCGCAGTAGCGCCAGTTCGACACGCCCTGACCCGTCTGCCCGATCTTCACAGACTGCGCCGCGGCGGTGAAGCCTGCGTCCGTCATCGCGTCGTTCGACAGGATGCGGATGAAGTCGCGGGCGACTTCGTGGATGCCGTCGATCTCGCAGACCCACACGGTAGCGCTGCCCGTGCCGCCCTGGTTGGAGAGCCACGCACGCACGTGCACGTACTGCGACCCCGTGCGGTTGTACGTCATGCGGAGGACGCCGCTCACGTCGTCGTAGCAGAGGACCTGCGTGGTCGTGACGCGTACCCGGAGACGGTACGTGGACGTGTTGCTTGCCGCCGTGAGGAGCGTCTCGGTAGCGGTGCCCGAATCAGGGTCCACTTCCCACAGGGCCTGCACCGTGTGCGCGGCGGTCAGCGCCGTCGCGCGTGTATGCGTGTAGGTGCGGACCTCAGCGACGCCCGCCGAGATCTGCATGGCGCCGCCCGTCAGCGTCGTCGTCGGGGCACCGATGGTCGTGACGGTCCACCCGATGGCGTCCGGAGCCCACCAAGGCTCCCACGTCATGTAGGACCCTGCCGAGTAGTCAGAGCCCATCTGCACCGCGGGGAGCATCGGCAGCGTCGCCGACGTGTACCCGGAGAGCGCCGTGTCTCCCAGCTGGGCGTCGTACACCGTCGTGGCGTCGACCGTATGGATGACGTGCAGGGTGCCGGCGTACCAGACCGCGACCATCGACGTGACGCGCTCTCCACCGAAGTCGAGCGAATGAACGAGGTTCGCCGCCTGCCCGAGGACAGACCACGTCTCGCCGTCAGAGCTGCGAGCAGGACGCACGCGCTGGGCGTTGCTTGAGTTCGGGGCCAGCGCGTAGATCTGCCCGTCCTCGTCCACGGCAGCGCAGAGTTCCGTATCGTCGCTAAGCAGGTTCCCCGCGCTCAGGGTCGTCGCGGGAGCGAGTAGCCCTACCTGCACAGGGTCAATGTCCGTCCAGCGACTGTAGGCGCTCCCAAGGCGCTTGCTGAGGGTCGTCGACGTGGCGCCCCACGTAGTCCGCGAGGAACCGCAGTAGACCACGCCGAAGCCCACGTCGGGGATGGCGTAGATGTCGTGCACGCCGCCCGTGTGGACGCTTGCCGCGTCGGTGCCGGAGACGGCCTCGACTAGCGCGTAGCTCATGCCCTCGTCGGCGCTGGCATACTGCCAGAGCGTGTCGGGGACGGTCGCCGTCGGGACACGCACGGCAAGCATCATGAGAACCTGCCCGCCCTGGTAGGCGGCACGAAGACGGCGCACGGTAGTCGTCGTCGTGTCGATGTAGGCGGGGAGGGCCGCGCTGCTCTGAAGCGCCCACGTGCCGCCGTCGTCCTCGCTCGCGTAGACGCGAACCTGAAGCCCTACGCTCGGAAGGTCATCGTACGCGACAAGAAGAAGCAAGCGGTCAGGCAGCTCGAGCAGACAGGAGTGGAGAGGCTGGCCTGTTGCCGAGCTGGAGACGACGGTCGTGATGGTTGAGGCCCCCAGCTGGTCCCGGCGATGCACGACGCAGCTCTGTACCAGCCCGAGGGCTACCGTGCTCTGAGCCGACACGAGGCGCGTTCCGTTGCGGGTGTAGATGGCGTGCGGGTAGGTGTAGAGCGGCGTCGCGCCGCCACTACCCCACGCGTGCACAGGCTCAAACCCAGCGTACCCGAGGGGGCCGTCCCAGCCTTGCCACTGCCCGCCTGTCTCCTGCCAGGCGAACGCGCCCGCACGGATGGCGTCCGTCGTCACGGCACCGCCTGCGCGCACGGTCTGGACGAGGATCGTCGTGTCGCCCTGCTTGCCGCTCGTCTCGAGAGTGAGAGACGTAGCGGAGGACGGCTGCGGCACACCCGGTTGAGGTTCGGCCTGCGTGTAGGTCGACCCTGTCCCCGTCTTCGACGGCGAGATGCGCGGGTCGGGAATGAGGATGCCCCGTAGGGCGTCGGGCGTGTATGCGGTCCCCATGTGCTAGCTCCTCCGCTGGCCTGCGCGTGCACCCGCACCTAACGCCCGCGACAGGGGACCGCGTGTCCGGAGGTTGTCCTGCACGAACGAGTCGAAGACGCGGTGCCGGTAGACCTGTTGCACCATGATGGTCTGTCCGCTGCCCATACCCGCGTTGGCGGCGCGGATCGTGTCGTCGCCCAGGGCACGACGTCCCTGCGGGGAAAGCACGGCCTCACCGCGCCGGATGACCGCAGACGCCTCGTCGGGGCTGAAGTCGGCCATACCGCCAGAGTGGAAGCTCGGACGCGCGGCGGCGATGGTCGCTACCTGAATCGCGCCGCCCGCCGCGGCGAGGCCTGCCGCCACGTAGTTAGGCGCAGGGGGCAACGACAGGGCGTTGATTGTCGCGAGGGCAGTCGCCGTCAGCGCCTGGGCGAGCTTCGCCGCCTTGTCGATAAGGAAGGCGATCATCGCCTGTTTGCGCTTCTCCGCGACCTCTTCGGCGGCGCGGGCCTTCTCCGCATCGGTCGCCTTCTTCCCGAGGGCATCCTGCGCGGCGAGGGCATCCTCGTAGCCCTGCACGCTCTGGTCGAGAGCATACTGCGAATAGGCGGCCACCACGTCGGTCGCCATCGTCGCGATCTCCTGGCGCCGCGCCCAATACTCGCGGTTTGCCTCCAGATCCTCCTCTATGCGCTTCGCGCGCTCGGATGCCTGCGCCTGCTCGTAGGCTTCCGTAGTCTCGATGGCGCGGAGGTCCTCCTCGATGCGAGCATCCGCGACCATCTTCGCGAGCGCGACCTCGGCCTCCGCGCTCTGGGCCGCGAGCTCGGGCGTGAGCTTGCCAGCCGCGGCGAGCTCCGCACGCTGCGCCGAAAGCTTGCCGAGCTGCTCCGTCAGCTTCTGCGACTCCGTGAGCTCCGCGGTGCGCGCCTGCTCGATCGTCCGTTGCGCCGCCTCAAGAGCGTCCATCTGGACCGTCTCTTCCTTGAGCGCCTTCGTGAGCTTCACCGATGCGGCGACATGCGTAGCCTTCGCCTGCGAGGCGCGGATCTGCGCGTCCCGCGTCTTCTTGGCTGCCTCGGTGGCTACGGTATGCGCGGTAGCTGCGTTCTGCTCGGCCTTCGCGACCTTACCCGTCAGGCCCATATAGTCGGTGAGCTTCGAGGTCAGGTCCGAAACCGTGGGGACTTGAGCGCCCATCGCCTCCGCGACCAGGAGGAGGGGACCGACGACGGACAGGCCCGCCGTGGCGAGGTCGCCCATCGTGTTCGCGATGGCGCGGACCTTATTCTCTGCGAGGAGCGTCTCCTGCGTCGTCTTCGTAAGCGTCTCGAGGTAGTCACCGAGACGTTGACCGGACTGAGCCCGGATATCGGCTTCGGTTCTAGCGGCCTCGGTCATGCTTCCTGTAGCCACGGCAAGGTCAAGCGTGGCCGTGCGCTGGAGTTCGAGCTCCTGCCGGGCATAGGCGTGCGCCGTTCCCATCACGCGCGCGGCTTCGGCGTCCGCCTCCATCTCGGCGTTGAGATGCATGATGACCGGGACCGCGAGTAGCGCCGCCGCGGCGAGGGCTCCCACGGCGGGAGCTGCGAATGAGCCGAGACTCCCCGCGGCGACCTCGCCAACGTCCGCGATGTCCGCGATGCCCTGCCCCACCGACCCGAGGCCGGGGGCCAGCATGTCGAGGGCCCCGGCAAGCTTGCCTGCGCCGCTACCGACGTGTCCGAAGCGGTCGCCCAGCTCCTTACCCGCCTCGCTCGCCTTGCGCGTGGCCTCCTCGGCTTGCTTCATCGACGCGCGGGTAGCCTTCGCAGCCGACGCCGCGGCCTTCTCGGCACGCTTGTAGCCGCGGTCCAGCTCTGCCACCATGAGGCGCGCTTGTTCTGCCGTGATGCCGGGGATGCTCTCGAGCTGGCGCCGGAGGTCGCCGATGTCAGCGGATACCTTGAGGTCAATCTCACTTGCCATCAGCCGACCCTCCGAAGCTTGCGCTCAACGTATTCGTTCAGCTCCTCGCTTCCCCTGTCCCTTAGCCGCTTGGCTAGCCGCTTGCCGGGATCGAGGACCCACGTCTTCCACTGACTGCCGCCGTCGCTTGCCTTCGGGTTTGGCTCTCGCTTGTAGAGCCCGGTCGGTCGCCCATTCGGCGTGAAACGCGCGATGTCGCGGAACTCTGAGGGCAGTTGCCCCGTCTTCCTGTAGATGGACATCATGCGCGCGTAGGTGAACTCGTCCGTCCCGATAGTGACCGTCGAGTTTGGGCCAGGACGACGCACATAGTAGGTCCTGTCCGTCGCGTCGGGATGGACCACAACCTGAAGCTTATCGGGAAGAAGAATCATACTGTACCCAACCTTCCCGGTCTCGCCCGTGCGACGAAGCACGCCCTTGTACCAATTGAGGCGTGCATCCATCGAGACCTCCTCGCCAATCTCCTCGAGCGAGGTCACGATCTTTCGGTAGGACAGGTCGAACATCTGCCGGATGGTGGCCTCCAGCTTCGGATCGATCTCGGCCCGCACGCGTCCAACCTTCACCGTCATGCCCACTACAACCCCCAGAAGGCTCGCGCCGCTGGGTCTACCGTATCATTCTCGCGCGGCTGGAATGCCCGCTTGCGCTTCTTCGGAGCCGGCTGGCGCGCACGGTACCACCCGAGGACGCGCTCCTGTGTCTCGAGGGGCCACGACCAGAAGGCGTCGGGGTCGCCGCACCACGTGAGCCCGATCTCCATCGCTACGGCGTCGAGGGCTCCGTCTGCGGAGCGGTAAAACCCTCGGCACGCGCGACGGCTTCCTCGGTGGGGACCTCGACGCAGAGCGCCAGGGCCTTCTGCCCCGCCTCGTAGATGTCGCCCTCGGGGATGCCCAGCGCCATGAGCTCGTCGAAAACCTCGCCGCCGTAGGGGAGGGGCTGGTAGGTGTACTTGGCCTTGAGCGGCTTGCCGCCCCAGCACACGCCCAGGGCGGCGCACAGACCGCGCAGAGGGGAGGTGGACATCGCGACGGCGACCTCGCGCCGGACCATCGAGGAAGGCGGCGCACGAAGCGAGACAGAGTGGGCACCGAGCTGAACGACGACGGACATGGAACCTCCGGATAGTAGAACGCCCCCCAGCCATAGCCGAGGGGCGTCTTACTTGCACGCCGCGCAACCCGTCAGGTTGCGACCACCGTACCGTAGACCGTGAAATTGATCGTGTAGGAGTTGGGGTCGCCCTCCGCCACGTCCACCGAGTCGATACGCACGTCACCGAGGGTCAGGACGTGGTCCGCCGCGTCCCCGAAGTTCGTCCCCTCGACCGTCCAAACGAGGGTCTTGTAGGTCTTGACGTCGCTTCCGGCGATGGACTGCACGCCGACGGCGAATGGACCCGACCACGTGGCGAGCGCCCACAGGGTCTTTTCAGCCGACCGAATGTCCGTGAAGTGCGCGGTGAACGACCCGCTCGGGAAGAGGCGGTTCGTCTTGCGGAGCGTGCCGAGCTCGCCGCGGTCCAGGTACGTCGTGACCTCGGTGTTTCCCTCATTGGAGCCGGACAGGCTGAAGTCGCCCGCCTCATACTGCACAGTGAGGCTGATCGGGGTGGGCGTGGTGGCGTCGGAGACGACCAGGAGGCCGTCCCGGAAGTTCTTCACGACAGAGGAAATCGCCATGATGTTAGCTCCTTAGCTGATGGGGAGGGCGTGGAGGACGAGGAAGGTCGCCGACCCGAGGAACCACTCCCCGCTATCGGTCACCTCCGATGTAACCGTCTGAAGCTGAACCTTGAGCTCACCCGGCCACGTAGCGTTGTACGCCTCGCAGGCCGCGATGACCTCCTGCCCAGCGGCCTCGCCCTCGTCGCGGGAGAGCGTCTGGTCCTTCATCCGGATCGAGTAAGCCCAACGCACCACGATGGATGTCTCCACGAGGAGGCCCTGCCCAGGGCGACCGCGGTAGCCGTTCCCGGTGCCGCCCATGCGATTGTTCGTGTCGCCGAGCCCGACGGCGTAAAGCTTGCCGGTGCCCATTAGGCCCTGCACGTCACGTCCGAAGACGTCCGCGGCGAAGCGGGAACGCGTCCAGCCCGAGAGCGCCCCAACCTGAGCGTCGAAGGCAGCGCGAACCTCTGCGCGCGTCTTCACGAACGGATCCCGCGATACCCAAGCGGGTACTGCCCACCCGTGGAGTTGAGCCAGAGCGTCGGGCTACCCGAGTTTCGGCGGTCCACGTTCACGACGTTCTCGTCGGTCGTGTCGTAGTGGAACGTGAGCTGCTGCCACGCGTTCTCGTAGGCCTGCCCGTAGGAGTCCGCGAGCTGCTGATAGCGCGAGGTATCGCCCGCCGACGTGGCGTAGTCCTGCCACACCAGATGAAGCGTCAGGCAGACGTGCGCCTCGCGGAACGCCGCGGGGGACATCACCAAGTAGGGTCTCTTGCCCCCACTGATGAGGCGGTTCTCAATCATACAGAACGCCTCGTCCAGATAGTCCTGGTACGAGGTCACGCCCGCCTCGCGGAGCTGCCCCAGGTCGCGGTGGCGACGGAGCAGATCGATATCCGCGATGACAGGGTAGAGGCGGCGACGGACGAGAGCGCCGTCGCGCCGGAAGACGTGCGCGACGCCATCCGGCATTAGGAGGTTCCACTCCACCAGCCATCCGTCTTCCAATACGAGCGACCCGATGGACACGGCGGGGATCGTGTAGGTGGCCACGCTCCCAACGATGGTGACCACGGCGGCGTTGACCACCGCGGCCTGGTCGGCCTTGTAGACGGACACAGTGCCCGACACCGGAGCGACAAGCGCACCGTTCCGGTAGACCGGAGCGGTGATCTTGTTGTCGCGTCCGCGCTCGATGAACTCCGGAATGGAGAACCGCGGCGCGTATTCCGTGTCGGACGACGACATTAGGTGGCGCCCTTCATCGCGACCCAGGCGCCCGAGATGCGCGCATAGATCGCCTGGTCGGCGTTCGCGCCATCGGTGCGGAGGTAGATGCTACCATTCGGCTCGGTGGCCGAAGGAACACCAGCGCCCGAGGTAACGGTCGGGGCCGCGGACGGAAGGTCAGCGGGGAGCGCCTTGACGATGTAGCCGACGGCGGCCACGCCCGAGCGCATGTTCTGGGAAGTCTTGACTGCCATCGGGGGCTCCGATGCTAGCGGGGGCTAGCGGCTGTTCTTGGTGTCGTGCTTCTGCGCCTGTTCCTTCGCCTTCTTCTCAGCGAGCTCGGGGCGCATACCGTTCTTGACGAGAGTCGCGGCGAACCGCTCCTTCGCGTCCCTGATATCCTTTCGCTCGCTCATGCGCGCCCCTTGCGCGACTGCGCGGTCGGCACCTTAGCGGAGTCCATCTGCGCGAGGAGGGCCTTGTCGGCCTCCAGGCGGCGCGCGGCTTCGGGGTCGTTAGCGGCACGCTTGGAGTTCTCGGCGACGCGGAAACGCTGGCGTTCCTTGATCGCGTCAGTCGTGTAGGGGTCGGGGGCGCGGACCACACCCGACGAGACAAGACCCCGGAGGAACTCCCGGTAGCCTGTCTCGTCGGGCGTGATGACCACCTGCCCCGCCACCATGCGCGGGGTTTCCCACCGCGACAGGCGCACCGGACCCCGCACCCCATCGTATTCGACGACGTACCCGCCCTCGATCACGTCCCACGGGATCACGGTCCAGTGCTCTCGACGGAGCTTGGTCTCCGCCCCAGACGTGTCGCCGTCCTTGTCGACGGCGTTCACCCCGGGGGTGGCCCGCAGCTGAGCGAGCACCGGCAGCCACTCTCCGTCGATACATTGCCAGCGCGCCGGATGCCATATGTACCACCACTGCGCGCTCGTCGGGAGGTTGAGCTTGGGAGCTCCTCCCGCCGTCTGCGTAGCGGGACGACCCGCGAAGGTCGGTCCGGCGGCGTTGGTTGTGTCGGTGAAGGTGACTGCCACAGTGCTCTCCTAGCTAAAGGATGACGCTCACGCGTCGGTAATGATCGACACGCCCATGCTGTCCTGGAGCTTGCCGATGCCGAGGTAGTAGCTGGCGAGGATCGAGGTGGTCCCGCCGCCGACGATGCGATCGAACTCGACCACGACCGGGGTGCCCGCCGGGGTCACCACGCCGCCAGCGCCGACGATGGGGAACGGGGAGCCTTCGACGTAGCCGACGGCACCGCGCCCGAACATCGCGCCAGCGCGGTCTGCACCAGCGTTCGCGGTGGGGACCTTCGAGGAGACGAAGATGTCCACACCGTTGAACATGCCGGCGAAGCCCTGGCCCTTGATGTTCAGCATGTCCTGCGTGGCCATGACGAACTGCGTCGCGCCGTACTCCGCGCGGAGGCTCGACTGGAAGTCGGCGAGCTGGCGGGGGTGAAGGATGGCGATGTAGGGACCCGGCACGCTGGCGAGCGTGAGGGCGAACTGTGCGGAGTAGAAGTCATCCACGCTCATGTCGACGCCCGAGACGCCGGCAGTCGTCGTGAAGCCGTCCGTGACGTCGCAGAGCGCGTTCTGGAAGGCCATGACCGTGCTACCGACCATGCTCTCCGCGAGGCGCTGCGCGTTCAGCCCGATCGAGTCGGTGAGGCCGGCGAGGTCCGTGAAGTCGTAGCGGAGCGCGAAGCGCCCGATCGTGAGCGTGGCCGCGGTGGACGTAAGCGTGGTGTTCGCCACGACCGCGCCGTCGGCAGCGGAGCTGAGGAGGTCCGACCCGTCGAGACCGACGATGGGGACCTGAAGCGCCGCGGAGCCACGGCCCGCCATGTTGCCGAAGTTGATGAGGCTCGAGTGATTGTGCAGGCTCGCGCGGTCGGCGAGCTTCAGCACGATCTCCTGAGCGAGGACAGCGGCAACGCGGGCGTTGCCGGAGAGAGTCGAGTATTCGGTGAGAGCCATTGTGGCGTACCTCGATGATGATGGTTGGTCGTCATCCCGGCGTCGCTGATACGGGGCTCGACCCGACGGGTACGCGTAGCCTACCGCATTTGTAGGCTACGCGCACGCGTCCAGCTGCTAGCGGTCCAGCCCGAGGATCGCCGCGCGAGCAGCCTTGTACTCGGCGGGGCTCATGCGAGAGATCGCCTCGGGCGAGTACTGCGACGGGGCTCCCTTCGGGGCGTTCGTCGCGCCAGCGTTTGCCGCGGGAGGAGGCGGCGCCGGTGGAGCGGAAGGCGCGGGAGGCGTTCCGCCCTCGGGCATGTACGCGCGCACTGCCTTCGGGAGCTTGTCGCCCGCAAGCCACTCACCGAGAGGAGGACGGCCCTCCGCTGGGAGGCGGTCGTACGCCATACGCACGAAGTCCATGCCCTCCTGGTCGGTGATGCCGCGGGAGAAGAGCTCGCGCTCCGTCTCCCACTGCGTGCGCGCCTGAGAGAACTTGGTCTCCCACTCGGCGGCGGTCGCCTTGTAGGTGTCCGCCTGCTTCACGAGCTCGGCCTGCTGCTCGTAGCGGCTCTGGAGCTCGGCGTAGCTCTCGCGCAACTGCTTGCGCTCAGCGGACAGGGCGCGGATTCGTTCCTCGGCACGCGAGGTGCCGACATCGTCGGGGGTCACGGTCTCGTCGGGCATGGTCACTCCTTGCGGGTTGCTTCGTAGGCCCGCAAGACACGCCGTGCGAAAGCGCGTCCCGAGTCTCCGCCCCAAAGTAGCCAGGCGATCCGACCCGCGGATGGGTAGCCGGGGTGACCAGGACGCGCCGCGGGCGCCTCGAGGTCGACCTCGTGTCGATCAAAGTATGCCACCATGCGCCGGATGGTCTCAACCGAGAGCACCGAGCGGTTGGCGAGCTGGCTCGCGCGGCGTGCGCCGATGGGCGTGCCGCCACGGTTGAACTTCTCGCGCAGTTCTAGGCCGCGCTTAGCCTCGCGTGCGACTGCCGGAGGCGCGCGAAACCCTGCGCGGGCCCCCTCCTCGAGGAAGCGGCGCAACACGTCCGGGTGCGTCGCCGCCAGGTAGCGGCGTTGGCGCTCACTGACGATCGGCACTCGGAACTTCCGCCTGAATCGTGAAGGTGTCGCCGACCGTACCCATCAGCGTGTCAGCCGCAGCCGGGTCCATGTTGAAGAACTGGACCAACATCTCCACGCCCGTAGCGCGCGGGAGCTCGCCCTTCGCAACTGAGGTGATGATGCCCTGCGCGGCCTGTACCTGTGCGCCATTCAGCGCCACGGCGCTAGCAGGCTGACCCGCTGCCGTCGCGGCGGCGGCGACACTGTCGGTAGGCGCTGCGGTATCGGCGGTCATCTGCTCTTCAGCGGTCGGGGCCATCTCCTCCTCAGAGGTCGGGGCGTCGCCCTCCTCCTCGAGGTCGGCCTCTTCGGCGGCTTCGTGCTCGAGCTCGCGCGCCTTATTCATCGCGTCGATCTCGGCGAGCATCGCCGCGGCGTCCTGTTCGGTGAGCGAGTCGTCAAACAGGCGCAGAGCTTCGACGCGAGTCATCAACCCAGCATCCAGCAGTTCGAGCGCGTGCTTGCGGCGCGCGTCGAGCTCTGAGCCCGAGAGAGGGATGGAGCGGTACTGTACCGAGTACCCGCCTTCCGGGTACTTCGTGTTTGTGACCCGGTTCAACAGGATCGCCGCGGTCATGACGAGCTGCTCGTCGGACGCGCGGAAGGACTGCGCGTAGGAGCGTTGCGCGTCCCGCTTGGACTCATTGCTTAGGGCAATCGCATACCCGCTACGCGCCGTCCCGCCCATCCGCTGAATGTCGGCGGGAGACACGCCCGCGTCCTGCGCGAGACGGTTGGCGCACGCGGCGATGGTCTGTTCCAGGGCGGTCACGTCCGCGCCCGCTTGCCACTGCCCGATGACGGGTTGTTGTTCATCCGTCGCGCGCAACAGGAGGACAGTCGCGGGGTCAGAGACGACCTCGCGGCGAGCCGAGGCGACGTCGCCCTGGATGGTCCCGCCCTGCGGCTCCGCGCCGACGATGTACCGCTGCGGCCAGCTCGAGTCCTTGATGGCGTGGAAGAGCATCGAGTAGGTGACCGCGATGTTCAGCGACCCCTCGACTACCTCGACGCCTTCGTACGCGTCGAAGAGACGGTCGCCGATACGCTCTGCGTGGTACAGGACGTACGGCAGGATGGGGCGCCCGTCGTTGCGACGATACGGGTAAGCGGCGCCCGAGTAGCTCCCGCCCAGGTACACCTGCGACAGGTCCTCGCCCATCTTCCCGCCGTCAATGTAGGCGCGGACCTCGTAGATCGGGTTCTCAGGGTTTGAGACGTCGAGGACGTCCCACGTCCACCGAGTCTCTCCCTTCTCGTCCAGGCGCTCGCGGAGCTCATGCACCGACACCGGGTAGTCGGGACGGTCTGCGAAGGACCGGGCGATGGTCATGTCGGGCGCCACCGGACGGAACGTCAGCCGACCGTCGGCGCTCACGTGCACCCGCTGCCAATACTCACGGCATCCGACGACCAGCTGTTGGAACCGGTTCATCGTCGCCCACAAACCCGAGCGAGAGATCGTCTCCGACAGGAAGACGGCGTTGTTGATTGTCGGGTGAGTCACGTCCGGAGGCATGACGTACAGGGCGCTCAGCGAACGCGCAATCTGCCGGAAGATGTTGGACGACATGTCCGGGTAGCCCCACGCCGCCTTACGCACCGTGCCGAGATGGATCTGCAGGCGGTTGTGGAGGTCTTCCTCCCACGTCCCCTCGAGCAAGCGGCGACGGAGGCGGGTGTGCTCGATGCGACGGACCTCGTAGGCGTCCGAAGAGATGACGGGTACCTGCATCAGCCAATCCTCACGGCGTGGGGGACGTATAGCCGTCGCGTGACGAGCTCAATGGCCCCATAACGCAGGGAGTCAATCCCGTGCTTATGCTCGTCGTCCGACCCGTCCCACATCTTCAGGTCCTCGATCAACTGCTTGCAGCGCGGATGAACGATGAGATCGTGTCGCAGCATCGCCGAGTTCAGGATGCGGACGCCCTCGTAGATTGAGCCGGCAGGCTTCCACGCCGTGTGAATGCGGAAGCCCAGCGCGCCAATGGGGAGGCGCAGCTCGCGCTCGAAGCCCTGCATCAACAGGGCGTTGCTCTTCTTCCCGCCCCAGCGCCTGCCGCCGTGCTTGCGGTCGCCTGTCCAGCGATCCACGGACTCGACGCGCATGTTGTTCCGGCGAAGCATGTTCAGGATGTCGCGCGCGTCTTGTTCCGGCGTCGTCGTCCCGTTCGACACGGTCTGGTCCAGAATCCAGAACCGCGGGTTCCCCTCGACGCCACCGTCTCGCGAGACGACGCAGAGCGTGGCGACCTGCGACCCGCCCTCGGACCCGTGGTCGATGCCGATCCCGACCTGACACTCCCCCTCGGGCAGGATGTCCGAGACGTGCGCGATCGGGTCGAAGCCTGAGAAGATGCGCCCCTCGGAGAAGCCCGCATCCCAATCCCCGTGGATGCGCTGGCGCCGTTCCATCGGCAGGATCTGCGCCTCGAGGCGGTCGATATCCTCCTGCGTCAGGAGAGGACGCCCGCCGATAGGCGTGGTGTTCTCGACGGTCAAGGGAAAGTGTAGGTCCTGCACGACGCGCTTCTCGACCAGGTCGCGAAGCCACCCGAGGGGCGCACCGATGGGCGTCAGCGTGACGGCGATCCGTCCGCGGTTGCGCATGACGCGTGGAACCAGCTCGGACCAGACGGCCTGCGGGGGCGGTTCGTCGATCATGACGTAGTCGATAGTCGAACCCGCTAACGCAAGGGCACCTTGGTTCACCGTGCGGATTCTTAAAACGCTCCCATTGAGGAAGCGGACCACGGGTGTCTTGCCTTTCAGGCCCCGCCCTGGGGTGTACGTAGTCTCTGGGTCGATAGCGTCCTTGGGGAGCAGGTTCCAGAGCTTCTGTTGAATCGACAGGCTCTGTTCCCATGACACGACGACCACCCACGCCTCAATCGGTGCAGCGCGGACCAGCGTGTAGGGATGGCTGCCGAGGCACCGGTAGATGCAGTCGACCAGCCCCATCGTCGTCTTCCCGAGCTGGTTGCCCGACCGCGCCAGCTTGATCGGGGCGGTGCTACTCAGGAAGGCCAGCTGCGGGGGCGTCGGGTTGAAGTAGGCGAGGGGGTCCGCGACTGCCCTGCGCTGCAAGGTGTCCGCTGCACGCGCGAGGGCAGACAGGCTCATGCGTCGTCGGTCCCGGTCTTGACCAGGCGGAGGGGCGACCCGCCACGCCGGATGGCGACGGCTTCCTCGATGCGCTCTAGGTGTTGCGGCGGGAGCTGCGCCACGGCCTGGACGATGATGCCGAGCAGCTGCTCGTCGCTCATGCTCTCGTCGGGCCGGTTGGCCTTCTCGATCGCCGCGTCGAGATCCGCGCGCGTCTGGAGCGCCCGAAGCTTGAGCGCCGACACGGCTTGCCAGCTTCCCGACTCCGTCGCGCGCTCCGCGCATTCCTCGAGCTGCGTCACGCTTGCCCGCAGGTAGTCCACAAGAGGCAAGGTTGCCGCAAGTTGAGGGTCCAGAGCGGGCGCCTTGCGATAAGGCCCACGGCGGCTTTTCGACATATTTTAGCCTTTTCGCGTCAAATCCGACGGATAGCGCAAGAAAGTCGAGGTGCGAGAG
>Ga0209400_1001022_pt1 | contig 23789 bp, 3 predicted proteins | sample M_130807_EF_Meta_FD_187313 | JGI IMG/M metagenome (GOLD analysis project Ga0209400, IMG submission 187313) | Freshwater microbial communities from Lake Montjoie, Canada to study carbon cycling - M_130807_EF_MetaG (SPAdes) (version 2) | ecosystem: Environmental > Aquatic > Freshwater > Lake... | reverse complement strand
TATTGACGAAACCGAATCCGAGATCGGTCCGGACATAGGGCCCTAGGCATTCGGAATTTTGTTCCACCACAAACTCCTTTTCAGAGAACTTGTAGGTCATCGACCAGTTTGCGCCCGCCGTCAGGTTGACGAAATCGCCGGTTTCGGCGATGCGACTCGTGCTATCACTTTTCGAGTAGTTGAAATTCAATCCGGTCCCCAATTGCGGGGTGAGAGCAAAGTTCAGCCCCAAACCTAGAGTATACTGTTGATCTAGGCGCCGATAGAAGCCGTTCTTTGCATTTCCGTCGCCGTCCGTGCCCGCAGGTGCCGACTGAGCATCGGTGTAATAGGCCAGCCGATAGGAGGCAAATGGGCTGAGACTGATCTGGTCGGTGAAGCTGACTAGATAGGAACCGGTCAGGCTGTTGTCCGTTCGAGTGTAGTAGGAGGGGTTAGAAAAGACATACGACGCCCGCCAATTGAGTGAAACCGCCTGCGTATCTGTAAAGGCATGAAAATAATTTGCGGTGTAGGCGCCGGTGATTTCGTTAAGGAAATTATTATCGGCTTCTCCGGCCACGCTGGTTCTTTCTGAAGGGTTATTGAGGTAGAAGTATCCGTTTACGTCGACAGAAAGACCGACGCTCAACTCTTCGGTAACCTGTTTTGTCCCACGGAAGAAAATATTCATCAGCATAAAATCTTGAGCTAGTCCAAGATCGTAATTCCCGGCGGAGTTGTTTGATTGTGCCGGCTCCTCTTGGCTGAAGTAGTTGAAAAATGAGGCGCGAACTCCGACTTCTGGCGTGAACTTTTCGTATCCAGGCATAGTGGAAAAAGTTGGCGCCCAAGCCCCCTCGATCGAGGAAACGGCCTGCCATGCCGCCACGACATTTTTTGAGCTCTTGGCGTAATTTGCGTTCGAAAGCCAGCTGTAGGTTTGATCCACATGGAGGCGGGCGAAGGGCAGATCCGGCTTAGGCCGAACGAGTTGGAGAGATCCGAGATCTTCGGAAACTTCGGTGGCTTCGACGGGGGGTTTTTCTTCGTTCTTACCTTGAAGGGCCAGTTTCTTTTGTCTTTCACGCTCTTGTTGGGCTTGGGCATCTGTGACCGCCTGTTGGGAAACCGCGCCGGGCAAAGCCTGAGCTTTTAAAGAGCCGAGGCTGATCATGAAGAGGCAGCAAGAAGTAGCCCAAATTTTGGGCATACCCCAACGGCTCGGAATGAGCTGAAAAAGACTCTGTTCCACCAACTCGACTTACTAGCGGGGGGAGGACTATATACAATATATAGACAATATATTACGCTTAATACAATAAAATGTGCCTAAGTCTCAAGAGTGTCTATAAAGACCTGTCATCGAGCGAATCTTCTTAGAGAGGGAGTCGATCAATAGCTTCGGCCCAAGAACCTTGGCGTGGTCCCCCCAGCTGAGGATCCACCGCTCGATTTCTTCCAGCGCCCCAAGAGTCATTTCCAATTCAATTTCGCCCCCTTTGATTTCCCGGATCTTTTGGGTGGGGTGCCAGTCTCGTTCCCGGACCAATCGGGCCGCAAAGGAATCAAAACGGATTCGTACGGCGTATTTTCCGGTGCCAGCAAAAACTCCGAATCCGCCCTTGAGTTCTTTTTCGGCGGAAAAGCCGCGGGGACGGTCAAACGTTTTTCCCGTGGCTTTCGGGCTTCGAATCCGGGGCAGTGCGAAGGTGCGGATCTGCCCCCGTTGAGGGTCATGGGCTAGCAGGTACCAAGCGTTGTCGATGTTTGCAAGATGGTAGGGGTGGACATGACGTGTCTCGGGAGATGAGGCCCTTAAGGGCTGATAGGAAAAAGAGATTTCTTGGCGCTGAACAATAGCCCGTGCCAAGAGGCGGAAAACCTCGAGGTCGGCCGCCGACGCTCCGGTGACGCGGAAAGAATAGTCGGATCCCCATTCCCCCAAGTCGAAGCTCACCGTCTCCTTGAGGGCCCCGGTTAATTTTTGGAAGGCGCTCCCCAAGGTTTTTTCAAAAGGGGTTCCCCGGTATTGGGCAAGAACCTTCTGGGCGACAAAGAGTGCGAGAATTTCCCCTTCACTGACCTGGAGCAGGGGGAAGGCTTTGACCTTTTCGGTGTAGCGGAAAGTGTAGCGTGCTGCGTCGTACTCGATGGGTAGGGCAAGGCGGTCCCGCATGAAGTCCAGGTCACGCTGGATCGTCTTGTAGGAAACTTCAAAATCTTTTCCCAGTTGCTGGCAGTTGACGGGCTGCTCGCTGGAAAGAAGGTCATGCAAACGATGCATCCTTTCTAGGGGAGGGCGGCTATGGCCTCCCGAGGCAGGCAAAACTTTTTTCTTCATAGGACGCTTTATGTCCTACCCCAACGGGCAGGATGGCACAAGAAAAAAGGAGATCACAAATGGAAACATTGATGCATTGCAGATCTTGTGGGGAAGACACCAACCGGGCGGACTGGGAAGCCGCTGAGGCATGTTGTGCCCATTGCGGGGAAATTACGGGGGGAACCTTCAGCCGGGGGCTGGACGCATTGGCGTCCTTGCGCCGCCGGTTGGAACTGGAGCTGGTCTTGCGACCGGTTACGAGTCATGCATAGTCCGCTCGCTTTGGTATCCGCCCTTGTGGGGGCCGGGTTCACGGGGCTCTGTCTGGGGTGCGCTTGGGCGGTGCCGGAGCTTTCCATTCTCTCTGCCGTTTCAGCTGTATTCTGGTGGCAAGTCGCGCGGATTGCTTGAGGATGGGGCTGGCTAGGGCGTGTGGAGAACGAAAGGCCCCTTCAAGGATGCACCCAACCACAATATGTGGTAATCAGAGGCAGTTATTAACTAAATGCTGTATTTAAATATAAGTGATTTACAGCAAGTATTTTACAGCCCATAAAAATCACTAAAAAGCATTGACTTTCAACAACTTATCGGCATGCTAAAAACATGCCACTATGGGATATAGGCTCAATGGGGTATTTGGCCGGATTTTTATTTGAACCATTCGGTCTGGTGGACGGTCAAAGTACATAGCTTATGATTTTCTCTCATTCGGATTTCGGGCGCTTCTTTCTCTTTTTTGTGGGGATGAGCACGGGCATCGCATCTACGGAATTGAAAGACGCAGAGATCACAACAATGAAGAACATTGTTGAGCATGACGCCGGGTCGGGACCTACTCCAGCGAAGGTGAATGAAAAGATTGGGGAAAATTCGAAAGTGACAACAGCTGCAGCTTCGATGGCGGAGCTTACCTTTGGAGACTCTTCTATCACGCGAATCGGGGCAAACAGCGTCTTTTCCTTTCAGTCAAAAGAGAGGCTCGTGAAGTTAGATAAAGGCACGGCTTTGATCCATGCAACTCCGGGGAATGGCGGAGCGACGGTGGATTGCGGCGGGGTGACTGCAGCGGTCAGTGGCAGTACGTTCATGGCAAGCCGCAGTGCCTCTGGCGCTTCGGTATTCGTTTTGTTGGAAAGCTCGGGGAGTTTGAGGGTGACGACTCCAGGAGGACAAACGGCAGTCATCCTCCCAGGGCAAGCGGCCTCAACAGGGGTTGGGCCGAAATCTTCAATCCAGGTCTTCGACGTGGATGTGAAAAAGGTGATGGAGACAACCCCGCTTGTCCAAGGGTTTAAGAAAGAACTTCCCTCACAAGCAGAGATCAATGTGGTTACGGAAAAACAGCAGGCGATGATTCGTGAAGGTAAAATAGAAGTTCTCGGAGTTGAAGTGGTTGCCACGGGGCAGGATGGAGATCTGTTAGTGGGGGCGCCACGTGAGAGACCCGAACCGGGAGCTAGTAAAGATGGCCTCGATATCAATACTGCAGCAGGGGGCGAGGGTCCCGGAGCAGTAGCTGGAGCAAAGCCGCCCCCCCCGCCCGGAGCCGGGCCATCAATGAACGCGGCTGGGCAGGGGCCAGTCTTGGATTCCTCCTTCTTGTCGGCACAACGCAAACTTGCTGAGGCAGGTCCCCAAGGGCCCACTCAGTTGAATGTGACCCTGCCCGATGGAATTTCCGAGGGAACGCTACAGGAAGGAACAATCAGCCTGAATAGCCCCGCAGTTCAGGCTGTGCCAGTCACCCTAGTGTCGGCCAGCGGACAAAGCATCACCTTTAATTTCCCGGAGGGCTCGACGATTCCGGTGGGCGCGATGTCGATTCCTTTCACCTTTACCGTGGCGGATGACGGAATCATATCCAATGGAAGTTCGAATTCGGCCGCACTCTCGATCCGTGCGTTTGCAACCAAATTGAGCGCGGTAGGGGGAGGATTGGTCGCCGATATTACTTCCGGAATCAATCCGATAGGAACAGCTTCTGGCACAATACAGCCTGGCAGCTCAGAAAATCCCTTTGTGATCCAACTCCCTGGCAAGGTGGCTGCCGATCTGACAGCCAAGGTGACATTGGAAACATTTAGTAATGAAATCCAAATTGGAAAGGTAGAAAGAAATGTAGTCATCGCAGCAGGGCAAAGTGTTTTAAATCTAACAGGAAACAATCTTCCGGATCCAAAGATTTATTCTTCGGAGCTTATGAATATCAAGCTAACCGTTACGCTGGATCAAATAGGAAAGACCATCACTCAAGATGTTAAGGTTCTTCCTAGGAGCCTCGAAAATGCGGTGATTCGCAACGCGAATCCGATTCGAAATTTGTTATCCAGTGCAAATACCTCCCTTAGCTGGAGCGGGGTTCCCGATGCACCCGCCTACGAGATCACAACCACATCAGTAGGCGTAACGAAAACTAAGTTAGTTCTGGATAATTTCTACAATTGGATGGATGGAATCGCAAGCACCGCTCAAGTCGAGGTTAAAGCTCTCACATCAGGGATTCAGGAGGGAGCTCTTACGCTCACTCAAAATTCACAATTCAAATTACTTTTTGGAGAGCAATCGAAAATAAGTGACATAAGAAAAAACTCTGTAGAAATCTTTCTTGCCGTACTGGGTAGTGGCGGGGAGTTGGTCGACTCCATTCTGTTGAAAGACAATGGAGCTGGGGCTTTCTGGCTCACGGACGCAGCTGGAGAGGCTAAACAAGTGGCTTCGATCGACTATGGTGTTGGCATCGTCAGCTTGTCTGAGGATGCGTTGGGGAAAAGCCTGCCTTTGGCGGAGGTGTACTACAGCGCCAGTTTTGTAGAAGAAAACAATCTGACATCTATTTCTAGAATTGATGCGAGTGCGGGGCTCAGTGAAAACGAGCTAATTCAGGCTGACAAGTATTTCTACTTCCAGGCTAAAGTTGGTGACGAAGGACCTACAAAATTCTTTGCGAATGCTCCGTTGGAGTTAGATCTTGCCAAATCTTCCGATTGGAAAGATCCAGCATCTTGGCTGAACAGCAATAAATCCCTGGCTGTTGACTTCGACTTTTACGCAGCAAACGCGCGAATTTACTTAAACGACGAAGGCAATAAAGGGACACAGTCAACTCAAGTTAATTTCAGCTCCGACAAAGCTGTGTTGTATGCGGACAAGATAAGCCTTGTTGGCGAATTTGAAAAATCTGACGGCACAACAACAGTCCTGAGTGTTGCGCTGAAAGAATCGAATGATAAGGCCTTAACTCTCATCGGAGGAAAGGAAGGTATTGATGCGCGCAATGTGGTGCTGGATGTCAATGGGGCAGATCTAACGATGGAAACTTCTTCTGGCGTTAGCATGGATACTGCTTCTCTAAAAAACATCGGAAATAAATTTGAAGTTAGTGCAGCAGCTTCGGTCGAGATGGGGGCTAAGGGCGGCACATCTGTGGTAACGGTTGAGGCAAAATCTGAGACGGCGAACAGCATGGCGGTGATCCGGACAGGAGATTCCTTAGAGCTTCGACGTGTAGTATTGAAGAGCTTTTCACGCGGTGAAATCGTTTCCGTGGCAGCCGAAAACAAGGGGCGTGTGTTGCTTAGTGCTTCTACGGCAAGAGACTTTCATATCAACGAGCTAGTGAACGCTGTCATTGTGGCGGATTCGAAAGGGAGCACTAGCCCGGATATTGTCGCCCAAGGAGCGGATCTAACCGTAGAAGGCAATCTGCCTATCAAGACAGCGAAATATCAGGGAGTTGATGTCCACGGCTATAATGTGAATCTCGAGGCTTCACGGATCGCATTAAGCGGAGCCCGAATTAGTGCCGTCAACGCCATTACTGCAAAAGCTCAGACACTGGTCGTCGACAGTTCGATCCTTCGGGTTGTGAATGCTCTTGGATCGATCAACTTGTACAGCGGGGCCGGCTTTGTGAATCAACAGTACGGCACGGTAGTGGAAGGAATGGTGAACTTCAGCGGATCCAATACTTTCCAAATTGGCACGCAGACTGTTTCGATTACGAGCGCGCAGGATGTCCAGAATGCGCTGAACAGTGGCGTCATGATTCAAGGCGCGGCGGCACCTGTTGGCGGGAAGATCAATATTCTCCCCGTTAATAATGTTTCTGCCGCTGCGACCTCACAACTTAACTAAGCGATTTACGCCTAGGGATTGCGCTCGGAATCGATTGGGAGGAAGTCGACTTTAGGGCAATCTATATGTTGTATGGTCCGCGCGTGATAATGGGAAAATTCACGTAAGTATAGCTAAGTCATATATTTCTAACAAATAGCTACTTAGAGCGATTTCTTTTTGGTTAAATCTAGAGAAAGCCTAAAACAGTCACATCCTATTGCAGATCAGCAATATAAATAGCTACTATATATAGGTAGCCTTAATCAAAAAAGCTGGTTTAAATTGAACTTTTCCAACGAAAAATGGGTCAAAGAATGCTAGGATATTATGCGATGATGTCACCAAACGGATTCTTTGTCTCTCAACGCTTTGGGCGGATTTTGCCTGTCGCCTTTTTGCTGCTTGTGGGATCTGTTTTTGAGGGCCACGCGCAACTTGCATTCCCCGTCATCGACTCGTTTAGTCCGACGAACGGACGATCAGGCACAACCGTAACGATCACCGGATCGAATCTGGAAAACTCAACTCTACTTGTTTTCAACCGTAGTGCGCTGCTCCCTGGCTCTTTCAAAGTTGTGAACGGCACAACCGTCACCGCTCAGGTTCCCGTCGGGGCGAGTACAGGGCGCCTGCGCCTGACGACGGCGAGCGGTTCGGGGGCAAAAGGAACAGCCGTGGTCAGCAACGGGCAAGTGACAACGATTACTTTTAATCCCGGCGGAATCAATTATGACTCGAACACAAAAATCAATCTGCTTGGTGGTAGCGGAAGTGGAGCCAGCGCCGATTTGGTCTTGAATGGATCGGGAACCATCACAGGAATCACAAACCTGATTGGAGGATCGAATTACGTTTCCGCCCCGACAGTGGTATTAGCCAACTACACGGCGACGAGCGCCGGCGACTTCACTGTCACTGCGGCCGCCACAAGCATTGTCACCACCCTGGTGCAAGGGACGCTCAAGGATACGAGCAATGCCGGCGATGCAGTGGGAACCCTATCGGCCACTTTTGACGGGGTGAGAGATTCGGCGGCAACCTTTGCTCTGGTCAACGGAACAGGCTCGACCGACAACAGTCTCGTTAAGATTACCGGCAACCAGCTAACTCTTCGTTATGGGGGGCGGTTGGACGCCGAGGTTAAGCCCGCGCTTTCCCTTCGCATCCGGGCCACTGACTCGACGGGAGTCTACGGAGAAAGCGTATTATCGGTCACCGTTACTTTGGATGTGGCGAAGGACGTGGATCAAGACGGGTTGACCTTGGCGCAAGAAAAAGCAATCGGAACATCCGATCTAAAATCCGATACCGACGGGGACGGCTCTCCAGACGGCAACGAGAGTGATGCGACAACTGCCATGGCTTCATCCTACGGGGGGGCGGCGACAAGTCCGGCCGTGACTCCTCCCGCACTTCTCGGATGGGGGAACAACTATTTTGGGCAGATCACGCAACCGGTGACATCAGGTCGGATGCCTGCAGGCTTTGTCCAGGTATCAGGCGGGTACGGGCACTCCGTGGCGGTGACCTCGAGCGGTGTGGTCTATGCTTGGGGCGACGACGAATATGGTCAGGCCACCGCTCCCGCATTGACCGGGGTTTGGGAAGTGGCGGCAGGGATTTATCACTCGTTAGCTCTCAAGTCGGATGGGACGGTGGAAGGATGGGGGGCTGGAGCCGCAGGAACTGCGACAGGGACAGAGCCAAACTTCGGACAGGCCAATTCTCCGGATTTTTCTTCTGCCAATCCGGCAGTTGCCCTTGCCGCCGGTGGATACCACAGTTTAGCGCTTCGGGCGGATGGGACGGTAGTGGCTTGGGGAAACAACGATGCGGGGCAGACAGAAGTTCCCGCTGGATTGGATCGGGTGGTCGGGATTGCAGCCGGGTTGTATCATAATATTGCTTTGCGTTCGGACGGGACGATCCGCACATGGGGTCTGGTTTACAACGGGGCAGGATATGATTTGGCGACCAAGTCGGTTCCGGCATTAACCGGGGTAACACAAGTTGTGGCGGGAAGCGGGTTTTCTGCGGCTCTTCTTTCCAACGGAACTGTCCGGGCTTGGGGGAAAATTCTGAGTGGAAGCAGTTATGTGGATGCTTCTACCGCAATGGCCGGATTGACCGGAGTCAGGGAGATTGAGGCAGGAGCCCACCATCTGGTTGCACTTCTTTCGGATGGAACCGTTCGGGTGGTGGGGCGGACGGATGAGGGGGAAGACACGCTTCCCAGCACGGCCAGCCAATCGGTCAACCGGATTGGCGCTGGTTCTTATCATGCCTTTGCGATCCGGGCGGCACCCAGCCTGCCAACTCTTTCGGGAGTGGGGACCTATGCAAGCATTGGACAGCCCTTGGATCTCACGTTGCCGACTGGATCGGGAACTGTCTTGGGATTGCCGGAAGGCTTTGTGAAAAATGAAACCTCCATTCAAGGAACATTTAGCCAAGCCGCGTTTCGGGTTTTGCGATTGGCGGTGGGGAATAGTGCCGGCACTGTCTCGGCGTTAACGGCGATTGGAACACCGAAGATCACCGCCTCGCTCACGCTAAGTGGATTAACAGCGAGTTACACCGGTAGTCCCGTTAGTGTGACCGTTTCTGGAAAGCCTGATGCGGCAACGGGCACAGTAAAAATCACATACACCGGAACTGATGTGGTTTATCCGGAGTCGGAAACAGCTCCCACGCTGGCGGGGCAGTACCTCGTGAAGGCGGAGATCGTTGGGGATACAGTGTATGAAGGATCCATCACAGGAACTCTGATTGTGTCACAAAAGAGTGAAGCCCTATTAATTTCCGTGGCCGATTCTTCAGGAGCGACGCTTTCCGCGAATACAGATGGATCGTACAATGTTTCCTTTGGGCAGGAGTTGGTGGTGAGCGGGACGGCGACCACATCGTTATTGCCGGTACTGGTGGAAACCGGGACGGACAACACCGGCCTGGTTACAGTCGTTCAAGATTTTCTTACAGGAGAAGCTCGGGTGACTGTTGGATCTTATGAGGAAGAAATTCAGCTCCGAGTCTACCGTACGGCGAGCGCGAACTATGCTGACCTGGAAAGAATTCTCGTGCTTCGGGCCCAACCTGCGGCGGTGAATCTTTCGGCGACAAGCTTAACGGCGACCTACGACGGGTCAGAGAAGAGGCCAACCCTTTCGACTGGAGGACAGGATGTCCCTCTGACTTATAAGTTCCGAATTCAAGGAAGCCCTGATCTATATTCTTCAACAATCCCCACGGCAGCAGGGAATTATCAATTTATTGCCACAGTCGACCGCGACAAAACCCCGGGGTACTCGGGCGTTCTCACGGGAACATTCACCATCGCAAAAAGTGCTGCAACGGTCAGCCTGTCCGGACTGACTCAAGATTACTCGGGGACCGCCCGCTCCGTAATGGTTGCCACAATTCCTCCGGGGGTAAGCACCTCGGTTGCTTATTCGGGCACTGATGACACACACGCTGCCGTGGGAACATATTCAGTCACGGCCACAGTTACCGATCCGAACTTTACGGGCCAGGCAACGGGGACGATGACGATTCAGCCAGCCGCACAGGAAATTCTATTTGATGCGATTCCAAATCAAACAGCAGAGGCAAAGTTTGCAACCGTCTATGCGACTGGAGACACGTCAACCCAACCCGTCACTCTCGCTGTCTCGGAGGGAGCGGCGGAGATCGGATCGACAAGCGCAAGCCAAGGGGTCAGGCAGATCGTCTTGGAGAACAGTGGATCCGGTTACACAGAAGATACCAAGGTAGAAATCAGTGGGGGAGCGACAGCGAAAGCAAAGATCTCCGAAGGAAAAGTGGTCTCGATTGAGGTAAATTCGGCTGGAACGGGATATACGACTGCCCCTCAAGTTCTATTCGTTGTCGACAAAGACAAAAGAAACGGAGTCGGAGCATCGGCCAGAGCTCTTCTGGGTCCGCAGACGGTGGGAACAGTTGCCATTCTTGGAACTGGAAGAATTTCGGTTCGCGCTTCCCAAGCGGGGGATGCAAATCATGCCACCGCTGCCGATGTAACACGGACCTTCGTGGTGGTGCCGGCTCCGCTGAGTCGTGCAACAACGCCGATGGTTGCTTCCGGTCGTTCCCACACTCTGTATCTTTCCCCGGAGGGAATTGTGTTTGCTGCGGGAGCGAACGTGGACGGACGTTTGGGGATGGGGGACAGCGCCAATCTCACGGGATTGACCCAAATGACTTTTGTGAACAGCCGAGAAAAAAGCAACGGAGAGTTTGTAACGTTGGATGAGGTTTCTGCTGTTTCGGCGGGAGGGCAGTTCAGTCTCTTCCTCCGGGCGGACGGCACCGTTTATGCCGCAGGAAGCAATTTATTTGGGCAGCTGGGAACGGGTAAAACCGATTCCTTCCGTGGGGTTACACAGCAGGTGCTGAATTCGGACGGGACGGCTTTGACAAAGATTACAGCGATCTCGGCGGGGATATCGCATGCCTTGGCCGTCGACGAAGATGGAAATGCTTGGGGCTGGGGGGACAACACCTCGGGGCAGCTTGGAACTTCCGTTTCTGGAGCTTCTGCCAACCGGGCGACGAAAATTGCCTCAGGGGTTCTTGCTGTGGCTGGCGGAGCGCGGCACAGCTTTCTTCTGACTCAAGCAGGTGCAATCCTTGCCTACGGCGCGGATGATTTTGGTCAGAAAACCGGAGCCAGTGGGATCACAAGCCAAGTGGTGTCAGTGGCTTCCGGGGAAAATCATGGGTTGGCCGTGGACAAGGATGGCCGGGTTTGGACTTGGGGCGATAACCGGGCGGGGGAAGTTTCTGCCGATGGCACCGTTTCAACTCAAGGCACAGTGCGGCGACTCAACTCCCCCCTTCTTGGCGACGTGGTCTCCGTGGCCGCGGGAGCAGAGCACTCGATGGCATTAACGAGAGAAGGAAAAGTAGTCGGATGGGGGCAAAACCGGAGTGGCCAACTGGGTAGTGGAGCACTGAACACGACTTCACCTTACGCAACCGCGGCCGGGCTATTTGCGAATACCACCCAAGGCGCTTCGATTTCAGCCGGTGGGTATCACTCCGCAGTGATTTCCAGCGGGGCAGCCGCTTTTTCCGTGGGACTGAATACTTCCGGTGAATGTGCCAATGGAACCAAGGCCAGCACGGTGTCCACCGGACCGCGGATCCCTTCGGCTTTGGTTTTCACGGGAAGACCCGTCTTGGCTTCGTTTACGCCCACGACGGGAGATGTTGGAACGCTGGTGACCATCACGGGAGGTTGGTTTGGAGCCAGTCCGGCGACGACGGTCACTTTCGCAGGATCTGGGACGAGCCGAGTCAGCGCGACCGACGTCACGGTGGCAACTCCCTATCGGTTGACGGCAAGAGTCCCGGCTGGACTTGCTGCTGGATCGATTCAGGTCACCCGGAACGAAATCACAGCGACAAGCGGAACTGATTTTGGCGGTTCGGCTGGTGGAAGTGTGGATTTCACCTTTTCCGCTGTCGGGGCCATCTCCCCCAGCTTTGCGCTCGTCCGAACAGAAAACGTGGATGCGGCAGGTGCCCAACTGGGTTCCTTTGTTGCTGGCTCGGGGAACAAAGGGATTTTCTATCTGAAAGAAGGAGAGGGAGACACCGACAACAGCTATTTCGATCTCCAAACCGACGGAACGCTCTTGACCAAAAAATCTTTCGATTATGAAGCGAAATCTTCCTACAGCCTGAGAGCCGAACTTCGCCAACCCAACGGAAGCAGTCAGGCTCACATTTTGACGATTCAAATTCAAGATGATGATAATGAGGACAACGATGGGGACGGCCTGACTCAAGCCCAAGAAGCAGTCTATGGATCATCCGACCGGCTGACCGATAGCGACGGGGATGGGCTACCCGACGGCTTTGAAGTCGCCACTGGAACCTTGCCCGCATTCGCTCGACCGGTTGCCTCCTCCGCCACTGGGCTGACAGCTTCGGAAGTGACGCCGACTTCCTTCCGGGCCCGCTGGAATCCCGTTTCGTCCAACTCGGCCATCAACTATCAGATTGAGGTTTCCACCTCAGCGAATTTCACCACGCTCCTTCCCGACTATCCGAAAAGTGTGGTTGGCACGGACTCACGGATCGAAGGGCTGACGTCAGGCACGACGTACCACTACCGAGTTCTGGCAGTGGACGGAACCAGCGAGACCCTTGGCGGCGCGATTCTATCCGGCGGAAAAAGCGACTACTACAATGTGGCCACGGTGGCTCCGGCGCCGGTCATCACGGCCGCTGCGACGGCGTCTGGACAAGTGGGTGTTCCCTTTGTTTTAAACTTTGCCATCCAACCCTCTGTGACGAGCTTCTCCTTGGCTTCCGGAGTTTTGCCTGCGGGATTAAATCTCGTGAAATCGGACGGATCGATTGGCACGGCCACACTAAGTGGAACTCCGACCCAGGCGGTTACGAGTGGAGTTTCTCTTGTATTCACGGCAGTCGGGCCCACCGGTTCTGACAGCAAGAGTGTTGAGCTCACGATCCAGAAGGGTAGGCAGACGATTCAGTTTGCTGCTCCAGTCTCGAGTGGCGTGATCGGGTATCAGACCGATGGGATTTCACTTTCCGCAACATCGGTCATCGAAGGAAGCTCCACACCTACGGGATTGAATCCGATTTTCTCCGTGTCCGGTGCGGCCGAACTGAACGGGGCAAGCCTGGTGTTAACCGGCACCGGTACGGTTGCGGTGACCGCTTCGCAGCCCGGGAATGACAATTATGAAGCGGCTACTTCGGTTCAGCAGTCTTTCACCGTAAATCCTTACTCGCAGAATCTTTCGTTCGTGGGCGTGTCTGATTCTGTGACTTACCAGTCGGGGTTGACCCTTTCCTTGGCTGCTAGCTCCGATCGTTCAGGACAGAACAATTTCTCTTACTCGGTCATTTCCGGTCCAGGATCGATCTCTGCCGACAAGTTGGTGGTCTCAGGAGCAGGCTCGGTCGTTGTTAGGGTTTCCGAATTGGGCGGAGATTTGGTGGCGGCTGCTACGGCAGACAAAACCATTGAGATTCGGAAGGCAGCCAATACGATCGAGTTCTCGGATATCGGCTACCAGACGATAGGGAATGGAGTTTCTCTGAATGCGACAGCCAGCTCTGGCCTTCCAGTTTCTTTCCAGGTGGTAGAAAATTCTCGGGTGCCGAATGTGGCTCCCGAGTTTGCCTCGATCACGAGTGATGTTCTGACGACAACACAAGCCGGATGGGCGAGAGTTCGGGCCAGCCAAGGAGGCAACGGGAACTACGAGGCGGCGACGGCGGTGGAGAAGGATGTTCGCTTTTTTGCCGGCTACGCGGTTGTTTCACTGGGCGACTTGGTTCAAGTCTCCAGCGAGAGCCTGCCAGTTTCGGTCGGCACGGATCCGCAGGGGCTGGCCGTTTCGACCCTCTACGCAGGAAGTGCCTCTCGGCCTTCTTCTGCGGGGGAATATGGGGTCGATTCGGTCGTTCAGGATTCCTCTTACGCTGGAAGGGCGACAGGAAAACTCCTGCTGCTCGATCCGAAGCCGACCCTTGCTCTGGAGACGGTAACAGGGGAAGCCAGTGAAAAGGATACGACAGGTGGACTGGTCTTTGCCATCCTTCGAGCCGGGGGAGATACGCGTGAGGTTACTGCGAAAGTGGAAATCACTTTTGCCGGCGGACAGAAGGAGTCGAAGGACGTGACTCTTCCGTCAGGCCAAAACCGCAAGACATTTCAGGTTTCTGTTCGTCGGGTGACGGCGGATGAAGATGTGACGGTCAAGATCCTCGCCAATTCCACATACAATCTGAATCCTGTCTCGGTGGAATTCTCCGGAGGGAGCAGTGCGACGGCAACGGCTTCTGTTCGGAACGGGGCGGTGGAAGAAGTTCTTTTGACCAATGGGGGTAGCGGGTATTCAGCAAATCCTGTGGGGAAAGTTCGCGGGGGTGGCGTTCGCGAGGCTGAGCTCAAAGCGGTAGTCACAGGTGGGTTCACTGCAGTGACGGGCGGAACTTTCAGCTCAACAGGATCATCCAGGGCTGCAGCAGCTCAGGCAATCTTAGGGGCAGGGAAAGTGATTGGATTTAAGGTCACCGATCCCGGATCGAACTATCTGACTGCACCCTCCGTCCAAGTCACAGGGGGGACAACAGCTGCAACGGGAACGGCAATGATTGCTGGAGGCAAGGTCACGGAGATCAGGGTTGTCTCCGGCCAAGAGGGATCGGGATTCACCGGCAAGTTGACCGATGTGGAGATTGTTGAAAAGGGAGAGGGATACACCTCGATTCCTTCTCTCGTTTTGACGGACGAAGGTGCGGGTTCGGGCGCCAGCTTGGTGGCATCTGTGCGGTATGGGCGGTTGAGTGGGGTGCAGATTGAAGCAACGGGCAGCGGATATACTGGAGTACCGATTGTGACCGTGACAGGGGGAGGAGTCAGGGAGGCCGAAGTCACGACGATTGTCAGCAATGGACAAATCAGTGGGCTGCAACTGGTGGATGGTGGGGAAGGATACCGGACCGAAACGGCTTATGGGAAAATCATCGATGTGGATGGCCAGATTCCCGCAATTAGCGAACTGCGGTTCACCGATGAGAGTCTGGTGGGGTCAACTCTGGTCGCACCCGGGGAATTTCTTTACTGCGACGGAGTCAATTTGGATCAGGTCAATCAGGTTCTTGGAGAAGGTGGCAGTCCTATCTCCTTCACCTCCTTGTCCGCTTCGCGTGGGGTGATTCGGGTTCCGACGGAAGCCCGGACCGGGCCACTTTCCGTTCTCGGATTCAGCGGTGATCAGACGAAGACACTCTTTTCAATCAGCGTGAAAGACACGCTATCTCGTATTGAGCTCCCCCCCGGCGCAACTCTTGAAGAAAGCTACAGCAATACGGGGAATCGGCCTACCCGAAGCCCGGTTTTACTAACCGTCTATGCACGAAGTGGAAGCAGTGGCCAGGTTGTTCCGGTCACTGGAGTGACTTTGGCTCTGGGCGGAGCGGACGGAAGCCGGTTCAGCCTGTCGGATGGTTCCCTCTCTTACACTCCTGTCGTGAATGAGGATCTGGATTTTGAGGGCACCTTAGCCAACACCAAACAAAAGCTGACGATCCAAGTCACGGCGAGCGGGGCTAGCTATGCGAATGCCCTGACCCAGACGTTAGTGATTCCCTTGAGGAATTCGGAAAACGACGACGACGACAGTGACGGTCTGATCGAGTCCGAGGAAAAAGTCAAAGGAACCAACCCGCTGGCCGCTGACACGGATGCAGACGGAGTTGCGGACGGTACCGATCCATGGCCGACGGATGCGGCGAAGGTGCCGGCTAATCTGGTTTCATGGGCGACCACCCCGGGTTCTGCCTTCTTGCCGCCAGCTATCCCTAGTAATTCGATTCCGAATCTTTTGGTGGCAGGCCCGGGCTACTCCCTTCTGCTTGCGGCCAATACCAACACGGCTCAGTCGGTGGTCAGGGGAAGTGGATCCGTTCCACAAGGCACAAACTTCCCTGGAGATTTCAGTGCGATTAAATCTTTGGCGGCAGGTTCGGAGGCGTACCTTGCCCTGACAGAGAGTGGTCGGGTAATTGCCAGAGGGAGTAATGCGGTGGTGACGAATCTTCCTTTTGCGCTTTCGGGTGGGACGAACGGATACGCCGTCGGCGTGGGGAATGGATTCGGTGCCGCGGTCCTCCGGGATGGAACTGTCAAAGTGTGGGGGGATACCAATGGGGCAAACTCCCAACTCATCTCCAACTGTGCGACCAATCCGAATCTGACCAACCCCAGTCTGGCTTACGTTCGGACGCTGGCAGCTGGGCCGAATCATCTTCTCTTCCTGCGGGCGAACGGAACGGTGTTTGCAGCGGGAGCCAATGCGGCGGCGACCAATGTTCCGGCGGGACTTTCCTCCGTCATTGCGGTGGGTGCTGGAACAGAGCACAGCTTGGCTCTTCGCTCGGATGGCACGGTGGTGGCGTGGGGTGAGGGGGCTTCCGTCACCAACACCGATGGCTGGAAAAATCTTCGGGATGTCGTGGCCATCGCCGCGGGAGGGAAAGCCAGCGTGGCTATTTTCGGAAACGGGAAAGCGACCAGCTGGGGCGAGGCGACCGTAGGAACGTTTGATGAAGAGCTGAAGAAACTAAAGAATGTGTATGCAGTAGCTGTGGCCGCCAATCCCGCGAACGCCGAACAGGTTCAGGCGGTGGCGGTCTGTGCGGCCCCTATCACCCGTCTGCAGACCGTCGGACAGATGAGTGGAACAGCCGGTAAATCTTTTGTTTTCCAGCTGAAAACCTCCACCTCTGTGGCTGGGGCAACGAATCCTTTCTCGTCTGCAAGTTTGCCTGAAGGGTTGAGCCTGAATCGTTCCAGCGGCTTGGTGAGCGGAACACCAACAGTTGCAACCTCTGCTCTCTCCGATTTCCGTGTCGACAATGGAGTTGTCCGGAATCAGAGCACGACCTTTTTCTCTATCGCCTGGGGGACGCCGGTGATCGGGTCCTTCTCCCCCTCCAGTGGGGCAGCCGGAACGCGGGTAACCGTGAGCGGAAGCAATTTTTATGGGGCACAGGTCAGTCTGAACGGCACGCCGATGACGGCCACTGTCTCCACTGCTGGAGATAGTCTTGTCTTCACCGTGCCGACCGGGGCTTCCAGCGGAACGATCGGGGTGAGAACCGCCACGGGGAATACCTTCTCCTCGCAGACCTTCGAAGTTTTACAGCCTCCACTTTTTACCGGATTCCAACCTTCAGCAGGTCCTGCGGGCACAGCGGTGGTGCTCCAGGGGGAGTGGTTGGCTGAGGCTACGAAGGTTGCCTTCACCAAGAGTGGGTCAGGTGCGACGACTGAAATTGTGCTGACAGGGTCCAACCGGTTGGATTCTAAAAATCTGCGCGTCACTGTTCCCGCAGACGCGGTGACCGGCAAGGTCACGATCACGACGCCGGTCGGGTCGGTCCAGAGCCCGATCGATTTCCGGGTTCAGCGTCCGCCGACAGCGATTTCCCTTTCCTCTCTTTCCGTGGATGAAAATCTTTCGACGGGATCTGTGGTGGGCGATCTGACCGCGACGGATGAGCCGGGAGCGGTCATCACCTTCGCCTTGGTTTCCGGGGAAGGGTCGGGCGAAAACATGGACTTCCGCATCACCGGAAGCCGACTAACCACAGCCACGGTTTTTGATTTTGAGAAAAAGAGCAGCTACTCGATCCGGATTCGTGCGACAAATCAGGACGGACTCTCCTTGGAGAAGGCGGTCAGCATCCTCGTTGCGAACCGCACGGATGAGGATTCTGACGCAGACGGATTGACGGAAGCCCAGGAGTTGGCGCAGGGCACGAGCGATCTGAGTGCAGATACCGACAAGGACGGCGTCAACGATAAGGCGGATCTATTCCCGACCAGTCCCGCTCCATTCGCGCCTTCCGGGCTACGAGTTTTGTCCGCGACAACAGGCGCGACCTTGAACTGGAATGCCGTCAATGCCGCAACCGGCTATCGTCTGGATCTGGCGAAGGACGCGGCCTTTGGACAGGCGGTTGTGGCGGATCTGCGAGTTTCCTCTGCCACCTACACCACTTCGGGTCTTTCCCCGAACACTACGTACTACGCACGGGTTCGCACTGTGGCCGAGACCGTGGGAAGCAGAGAAAACACCAGTTCCTCTTGCGAGACTTTCTCTTTCCTCACGAAGCCGGCAGCCCCATCTCTTAGCTCGGCCGGATCCAGCACCACCACCACGACGGATCTTTCATGGACGGCTTCGGCAGGGGCGACGAGTTATCGCCTGGATGTCTCCCTCAATCCATTGTTTACCCAACCGGTCACGGGTTATTTTAACAAGCCAGTTAGCTCGACCGCACTAAAGCTGGAAGGGCTGGATTCGGGGACCTCTTACTATATCCGTGTCCGGGCGGCCAATGCGGATGGAGAAGGCGATTCTTCGGCGATGGTGACACGGACAACCCTGCCTGCCGCCCCAACCGCTCTGGCGGCTTCGAGCATCAATAAAAACAGCAACCAGTTCACTGCAAACTGGACGACGGTAAAGGGAGCGACCTCCTATCGCCTCGACGTGGCGACGACCGCCTCTTTTGTCTCTGGAACCTTCCTCAAGGAAAACCAAACGGTCAGTGGGAATTCCTACGTGGTCGATTTTCCCGCAGGTGCAACCCAGGTGTACTACCGTGCTCGTGCGGTCGGGGTCGCGGGAACAGGTGACGATTCCAATGTGATCGACATTCTTCTGAACAAAAAAACCCAAACGTTAACTTTTGCTGCCGGCACTCCCTCCTCGCTTGCTCTGGTGTATAATGGTTCAACTGCAACGGTGGCGGCCACGTCGGATGCGAAGCTCCCCGTCAGCTACAGCAGTTCCGATACGAGCATCTTCACAGTGACCTCTGGCGGTGTGCTCACCGCACGCAAGGCCGGAACGGCGCAACTTTTGGTGGCTCAAGATGGAGACAGCACCTATCTCGCCGGCTCGGCCCTCCTGCCTGTGATCGTGAATCCTGCAGCATTGCCCGCCGTTACATTTGCGTCTCCGAACCTGACCTACAATGGCAGTGAAAAAAGCTACACCGCCAGTGCGGTTGGGGTCAGCGGCTTCACCTATCAGTATTTGGGAGTGAGCGGTACGGCTTATTCAGGAGGTTCAAAGGCTCCGACCGGAGTCGGCACCTATCAGGTGACGGCGAATCCGACCGATGGAAATTATACGGGGAGTGCAACGCAGACGTTCACAATTGCTGCCGCTACCTTGCCTTCCGTCACCTTCACGGCACCGATCTCGGGCCTGACCTACAATGGAAACGCCAAGAACTATAGTGCGAGCGCATCTGGGGTGAGCAGTCTCAGCTATCGCTATAACGGAACAGGAACGACTTCCTACGACAGTATCAACGCGCCGATCAATGTCGGCAGCTATCGCCTCACCATCACGTCTTCCGATCCCAACTATGTTGGAACTTCCAGTCAGGATTTTTCGATTGTTGCCCAAACTGTTTTGCCTGCGGTCACTTTCCGGTTTCCGGAGACAGGACTGACTTACGACACGAAGCCGAAGGCTTTTGCCGCCAGTGCGCAAGGGGTTAGCGGATTCAGCCACAGCTATGTGGGGCTCAGTCCGACAGTTTATCCGGAGAGCACGACTCCGCCCACGCAGGTCGGAACGTACCGGGTAACGGCCACTTCCACCGATAAAAACTATGTCGGAAGCGCTAGCCAAGTCTTCACCATTACCGGAGTCAGCCTGACTCCCGGCTCGATTACTTTCAACTATCCCGCAAGTTTGATCTATGACGGAAGCGTCAAGAGCTTCACCGCCAGCGGTCAGGGGGTGAGTGGATTTAGTTATAGTTATACAGGTCGGAACACGACGGCGTACGGGCCGAGCACCTCGGCTCCCTACAAAGCCGGGGAGTATAAAGTCACGGCCACTTCAACAGATCCCAACTACACCGGAAGCCAGGACGCAAACTATGCGATCAGTAAGGCGACTCCTTTGGTGACAACCAAACCGACGGCCTCGGGGATCAATCTGGGGCAGGCCTTGAGTTCATCCGCTCTTTCCGGAGGGGTGGTCACCTTCAACGGGAATACGGTTCCGGGAGCTTTTGCCTTTTCTAATGCCACGGAAACACTCGCCAGCACCGCCGATCGTCCCGCGATTTTCACACCCACAGATACCGTCAACTACAACACTATATCCACTGCGGTAACGGTTGTGGTGAACCAACCCCCAACGCTGAACGGGATCAGCGTGTCCGGGACGGAAGACACCACCTTTGCATTCAGCAAAAATATTTTTGCGGGCGCTTTTTCCGATCCCGAAGGAGCGGCTCTTGCCAGCCTGACCGTTCAGAGCCTTCCTTCCCAGGGGTCCCTCAAATTGGGAGCGGCTTATGTGACGCAGGGGCAGGTGATTTCCGCCAGCCAACTTGATGCCTTGACCTATGTGCCGGTCGAGAATGACAACACGGCGAGCGGACAGAAAAGGATGTTCGATGTGACGGCCTCGGATGGAGCCCTCTCCTCGAGGACGGCTACCGTCGAGATTGGATTGGATCCCGTCAACGACGCACCCGCGATGAAAGATTTCATTCTGACGGGAAATGAGGATGAAACATTGAGGTTTGATACGGCCGCGTTGGCCATTCAGAACCCCTACAGCGATCCCGACGGGGATAAGATGAGCAGCCTCAAGATCGTCCAGCTGCCTTCGACAGGAGTTGTAAAACTTGGAAGCACCCCCGTGTGGATCGGCCAAGTCATCCCGCGGGACCAATTGGCGAACCTTGCGTATGAACCGGCGGCAGATGAAAACGGATCGAAAGTCCTGAAGGTGATCGCTTCCGATGGGCAGTTGGATTCCGGCGTGGCTTCGATCTACTTCAACCTCGTGGCTGTGGCGGATTATCCGGTTTTGAGCAGCTTTACCGTCAATGGGACTGAGGACACCACGCTGAGCTTCGATAAAAATATGTTCATCACCAATTTCCGTGACCCGGATGGTGGAATTCTGGCGAACATCACGATTGTTTCCATTCCTCCCCAGGGAACTCTCCGCTTGGGGGCGGCGGCAGTTACCGTGGGACAAACGATTCCTGTGGCCAGCTTGGATCTTTTGAGATTCGAGCCGCCTGCGAACGGAAACGGCTCCCCCAACTTCTTGGTGACAGCCTCCAATGGAACTGCATCTTCCCTCAATACTCGGATCCAAATGGAAATAGCAGCGGTCAACGACGCACCGGTGTTTGATCAGGCTGTTTGGTATATGAGCATCGCCGATAGTCCCGCCTTGGATTCTTTTGGGCCGAGCAGTTTCACGATTCGAGCCTCAGATCCAGATTCCGGGTCGACCTTGAGTTATGGTCTCCTGGTGAACGGGCAACCAGCCACATCGAAGACCGGCACGTATGGAAGTATTTCGATTGTTCCGAGCACTGGGGTGGTCACCTTTACGCCTAATAACGGGACCATCAACGCCCTCAACAGCGACACCACAGAAACCTTCCCCGTCGTCGTCAGTGACGGAACCTTGTTTGCGACTGGCTCCATTGTCCTGAATCTGACGGGTACGCCCGAAACCTTGCCCAATTATCTGACGTTTGCCGCGACTTCATCCTACACGTATGGGTCTTTCTCCGGAGTTTCCGTCAGCGGTCCTGCCGCCAACGCGCAGCTGGTGTTGGCCTATTCTGGTACAACTTCAACCCAAGCTTCGTTTGGGCCGACCGCGACTCCTCCAACCCAGGCAGGTAATTACAACGTAACTGCGACACATCCAAATTATAGTGGAACTGCTTCCAAATCTTTCTTGATCGATAAGGCGACTCCGAGCATCACCACGCCTCCGACCGCTTCCCCTATCCAGGTGGGGCAGAACCTAGCCTCCGCCTCACTCAGTGGGGGCGTAGGCAGTGTTCCGGGAAACTTTAATTACGCGAACTCCACCGAAGTGCTTTCCTCTCCCGGAACGTTTTTCAAGAGCGTGAGGTTTGTCCCGACGGATGCGGTAAATTACAACACGGTCACGATCCAGGTGAGCGTCACCGTCAATCCTGCGAACACGGCTCCGACTCTTGCAAATGTATCTGTTGTCGGAACGGAAGATCAGATTCTGACATTCACTCAGTCGAACTTTGCCGGGTCTTATACGGATCCGGAGAATAATCCCCTCACATCCATTACGGTTAAAACCCTGCCGACGACCGGAGTGCTGAAGCTCGGAAGCGCCGCTGTGACGGTTAACCAAGTAATACCTTCTTCCCAGCTTTCCATCCTGAACTATGTGCCGGTGGAGAACGCCAATGGCTTGGTCACATTCACCATCGCTGCTTCGGATGGCAGCCTGTCTTCATCTGTCGCATCGGTTTCGATGAATCTGGTCGCAGTGAACGACGCGGCGACGTTGGGCGCTGGAATTCCCACCGCGTTTAGCTTTATGGAAGATGGATTGGGGGATCTTGTGTTTTCCGGAACTCCATTTGCCGATGTGGACAGCACGAGTCTGACAGTCACACTGTCGGTCGAAGACGGAACGATCACAGGGAATTTAGGGTCAGGAGTGGTAATTGGAGGCACGGCAACGGCCCGGACGTTCGCCGGGACGGTTGCGGATCTGAACGCATATTTTACTACCGCAGGGAAAATCACCTATCTGGGAGCACAGGACAACACTGTGAGCCGAACGCTGACCATCGAAGCAAACGACACAGCAAAGACGTTGGAAAACTTTGCCGTGGGCTTCAACTCGGATGGTACGGGCACCAATGGTTGGACGGGCGTGGGGGCGAATGACTGGCCGGGAGACGGGAAAAGCTTCTCCAACGGCAGCTTGGTAGCTACGGCCACGGGATCAAGCTCACTGGGAAGCGCGCCCCTTGCGGCGGGAACCTATACCGTGCAGTTCGCTCACGGACTGCCTTTTGCGAATGCTACCCCCGGAACATTGACGGTTTCTGCACAGGCCGTTGCCGATGGAAGCACCACCCCGCTGTCTACCTTGGGCACAAGTGAAGTGATCACCCTGCGGACGGACACCACTTGGACGACCGATTCCTTCACGTTTACCATCCCGGAAGGGAACTCCGCCGTCGGCAAGTATCTCAAACTCACATTCAACCACTCAAAAGATCAGGTTTGGCATGGCATTGATAACATCAGCGTCTCCGTTTTGGGTTCGTCCACGCCGGGACTCACAACGACCCAACTTGCCGCAATTAACTTTACTCCTGTTAACGATGCGCCGGTTTTAGAGCCGATTACCAATACCTATGCAAGCGGGATGAATCAGCCCCAAACAGTCCCCTTGTTTGTAACAGATGCTGAAACGGCCACCCCCCAATTGGTTGTGACAGCGCATTCGAATAACCAGAACCTTTTCCCGGATGTGAATTTGGTGGTGGGCATGGCATCTGGAATGGGCATCCCAATCAACAGCGGAGCGGTTGTCAATGGAGGAATCTCCAGTTCGTCTTCCCAAGTGAGCGGAATTTTCGGGTCGGTAACTCTTGTGAGCGGACAATCTGGGACGGGTGCCCAGATCAACGGTGGAGTAGGTGTGGTTGGAGAAAGTTCCAATTCGTATTCACAGATGAGCGGGGTTTTGGGATCGGCAACTCTTGTGAGCGGACAATCTGGGACGGGCTCCAGTTCTCTCAGTCAGACTGGCGGGTCTTTGGGATCGGCGGCCCCTACCTCGTATTGGCAGTTGGTGGCAAATCCAGCAACGGGGCAATCGGGCGAAGCAGATATTACCGTGACCGCGAGGGATGAAGGTGGGTCGACGTCCAGCCAGACGTTCCATATCACGGTCTGGGATGCTTATACCAGCTGGGCTCAAAGGTATCTTTTGAGCAACTCCTCGCC
>Ga0209400_1001020_pt1 | contig 23810 bp, 22 predicted proteins | sample M_130807_EF_Meta_FD_187313 | JGI IMG/M metagenome (GOLD analysis project Ga0209400, IMG submission 187313) | Freshwater microbial communities from Lake Montjoie, Canada to study carbon cycling - M_130807_EF_MetaG (SPAdes) (version 2) | ecosystem: Environmental > Aquatic > Freshwater > Lake... | reverse complement strand
AAAATCAACTTCACGCTCATTATAATACTTTTTAATTATATCAGACGTAAGAATAATCATTTCATCACAGTATTTTGGATCTTGTAAATTTTTCAAACTCTGGAAATCCATCGTCAAAATATATCTTGTTGCAATATAGTTTAATATATAGCTAAAATCATGATCTTTCAATATTTTTTTCTTTTCAAAGTCACTTAAATCATCCATAGAAGACAATGGCGATGTGGTTGATTGATTTGGATTTGATAAATTATTTCCCATAATTGTTGTAGTTATAAAATATATATTTATATATAACTTATATTATATTATTACTTTTATTTTTATTGTAAATAACATATTACAATATATTTACAAATGTAAGTCCATATGCTGATATAAAATGTAAATAAAAATGATATAATCTAGCGGTATTGATATCTTTATCAAACGAATACTGATTAGTATAATATCCATAATAATATAAATAAATTGCTATAAAGAAAGTTGCAAATATAAAGCATAATAAAATACATATTCTCAAATCTATTATTTTTTTACAACATTTTTTATACACCAAATAAAAACCATAAATAACTATCGTATAAACGCTAAATTTATCTATTAAAAGCGTATAATTACTTCTATATGAATGTACTATTAATGATGTAATCGTTAAAAATAAAGTGATTGATCCAAATATATAATTTTTATTTTTAAAAGATATTATTGTGGTTATTAAATAAAATAAACTAGAATAAATACATATGTTTTTATAGGAAAATGTATGGTTCATTATATGGTTCATTATATTTTGTTATCTAATATAATATGTGAAAACAATATAAATAAAAATGATTTAAAATTTTATTTATATGAAATAAAAAAAGATATTAGTTGTAGAATTATATTTAAATTATATCAAAGTGATAATATAGTTTTCATAATATGATTGAAACAACTAAATCACATGATGGGACACATCGAAACAAAAACAAATCAAACAATATTAATAAAAAACATTTATGGAATATTTTCGATTCTGAAGTGTTAAATAAAACATCAGAAGAACAAAATTTAGAGTGTATTTATAGATCATGTGGTGACAGAGAGAATTGTGACCAATGTGATTCTATTTTGGCGTTTTCAGATGAAGGTTTTCTTACGTGTACAAACAAAAACTGTGGAATAATTTATAAAGATTTAGTGGATCAATCCGCAGAATGGCGTTATTATGGTGCCGATGATAATCAAAATAGTGATCCTACCCGTTGTGGTTTGCCTATTAATCCATTGTTACAAGAATCATCATATGGATGCAAAATTCTGTGCAATGGGCCTTCATCTTATGAAATGATTAAAATAAGACGATATACCGAATGGCAGTCTATGCCATATAAAGAAAAATCACAATATGATGAATTTCAAACGATTACTATTATGGCCCAAAATGCTGGTATTCCCAAACTTATAATCGATGATGCAATCCGTTATCATAAAAAAATATCGGATTTTGATTTTTCATTTCGAGGAGATAACAGAGAAGGCATTTTAGCTGCATCTATTTATATTTCATGCAGAATCAACAATTATCCTAGAACTGCAAAAGAAATAGCAGGTATTTTTAATTTGGATGTTACGAATGCAACAAAGGGTTGTAAAAATGCAATTACAATTATTAATAATTTAGAAAAAGATATGGATAACAAAGAAAAAACATTGTTTTGTATGACAAAACCCGAATCCTTTATTGAACGATTTTGTAGTAAATTAAACATCAATAACGAACTCACCAAATTATGTCAATTCATATCCATGAAAATAGAAAAAAATGGATTGATGTTAGAAAATACACCACATTCTATTGCAGCAGGTATAGTATATTTTATATCACAATTATGCAAATTGAATATTAGTAAAAAAGACATTAAAATGGTAAGCGAAATTAGTGAAGTAACTATTAACAAGTGTTTTAAAAAATTAGAAAAATTAAAATACGATATTGTTCCTGAAGTTATTTTAAAAAAATATGATTATTGAGTATAAAAATCAAATATATATTATGATTATATTTCACTATAATATTACAATTAAAACATTAAACCTATAACATTAAAATATAAATGTCTTCCGTTTCTGATAATAAGAAAATACCAAATAAGGTATTTATAGTTCCATATAGAAACAGAGAAGAACAAAAATTTTTTTTTAGTAAATACATGTCCTATATTATGGAAGATTTTACTGATTACGAAATTTATTTTTCTCATCAAACAGATAATCGTAGTTTTAATCGTGGTGCTACAAAAAATATTGGTTTTTTAGCAATAAAAGAAAAATATCCAGATGATTATAAAAACATTACCTTTATTTTTAATGACGTGGATACAATACCATTTACAAAAATATTTAATTATGAAACTACTGTTGGAGTTGTTAAACATTATTATGGATTTAAATACACATTGGGTGGAATTGTAGCGATTAAAGGAGAAGATTTTGAAGCTATAAATGGATATCCAAATTATTGGGGATGGGGATCGGAAGACAGTTGTTTACAAAAACGATGTGAAAACGCTAATATTGTAATTGACCGATCTAATTTTTTCCCGATAGGTAGCCCAAAAATTCTTCATTTGTTTGACGGAATCTCTCGAATCATTAATAAAAAAGACTCTGTTCGAGAGAAGAATGATAATGGAATCGATGGTATAAGTAGTATATATCAATTACATTACAATATTAATGAAACATCTTCAAATCCAAAAGATAATTTATACAATGTTGATAATCCTAATATCTATTTTATTAATATTAAACACTTTTTAACCGCATTTGATTACAGTAGCGACAGTAAAGAATTTTATAATTATGATTTGAGAGAACCCAAAAAGAAAATACTGGAACCTTCTATAGATAGAAAATGTGATGTAAATAGTGCTGTTCAATCAACTGATTCATGGACAAATATTCCGTATTATCCTACTACTAAGGAGAGAAAAGAAATGATTGCTTTAGGTATAAAACCACCTAATCCATTTGAAAATCAAGGATACAATTTTAATTTAAATGACAAACCTCCACCACAATATTATCAAACAAAAATTATGAATCAGTTACAACAACAACAACAACAACATCAACAACACCAGCAACAACAACAACATCAACAACACCAGCAACACCAGCAACACCAACAACACCAACAACACATAATTAGAAATCCTATTCCGCAAATGAATAAATATTCACCATATTATGCAAATTATATGGGTATTAAACCTAAAGCCACTACTAGTAATAAATTAAATATGACTGGATTATTTCGTCCTATAAGAAAATGATAACACAAACATTATGTTTTTTTCCAAACATAAACATTTTCTTTGTATTCATTTTGTCTTTGACTTTTTTTCAAAAAGAAAATTTCATGGCATACACCCAAAAGTTCTATACATACATTTTCATATATTTCTTTGTTGATGTTCAATATATAATATCCACCTTGTTTCAAAGACTGATATGTTTTTGAAAAAAGTGGAACATAAAATAACTCATCCATTTCTTTTTTGGATTTGTACGGAACATTATGTTCATATTTTTGAATAAAATAGTAAGGAGGTGATGTAAAAACTAAATCGTAGTCAAGTTTAGAATAATCTACATCCAATGCGCTTTTAAACAACATGTCAATGGATGTTTTGGAGTTTTTACTCTTAACGTATTCTTGTAATTTTTTATAGGGTTCTATTAGCGAGCTATTTAATTCAATACCAGTATATTTTGTAATATCCAAAACACATGCAGCAATTAATGCCCCTCCCCATCCAGCACAAAAATCCAAAACACTAGTAGCGTTGTATTTTGTATATATTTCCATATACATAATTGGTCGTATTATGTTTATGGCACTAATACATATATTGTACGTCTCTTTCCATACAATATATTTGTTTTTTTTCCCAGATTTATTTTTCACGGTTTTATAGTATTCCAACATATTCTGTATAAATTTCTTTTCTTCAAAAAGATCAATGTTGTTTATAAACTCAAAATAATTACAATTGTATTTTCCCCTTGTATGAAGTCTTTCTAAAAAAGTGAAATAATCTACTACATTATTGCCTATCCGTGATCTAGGTGACTGATTTTCTGCATCTTTTCCTATGATTTTAAGTTTGTTATATTCTAGATCAACTAGTTCCAACGTAATAGGTTTTATTTTATCCGCTATTTCACGTTTTTCTTCTAATGTAAAATTTTCACTTAAATTTACGGTTGTCATAATTTATTTGTAAAAATAAATAAATTATAATGCTGTAACGAATGATTTTATGTTGCACTTTATCAAAATTATTTTTCTAATTTTTCTGCGATTAAATATCCATTTCTTGTGTTATCTTTTTTTATAATTTTCCAAGATGGGTCATTTTCTAATTCCAATACAATTAATTTACATTTATCAACGTTAATATCGTCTAACATTAATATTTTACATTTATTTTTAAGTAATTGAAATTCATGATAAGTTGTAAATTCACCTCCATCTAATAATATTACATCAAATATATCGGGTAGATTTGGTCTATCTAAAAACAAATTGCATTTTTTCATATTTATAATATCTACTTCATTCCAATGTTTATAAGTTTCATTTGTTAAACATTGTGGAAATATTTCATAAAAATCACTTGGTTCTTCATTCCATATAACTTCATTCAATATGTGTATTTTACTATTATCACTATATAATTTACTAGCATCCATACATTTATCTTTATTGCATTCAAGACTATAAAAAATATAATCATCATTTCTACTTTTGAAACCATTAGAAAAAGCTTTTGTAGAACCTAAACCATTCCATGTTCCAATTTCTAAAAAAGTTTTATTTTTATCATCAGAAGCATATTTCTCTATTTCTTTAGAAAAAGAATCATTACATATCTGTCCAATTTGAATATATTTTGCATAATTATAATATCCTTTATCATTATTTTCCCACATTTAATATAAAATAAAAAGATATTTATTTTTATTTATAAACGTAAAAAATTTATTATAATAAATAAAATATAATAAATATATCACATTAGACATATTATAATAACTCTATCTATCTATTATGGAAGATGAAAATAACTGTAAATATGTTTGTTCTAGAGGTATTTTAAAAGCATGTGATATTCACAGTCTAGAACCTATATCTGATATTCGTCAATTACATAATTATGATTTTACTAAATTAATGGATAATTCTGTAATTTATATAGCAACTTCTGCTATTCCTTTTTTTATCATGCAAGTATTTAAAAATATAACAAATAAATTCATTTTGGTAACTGGTGACAGTGATTGTACTGTTCCATATGACATTCTTCCATCTAATGAAGAATTTATTAAATTTATTGAATCCGATAAAATTTTACATTGGTTCGCACAAAATTGTGTCGTAACTCATTCAAAAATAACACAAATCCCTATTGGTTTGGATTATCATACAATGTCAAAACAAGATCACTCATGGGGGTCTAAAACATCACCTCTAGAACAAGAAAAAATATTAACCGAAGTCAAAACTAATTCGAAACCATTTTATGATAGAAAAATAAAATGTTATAGCAATTTTCATTTTTTTACAGCTACAAAATTTGGACAAGATAGAATTGATGCAATTAAAAATATACCAGAAAATCTAATTTATTATGAGCCTACAAAAATTTCGCGTGCCGAAACATGGCAAAAACAATCAGACTATGCTTTTGTTGTTTCCCCTCATGGTAATGGTCTGGATTGTCATAGGACATGGGAAGCATTATGTTTAGGTTGCATTCCTCTTGTAAAAACATCTCATTTGGATTCTTTATACGAAGATTTACCGGTTTTAATTTTGTCTGAATGGTCAGATTTAACAGAGGAATTACTTGAAAATACTATTCAAGATTTTAAAAATAAACACTATCAACATTTTTTCAATTATGATAAACTAACATTACAATATTGGATGAATAAAATAAATTCATATAAAATATTATCTGATATTAAAAATAATGTTATAAAAAATCATTCTGTTGTAATTACAGGTTGTTGCATTAATGTAGAACAATTTATTAAAAAAAATTTATTTATTATGGACGAAATTGGGAAACAATTCAAAGAATACAAAATTGTTATATTTGAAAATGACTCAAAAGATTCTACAAGAAATATATTAATTGAAAATAAAAAAGATCATTATGATTATATATTCGAGGACGGTGTAAACATACAAAATAGAACAGAAAGGATTGCATATTGTAGAAATAAAATATTAAATCATGTACATGAAAAATATTCCGAATACAACTATCTTTTAATGTTGGATTTGGATGATATATTAGCATCAGGAAAATTAGTGGAAACTATTAAAAACTGTTTTTTATACAAAGCTGATCAATGGGACGCAATGTTTGCAAATTGTTCCGATAAATATTACGACATATACGCATTGAGGAAAAAAAAATATTTGACTAGTTGTTGTTGGAATAATGCAAATGTTATGAAAATGCACGGTGTTTCACATAAAGACGCATATGCAAATTGTATTGATAAATATATTATAAATTATCCAGTGGATGGTAAATTAATTTCCGTTATTTCAGCATTTGGAGGTGCGGGATTATATAAATTAAAATCAATAGGAGATGCAAAATATATTGGAGTTGAACCAAATCATCTAAATAAACAAATTTGTGAGCATGTTCCATTTCATAAAAATATGATAGATAGGGGATGCAAATTATACATAAATCCAAAAATGCTTATAAGATAGTATGGTAACATACACCATGTTACCAATAGCATGATCGTTCTATTTTTTGATAATCTCTTGGTTTTTCGCTATCTTTTGCTCTTGTCCAATGTTTGTTTAAAAATAATCTTATAATATCTGGTCTGTTTTCAAACCATCTATTACCTAAAATTCCCCAGTACATCTGCAATACGCCTCCAATATACATGGCAGACTTCCCTGATTTGTATATATGTGAACAAACTAAACTGCCATATCCACCACATGATACCAATGCAATATCATATTGATCTTTTATTTCATCTAATTTTGTTGTAAATTTTTTTAATTCAATATCAAACTCTTCTGATTCTTCAGATCCCTGGGTTTGTGGAGGCCGAATTGTTATAATTTCACATTCAGGAAATAAATCGATACCATAAATTTCTTTTCTGTCATGGATTTTACTCTCAATTGATTCTGCAAAATTAGAAACCATTAAAAGACGTTTCCCTTTCAAAGCTGTTGTCCATGGAGTAGAATAAATATAATGATAAATATCTAAAACTTCAGAATAAACAGTCTCTTTATCTTTATATAATTCGTCTAATAATTGGTGAGATAGTGTTATTGTTTTATAAACATTATCAAATGGTGCCCATCCACAATATAAATCACACAAATTGAACGCCTCCAAATATAATTGTGAATATTTTAAAACTGATTCCATAGATGTCAGTTTAATTCCAGCATTATTTTTCATTGTTATTTTAGATTTATCCAATAATTCTAATATTTGCATTATTTGATTTTTATACTGTGGTAATGTTAACATCATTGTAAATGTAGCATATTGTGTCTCTACACAAGATATTCGTGGAATTATAAAATTTTGATTGTTTTCTATTTTTTTACTAATATATTCATATAATTTTGCGTTGCTTTTTTTATGATTATACTTGTCGTTATAATATATTATATTAAAATGAGCATTTTGTTGAGTATCTTTCATTTCCAAATATGATTTTTTAGGTATTAGTGTCTCATAAGGCGGTAAAACACTATCAGCAGTAGAATAATTACGTATATTTGTACTATGCAAATGATAGGATTTTATATATTCAGGGTCGTTTAATACCTCAAACCCTAATATAGTCATTAAATATATCATTTTATTGTCACAACCCGGTTTTCCAAATTCAAAGTTAAATACTCTACTTTCTTTTTTGCCAATAGAAAAATTAGAATGAATAATCCATGTATCTTGTGAATCACCTCTTGGACCAAATATTTTAGAGTTTTTAATATCTATTTCATCATATTCATATCGCAACAAAGCATATGTTTTTTTATTTAAATGTATATCAGATTTAAATAATCGTTTTATCGTTTTATCAAAAAATATATCAGAATTTATAATGACATTATACCCTTGAATGTTTTGATCATTTATATAGTCAAATACATCCTTGAATTTTAATCTGTTTTTAATATCGACCTGTACAATTTTATTACTTGATATGTTCAATTCTTCTTCACTATAAATACGTTCATTTAATAAATAAATCTTTGTTATATATTTGTTTTTTACATTGAATTTCAAACATTTTAAAATTTCATTCTGTCTCTCTATATTTGAATGTATAAAAAATTGGCAAAATATGTTTATATTATCTATATTTTCTGTATCTTGAATATTCGTTGATTCTGAAACGGAATGAATTATCATTTTTATCGATTATTTAGATATATACAATTATTGTTTTTATTTATTTAAATATTTATGTTTAAATTATTATATATCTAATACTTTTATTTCTATGCTTATATCTGATATTAAACATGTTTTGTATATTAATTTAGAATCACGCCCTGATAGAGAGATTCATGTTAAAAATGAATTGAAAAAAATGAAAATAAATGCTAGTAGGTTCAATGCGATTAAAATGAACAATGGAGCTTTAGGTTGTAGTATGAGTCATTTAAAATGTATTCAAATGGCAAAAGAAAATGATTGGGATCACGTATGTATATTGGAAGATGATATCGAATTTTTGGACCCTGAACTTTTTAAACGTCAATTAGGCACGTTTTTAAAAACGCATACTGATTGGGATGTTTTATTGTTGGCTGGAAATAATATGTTACCTTATCAATCCATCGATGAAACATGTATAAAAGTATCCAATTGTCAAACTACTACAGGTTATGTTGTCAAAAAACATTATTATGATACACTTATTGATAATTATAAAAAAGGAATAGAGCTTTATATGAAAAATCCGGATAAACCCCATATGTTCAGTATCGATAGATATTGGTTTTTATTGCAAAACAAAGATAATTGGTTTTTGATTGTTCCTTTATCAGTGATTCAGAGAGAAGATTATAGTGATATTCAGGGGCGAAATACTAATTTCCGTAAATATATGTTGGATTATAATAAAGTTGTTTGTAAGTAAGTTATATTTTTGTTACCTTTTACAATAACAAATATGATTTACATATTTACATTATCAGGCGTGGTACCTTTTTTTCAGTTGGAACAAAAAAGTGAAATAAATTTCGTAAAAGTTTTTTGAAAATTTCAAAAATGGACAAAAATAAATGTCCAAAATTGAAAATTAAAAAAAAGTTTTGAAAAAAAGAAAAATTTGTTACCATAAAAAAATTTAAGGTAAGGCTACAAAAAAAATAATTTTCATTTTGTTACGATAAAATTTTTTATTTTCGTAAAAAAGGCAAAATTATAATATTGGACATTTTTATAAGTGGAATTAAAATGGAAGTATTGGAAGAAAAATCACGGCAAAAAAACGGCGTTACCATAACTTGTGAAAAATGTTCTTTTACCTGTAAGCGTAAATGGGATTGGAATATTCACATAAAAACTGCAAAACATTTAGCACCGCTTTTTGGAAACAAAATGGAAACAAATCACGGCGAAATCACGGTATTTAACGGTATTTTAGGAGAAAATCAAAAATATGTTTGTGAATGTGGAAAAAAATATACAACACATTCTGGTTTGTGGAAACACAAACACAACAGCAAAAATGCTGTATGTAATAACCAACAAGATCAACCATCTAACAATGATATAATAAAATATTTGATGAATGAAAACAAAGAGTTGAAAAATATGATTATGGAGATATGCAAAAAAGACACTGTACAACAAAATAATACAACGAACAATAATACTATCAATCAAAACAATAGTCATAATAAAACATTTAACTTGCAGTTTTTTCTAAACGAAACGTGCAAAGATGCCATGAATATCTCAGAGTTTATCGAGAATATTTCTCTCCAACTATCCGATCTAGAGAGTATAGGGAAGTTGGGATATGTAGAGGGGATTTCCAACATTATCATAAAAAACCTGAAAGCGTTAGATGTTGAAAAACGCCCGGTTCATTGTAGTGATGTGAAGAGAGAAATTATGTACGTGAAAGATGATGATAAGTGGGAGAAAGAAGAAGATGATAAACAAAAAATAAAAGAAGTTATTAGTAGTGTTGTTAGTAAAAATCTAGGTTTATTACCAGAATTTCAAAAAAAATATCCAGATTGTATGAAATCTGATTCCAAAAAATCAGATGAGTATAATCTAATTATTATGGAAACTATGGGTGGTCTTCCTGGGAATGGAAATAAAAACAAAGAAAAAATAATCAAAAAAATAGCAAAAGAAGTTATTATTGATAAATACTAATATATACAAAATATTTTTATAAAGCTAGGTAAATATATTCATATAAAGCTAGGTAAATATATTCATATGATTTATTTTGTTATGATATATGAATTAATATTATAACAAAAATTATATAATATTTATTATTTGGTAATATTCAAAAAAAGTGAAATAAATTTCACAAAAGTTTTTTGAAAATTTTAAAAATGGACAAAAATAAATGTCCAAAATTGAAAATTAAAAAAAAGTTTTGAAAAAAAATACAAAAAACACGATGTTACCATGATCGTCATAATCCAAAAAAAATAATTTTCAAAATGGTACCATAAATTTTTTATCGAACCTTTTCGTTTGAATTTGGGGATTTTTTTGGTTTCCTATTTTAGGAAACATGGAAACAAAAATGGGGATTTTTTGTCCCATCGATTTTGTATGTGAAATTTGCCAATACAAATGTCGTAACAAAAAAGATTTTACAAAACATCTATCAACCGATAAACATACATGGAAACAAAATGGAAACAAAATGGAAACCAAAAATCCCCAAAAATCCCCTTATCATAAATGCTGTTGTGGAAAGATGTATACTACTCGATCAGGCTTATGGAAACATACAAAAATTTGTAATTTTATAGAACCTATTAATAATGATAATAACGTTATCATAACAAATCAAATAGATCAACCACCGAACAATGATATAATAAAATATTTGATGAATGAAAACAAAGAGTTGAAAAACATGATTATGGAGATATGCAAAAAAGAATCCATTCAGCAAAATAATACTACAAACAACAACACAATCAATCAAACGAACAACAACAACAAAACGTTTAATTTGCAGTTCTTTTTGAATGAGACATGCAAAGATGCCATGAATATCTCAGAGTTTATCGAGAATATTTCTCTCCAACTATCCGATCTAGAGAGTATAGGGAAATTGGGTTATGTAGAAGGTATTTCTAATATAATCATCAAAAACTTGAAAGCATTGGATGTTGAAAAGCGTCCAATGCATTGTAGTGATGTGAAGAGAGAAATTATGTATGTGAAAGATGATGATAAGTGGGAGAAAGAAGAAGATGATAAACAAAAAATAAAACAGGTGATTAGCAGTGTTGTTAGTAAAAACCTGGGATTATTACCCGAATTTCAAAAAAAATATCCAGATTGTATGAAATCCGATTCCAAAAAATCAGATGAGTATAATCTAATTATTATGGAAACTATGGGTGGTATACCGGGTAATGGAGAGAAAAATAAAGAGAAAATAATCAAAAAAATAGCAAAACAAGTTGCAATTGATAAAGACAAAGAATAAAATTTATTATTATATATTTTATTTATTTGTAAAATATATAGTTGTTTGATTTAGAGGTAAAAATAATGAACCATACAAATAGAATAATATTATGTGTAATTCTATTTGTGATATTATTTGTAATATTGAAATATATAAGGTCATTGCCTAATAAAAAAATTCTTGAAGGCCTTGGAGGTGGTCATGGAGGAATAGGTAGAGGCATAGGTAGAGGAATAGGTGGTCATGGCGGTGGACGCATTGGAAGAGGAATTGCTGGTTTAGGAGGTTTAGGGTTAGGATATGGTGTAGGGAGATATTATGGCGGTCATGGAGGATACGGTGGTGGATATGATGATGGATTTTATTACGATGAAGGTGTATACGATTATTACCCATCATATCAACAACCTGTCTACGTTCCAGAACCTGTTTATGTATATGAACAACCAGTTATTGTAAACCCAGAACCATCAATAGATGTAATAAATTCAGAAATTATATGATTCAATGTAATTTTCATTCAATCATCATCCATGTAGAAGGAAATAGATCATCATTCATATATACTAATTTTTGATTTTTAGAAGATGATCCAAACCATTCATCCGGATAACAAACTATTTTATTGGGATTGCTGTTTAAATACGCACCCCACCAACTAAATGTACTATTCGCAATAATATTATGTGTGCAACAACTCATTAATAACATTTGTTCCCAATCAGGAATAGAATCAGGAACTTTCATAAATTCGCATTTTGAACAACGTTTTTTCAAATAGTCAATGGTTTCTTCTACTTCTTTGTTTGATTCTTCTTCACAAAAATACATTATTCTCCAATTCTTTTTTTCGGTTTCAGCCATTATATACAGAAGCGCCTTTTCATAGTACTCTTTTTTCAGTATAGGATGTATATGTTGTATTTTTTTATAATCACCTAACCGAAAATGGATACCAATAAATTTTTCGAATTCCCTACCTGTTTCTCTCTCAGTTTCATTATTCGTTTCAAAACAATGACGATATTTTGATATTACGTTCATTTTTTGATTTTCTAGATCGATCATTCTACAAATCGTATGATAAAACGTGGAAAAATATTTGTGACTTTGAAAATATCCTACCAAAATAACATGTGTATTGTATAATATGTCCGACCATGGTAATTCACTATAATGAAATCCTGGTTCTTTTATTACATTATTTGTTTGTGTAGAAGCATCATGTGCGTTAGAAAATGTAAATGGTTTTAATTTTGAAAGAAACGAATTCCAATAAGTGGGTCTAGGAACACCAATCGTCAAAATATCAGAATATTCAAATTTAAACATTTGTTTGTGTTTAATAGCATATGAAATTGTGGTAAAAATTTGAAATAATTGATTTCCTAATCCGCCTACTAATCTGCATGTAATCATTTTATTTGTATTTGTATTTATTTTTTATATTATTTGTAAAATAAAAATATATTATATATGTATATAATATATTATCAAAATAATAAAATAACACTCGCAAACCAGATACAAATGAAACTATCCAACAAATACAAATCATCTGAATACCTTTTCTTATTCAGCATACTTGTTTTAGCCCTACTTTTAGGAACCTATTTTTCATTTTATGCGTTTTTATGGAGAGACATCAAATCCGATATTACAGGATTTAGTAAAGATATAGGTATGAATTACATGAATTATCAGGAAGGTATGCAACAAATGCAAGGTAAAAAAAAGGTTGAAGCAATGAATGCAGGAGTTAGGCAAGGTAATGGAATGGCAATGAATTTTAATCCAAGAAATCATGCTCTTCTCACAGCTTAAAACTCCGCATTAAACTCAAAAACATCTTCCTCTTTTGTTTTTGTAGCCAATGCATAAGCATCGACTCTTTTTTCGAAAAAATTGGTTTTACTTTCCAATGATATAAGTTCCATAAAATCAAACGGATTTGATACATTGTATATTTTATCATATCCTAGTTGCAAACAAAGGCGGTCCGCCACAAACTGTATATATTGCGTCATTAATCCAGCATTCATACCAATCAAACGGCATGGTAATGCATCACAAATAAATTCATTTTCTATTTCAACTGCTTCCTTGATAATTTCATGAATACGTGTTTTTGGAAGTTTTTTCACCAGTTTTTTATAAAGTAAAATAGCAAATTCGGTATGAAGAGCTTCGTCTCTCGATATCAACTCATTTGAAAAGGTCAATCCAGGCATTAATCCCCTTTTTTTCAACCAATAAATACTGCAAAATGCACCACTGAAGAAAATACCCTCAATACATGCAAATGCAATTAAGCGCGTAGCAAAACCACTGCGATTATCATTGATCCATTTTTGTGCCCAATCTCCCTTCTTTTGAATACATGGGAAATATTCCAATGCATTAAACAGACGATGTTTTTCCTCAGAATTTTTGATATATGTCTCAATCAATAAACTATAGGTTTGACTGTGAATATTCTCCATAGCAATCTGAAATCCATAAAATGCTCTGGCTTCCGCTACTTGAACATCGCTCATAAAACGCGTCGCCAAATTTTCCAAGACAATTCCGTCACTTGCAGCAAAAAATGCCAAAATCATAGAAATGAAGTATTTTTCATCGGCATTTAAGGATTCCCAATGAGCATAATCTTTTGATAAATCAATTTCTTCCGCGCGCCAAAAACAATCCACTGATTTTTTATACATTTCCCAAACATCTTGATGTTCAATTGGAAACATTACAAAACGATTATCGTTACGGGTTAATATGGGTTCAGTATTATTACGAGACATTTTGTTTTAATCACGGTTTCTAGTTCCTAAATATTATATTGGATAGATTTTAATATTTTTTTCTATATATTTTTTTATGTAAAACCCGAATTTTGAACGCACTAACATACCATCATTGCACCCACAATCTACGGTGTTTATACTGGATATTCACCAACACGAACAATATTTTGGTACAACTGTTGATATTCAGGTGTATTCGGTGTTAATTTTCTCAATTTTTCCATTTTTTCCAGCACTGTTCCCTTGTAATAAATATCATTTTTGAATAAATCATGTAATTCGTGATTTTCCAGAATAAATTTGTAGAGCTGATTTTTATTTTCTAGTATAGGCATCCTAATAGTATTTTTTACAGGAAACAAAAAAGGTCGTAATGCAGAAATTGGATAATTATCGATAACCAAGTTCATTTTATAATCCAATTCATTCATTAAATAATCAATACATTCATTCCTTAACAATTGGTTGTTGTTGTTTTTGTTGTTTTTGCTTTTATCGTGATGATGGCAATGATACCACAATAAACCATAACTCAAATATAAGTTGGATAAAATATCTGCCATATTTCCAGATATCATTTGTTTTGATTTTATACTACCCCCCATAAGTGCTACAAAATTAGCCAATACACTGAATTTCAACGTGGCATTATCCAATCTTCTTTGTGGTTGATCTTTCATGTAATTCATACAAATGTGTGCAGGATTTAATAACAAAATGTAGTTATGTACTAATTCCCATACTAGTTTATTAAAATTAGTTTTGAATTCGCCTAGGTTCTCATCTTGAATACTTTGAAAAATGGGGAAAATATAGGGGTGACTTTTATTTAGTCCTTGACCGAATATGATTAACCCTCTAGTAAGTGTATTGGAACCCTCTACTGTAATACCTACAGGAGAAGAATTATAAAACTTGGTGAAAAAGTTGTTTTCTCCTGTGCAAATGGCACTACCGGAATAAATATCCATACCATGATTTAATATATTACGTGCGCGTTCAGTAGTCTGTTGTTTCATGATCGCTGTAATAACAGAAGGTGTGGATCCTCCATCCAAAATATGGTTTGTGAATTTTACAGAGGTATGAATAATCCACGTGTTTATGTACATATCAATAAATTTCTCTCGAACTGCTTCCATATTTCCTATATTCATATTGAATTGTTTTCTTACATTTATATAATTCATAATAGAATGTGTGATGAATTTGGATGACCCATTTGCTGTAGCAGGTAAGCTGACACCGCGTCCAACAGCTAAACATTCCATTAACATTTTCCATCCTTCCCCTATTTTATCAGGACCTCCAATTACTTGTTCTGGATCGATAAAAATAGTACCTTTTATCGTTCCATTCGGAAACCCCGCGTTGTTTGGATTGTGAAATGTTTTTTCCAACAATCCTGGTTGCGAACTTTCTACCAGCGCCAACGTGATTCCTTCTTTGCAATTCACCAATAAACCGTATGGATCGTTTAATCTAAACGCAATACCCATAAGATTAGATACAGGGGCCAATGTAATATAACGTTTGTTAAGAATAACACGAATCTTTGTTTTTCCGTCAATTTTTTCCACGTAACCTTCATCAATGTTTCCAACTGCGTCACTACCATTATTGGGACCGGTTAAACCAAAACAAGGAATGAATGTACCATCCGCTAATTTCGGAAGGAAATATTCTTTTTGTGCATCCGTACCATAATGTTGGATTAATTCTGCTGGTCCTAATGAATTTGGTACCATGGTAGCGACACCTAAAGACGGATTATAGGATGATATTTTTGATAATATTTTTGATTGTGATTCAATAGAAAGTCGGTTACCGCCATATTTTTTATCAATAATCATACTTAAAAAACCTTTTTTACCCAAATAACTCATTATATAATGAATACTACTATTTGGATAAATAGGGTTTTGTCCAGTGATTTTCAATAGATCTTCAATTTCTTTGTCCATATTTTTTTCCACCATTTTGTCGATGGATACTTGTAGTGGCTTGTATAATTCACAATAATTGACTCTTCCTTTGAATATTTCACGATCAATAGATACACCTCCAGATTTTAAAGCTATTATTTCAGTTTCAGAAATTTTAGGTATGATGGATTTTACACGCTTGAATATATGTCGATACATTTGTATTTTTTATTATATGTAATGATAAAAAAATGTTTGTTGTTAACGAATATTTATTTATTTTTACTAGTACTAGACAAATAAATCTTATAGATATATTTACTAAAATGTTGACAATTGTGATAATATAAATTCATGTATTCATGCCATAGAAAAGACGACTCGATTATATGTTGTAGTTGTTTATTATCTATATTATTGTATGTGTTTTTTGTTAATTGTTTGGACGTTTTTTCATTTAGTTTATTTATATTATCCCATTTCTCTACAAATGCGATATCAATTTTGTTATCAATTTCGTTATTACTATTACCAGTACATATGTCACATCCATTATCCGTTTTTATATATCGCAGTCTAACTTCAGCATCAACATTTTGTCCGAGTAATAATTTTACCAATGTTGTTATATTTGTTTGATTGATTGGTGTAAAATCCAAAGTATAAACATGGTGACTTGGGTTTTCTGATAATAAAATAATATGATGTAATTTGACACTAGGTAAAAAATGGAGAATGGCTGTTTTCAAAATACGAAATGATACGTTATTTCCGTGATATAACATTATAAATAACAATAGAAGTAATAACCTATAGTGAATAAATATTATACTCATGGTAGAGATAGATAGATAAAGATGCAATTCTATAATATAATAAATATAAATATTATATTTATTGAATAATTATATTGTAGGATATTATATTATTGGATACATAAAAATGAAAATAGAATTTGATATGACAACAAAATCACCCGGACAACCTATACAGACAGTCACATACCCATATGAAGAAGAAAACCCAGATTTTATGGAGATGGATAACAATGGTGAAGAAATGGAAATAGATGATTTAGAATTTGGAAACCTCGACAACCCCACCAACAATTACAACAACATAGATTTAGCAAAAAGAGACCAATATTTGTTAAAAATCGAGGATGAAATTCAATTAAGACGTAAATTTTTATTGGAAAAACAGAAAAAATTGGAAAAACTATCGCGTCAAAATCATTTTTTAGAAACAATCAAAGATGATTATGAGAAATATCACAACTATATCGTGGAACAAAAAGAAGGACAAATACGTGCGATGAATTCCATCAAACAATATGTGGAAGATTTGATTGTTTCTGGAAAATTAACAGATCAAGATATAAGACAAGCGAAGGATGATCAGAGAGAAATAACGAGTGAAGTAAAGAAAATCCGCGAAAAAATAAATGAAATTATTGGTGTTTAGGTGGTTGTGTCTTTAGTTTTTCATGTATGTAGAAAAATAAAAATATTGTGATAATATAATACATATATATTATGAGTTATTTTAGTTTTACAAATAATCCTTTATTTGGTAAAAAAAATAATGATACACCATCAAATACACCATCACCAGATTCACCATCATTTAATTATACTGCATCCATGGATGGATTACCACCAGATTTACAAAATAAATTTAACCAGTTAGGTGAAGCACTTAATGCAAAATCAGTAATTTTATCAAATTATAAAAAATTATTAAGTCAATTAAATTCAATCAAGGATGATTTAACCGGTTTATTGAAAGCAAACGAATCAAATAATCAATTGTTACAAGATGATTTGAAGGAAAGAAGTAAATTAGAAGATGAAAAAAATAGCTTACAACAACAGTTGAATGATGAACGATCAAAGACAGATGCTAATAGTAATATTATAAATAAATTAAATGATGAAATTAACGATGTTAATAATGAAATAAGAGATAAAGATCAAGAAATAGCAAGTTTAAAATCAACAATAGGAAATAATGATGCGCTAATTTCAAAAATAGAACCATTATTGGGTAATATACAAGATTATATTAGTAAAAAGATGCCTATTACAGGAGAAGATGTTACACAAGGACAACAAATAATAAATGATATTAATACTTTAATGCAAAACAATGCAAGAGGTAATCAATCAGGCGGTTACAGATATTCATCATCCCAAATGCGTCGTAAATCGACTGCAAGAAGATCATCTTCCTCTAGATCATCTTCTTCACAACGACGACGCAATAAAAAAAGAACAGCTAAAAATATGATGCTAGGTGGTAAAAGAATGAAAAAGACAAAGACAAAATCAACCAAACGTAAAAATCACAAGAAACACTAACATGCCAACATTCCTCTCAACCCAGGAATATGTATTTTTTCATACTGAAAACAAGTATTACCACCCCGTAATTCCCTTAATCGTAACATCGGAACACTGCACAACAACTGCAGTCTTTGTTTATATACGCGCTTCCAGGTTCTCTGTACAATTCTTAACCAAAATGTTTTTAAAATGGCCACACATTCTCCTCCTGGTAAATAAACACATTCTACTATATGCGGTTGTATATAGTAAAATGATTTAATAATATTATGATAATTTCTTATGATAGAATGGCAACTATTCATGAATGTTGCCGATCTTAATAAAATGGAATATTTGTATCTATATAAATCGATTAATTTAGGATTATTATTTTCATTTTCATCATCGGAATCTACAATGCTTGAATTGGAATTGTCGGAATTATCTGAATTTTCCAATTCCTCATCATTATCATCATCTTCATAATCATGATAACGACAGTTATATACATGATTAATAATATATTTATGAAAATTTCCGAATTTTTCCATCAATAAATAATGACCTTTTATTTGCGGACTACTATTTTCATTAAAACCATGCAACAAGTCATGATGCAATTCACATATACCAATGTAATATTTTGATTTTTTATTAGATTTTTTGATTGCACTAGTATGAGACATATTCGTCATTTGATTGTATTATATACTACTTTATACAGTTTTATAGTAATACTATTTATACTTCTTATATTATTTATATTAGTTTTATTATTTGTTAATCAATTTTTTATTTTATCTAGAGATGAAAATAAAATAAAATATATTATATATTGAATATATAAATAGCCGTTTATACATATTCACATCCAAAATGAAAATGCCAAAGTCTTTAAATAATTTATTCAACAATATTTACTTTTTATATTTTGTATCATTTTTAGCAGTATTTAATGTTTTTGCTTACATCATCATGAATAATTTTAATGCAATTATTTTATTCATTTTAGTAGGTTACATTACATATTTGTTTAGTAAAAACATGGCTATTGTATTACTAGTTGCATTATTATTAACCAATTTATTTATGAGTTCAAAAAATAATAGAATGGGTAGGGAAGGTTTTGACGGTAGTACTGGTGCTACTGATACTACTAATGCTACTGATGCTGCTGCTGTTGCTAGTAATAGTATGGGTACTGATGCTACATCTGATACTAGTAATGACACTGGTGCTACATCAACAATACCATCACCATCAACTGCACCCATGACAAAAAAAAAACCAACAAATGGTGCAACTAGTTTATCCACTGTGTCAGCCCCAGCCCCAGCACCAGCGTCTACTGCATCACCTACACCATCTAGTACGGTATCAGGCATGACAAATATGAATAATGATTCTTTTTCTAATGAAAAGTTAGAAAAAATGCAAACTATAATGTCAAATGCTCAAAATTTACTTAAAGATATGAAAGGACTAAATTTGCCAGGAATGTCAAATCTTTTTGGTAATTAGTAAAGACAATAATTTATCATAGTAGATAAATCATAAAAATCATAAAAAACACAAAAATCATAAAAATCACATAAAACATGTTATAATATAATTTTATAGTATAATTATATTATATAGCATTAAGAAACCAAATCAATCCAAATCAAATGACTATTCATACAAAAAAATGTCCTCCAGGTGTTATATGCATCGAAAATATTACTCTTGTATTTTTGGTAATTATTTTATGCGTATTGTTTTACATTATCTATATTTATTTTTTTAAAAATAAGTCTCAATTAGCAAACCCATCAACAAATCAACAACCATCATACCAGCAATCACACCAGCAACAATCCCCTCAAAAAATCGACATATTTAATTCTTTTTACAATAATACTGATGCTGGGTATGGATATGGTTTCGGTGGTACCAATGATGTTTTATTAAATCCATATGTACCACCTTTACGAAATGAAAACTATTTTAATAATCCAAACAGTATAGGTCCAGTATTTATGCCAAGAGCGGTTCCCATTAATGTTTCAACCAATATTGGCGCCGTCGCTCCAGACACGAATTATAGACAAGTAGGAATCCTAACCCCGATAAACGGATCCAAGAAAAACAGCATACTACCACTGATGGGTCGTCCAGTTTTTGTAAATCGAAACAAATGGCAATATTATACGATTAGTGATCAACACAACAACGTGAAAATTCCAATCAGTAGAAAAGGCAAAAGTTGCACCAATGAATATGGGTGTGATTATATATATAATGGGGATACAGTTTATGCTGAAGGATACAATGAAGTGTTCAAAGCAACCGTTTATGACAATGATACGATGAGGTATTTACCCTTTTTGTAATTTTATTGTTTTTTTGGTCTTGAGTTTTTTTCCTCCGAGTTTTTTAGTTCCTCCTGTTCTTATAAAACGCTTTCTAATAAAATTAGTACCATGTTCAACTGCATTTGACATGCGCGTTCTAACACTTGGGGTACCATGTCCTTCTGGATGTTTTTCTGTAATTTGTGCGTGTGCATGAGTACCTGATCTAATTTCATTTTGCGCATTTTCATCATGTTCATGATCACTAGTAATTTGATTAGCATTTCTTGATTCTGGTGCTTCAATTCGACTAGCATTTGAAACTACCGGACTAGGTACTGATGTTGGCATTTCATCATCAGTATATTTATTTTTAATTGCTTCAATTTTACCTTGCTGTTTGGTTCTTTCAGTCTCTTTATTTGTTATTTGTTTATCCAACGCACCTATATTTTTATTAGATTTATCAATTTCACGTTGTATTTCACGTAATCTTTTCCCATCAGCACCGTTCATTTCTTCTTTTAATTTTTTTATATTCGCTTCTTCTGCAGTTTTTTTATCAGTTAATGCTTTATGTTCATCATTAAGAACAGAGATATCTTTTCCATACCTCATTCGACTAGCTAAATCTTGAGCACCTGTAAGAGTATCAGAAGCAGCATTTCCAACTGCATTTAAACTACGTTTTCCATAATCATAAGCACCACTTCCTACATCAGATGCAACTTCCCAATTGGATTTTCTTTTCCATTCTGCATATTTATTAGCCTTCAACTTTCTTTCATTATCTGCCTGTATATTTTGATTTTTAGTAATTTGAACTCCTTTTTCTTTAATTGCAACCTGTTCTTGAGCAATTGTAGATTCTAATTGTTTTATTCTTTCATTTTCTTCATCATTAGGATTAGGATTTTTCTTCAATTCATTCAATTCAGTTGTGTATTTAGTCACCTGTTCAGTTGAACTAGCTATTTCGGCATTTAATGATTCATTTTCTGCAGAAAGCTTAGTATTTTGAAGATCCATATCCGCATTTTCATTTTGAATGTCAAGCCTACTGCGGGTATCTGGTTGATTTCCCATACTACCCGTTCCCGTTCCCGTTCCCGTTCCCATACTACCCATACCCATACTACCCATACTACCCATACCCATACCCATACCCATACCCATTCCTGGATACATATTACCAGCAGTATTATCCGAAGTATTACCATATTGATTTTGACCAGTACCAGTACCAGTATTATCTATTCCTGGTTCAATATTAATTTTAAGATCTTCTAGTAAATCTTTACTCGTTCTTGCATTGTTATTTGGATTCACAACACCGTTTCCAAATCCATTTGCAGTTACATTTCCAATCATGTTACCACTACCAATTCCATTACTATTTAAACCCATATTGTTACCCATATTGTTATTTGCTTTATTCATAGTTAAGAGTATATCACGTAAATTCATGCTAGTATTAATATCAAATTTACTCATCAATTGAAATAAAACAACATCAGCAAAATAATTGGCTAACTCAGCCATTGTTGTATTAGGTCCGAATTTATCTGGAATATCTCTATTTGGTTGAGTTTTTATAGAATTAACTAAATCATTCATAAGTTTATTATCACTTAATGATGCAATAAGTATTTTATTTAAAATATCACTATTACTATTACTATTACTATTACTATTATTATTACTATCAAGATCTTTTGCATTAGCTTTTTCTAATTTTGCTTTTTCTAATTCTGCTTTTGATTGTTCTGCTTTTGTTTCTGCTTCTTTTATTTTTGTTTGTGCTTCTAATTTTGCTTTTTCAACTTCTTTTCCTTTTGCTTCCACTTCTTTTGCTTTTGCATCTGCATCTGCTTTCGCTAATTTTGCTTTTGCTTCCGCTTCTTTTATTTTTGCATCTGCTTCGGCTTTTGCTTTTGCTTTTGCATCTGCATCTTCTTTTGATTGTTCACCTTTTATATCTGATTTTGATTGTGGTGCGTTTGGTCCTTTTGGTGGTGCGTTTGGTCCTTTTGGTTGTGCGTTTGGTCCTTTTGAATCTTTTGGTTGTGCGTCTTTTTCTTTTGTTTATTATGTGTTATTCTTTTTGGTTTTATTTTTTTTGGATTTCACATTATTTTGATTACCAGATTCTTTCTCTTCTTTATTATCTTTTTTTTCTTCTTCTCCTTTTTCTTCTTCCTTTTTTTCTCCTTCTTCTCTTTTTTCTTCTCCCTTTTTTTCTTCTTCTCCTTCTTTTTCTTCTTCTCCTTCTTTTTCTTCTCCCTTTTTTTCTTCTTCTTTATAATCATTATTGCTGTTAATTTCACCTATATTAACTTGATTTTTAGAGTCAGCTACAGTAGTTTCATTCACGTTATCAAGGTTGTTATTATCTCCATTATTCGTTTTTTCACTAGCATTATCTAGTGTTCTTTTTTCACCTTCTTCTTTAGAATCATTCGCGTTATCAAGGTTGTTATTATCTCCTGTTTCTTCTTCTTTTGCTTGTATGTTAGAAATATCTTCATTTCCCACTTTACTATCTGTTCGATTTGTATTGTTGTCTTGGTTTTCATTTCCCTCTTCATTTTCTTTCACTTCATTTCCCTCTTCATTTTCTTTCACTTCATTTTCTTTCACTTCATTTCCCTCTTCATTTTCTTTCACTTCATT